>JAABUO010002044.1_pt1 | contig 25125 bp, 35 predicted proteins | sample 5559291 | NCBI WGS metagenome assembly JAABUO01 (sample SAMN10711878, study PRJNA513372) | rock metagenome | isolation source: Antarctica rocks | place: Antarctica: Victoria Land, Finger Mt sud
GGGGCATGGGTCCTTGCAGCAGTAACGGTCCTTAAGGTTTCAGTCAAGTTCAACATGCCAAAGAGTTGTCTTTGTAGGCATTGCTCAATCAGGTGCAGCTGTGCGCGGAGGTACAGAAGGCTTTCCTGTCACACTTGTGCACATTTTGACCGGATGTACTAAAGGTGATGGCCGTAAGGCAAGCTTGAGTACTCATGCAAGTTGTATGAGAATTTGCAGCAACGCAGATCCAGAAACTTTTGGCTCGGCAGAAATTTGACTGAGTGTGCCAAGCATTGAGCACAGTACCAGTAATGAGCTGGAAACTTTATGCATATGATAGACCAAACTAGCTTGGTAAGTTGAGAAGCATGCAAGCGGGTCAAGAATATGCACACCAGGAAGCAAACAGGTTTGGCCGTAATTGCTTGCTGAGTGAAGTTTCTCTAGAAAGGCTGCAGCCGCAAGGTTACAGCTAGCCTGTGTGTTGGCACCAGGCTTCATGGTCACTAGTCAAGATTTTCACATATGTATAGGTCTAGCCTGGCATGGTATGACTGCATCAATGTTGAACCTTCTTATGAAATTTTCAAGCTGGACAGAACGAGGGCGTGGCATTTTGCATAGCTCAGGTAAGAGTGTAAATGCTGCAGCTTTAGGTGTTGTAGTAGTGTACAGGCTAAGCCTGGCGTAGTGACATGCTTGCCTGCACACATGCGCTCATCCCTCAACTATCCCCACAAACTCCTCTCTTGCATAGCCATTCCCACACTTGCGTGAGCTGACATTGACTGACGAATGCAGGACCTTGAAAAAGCGCAACAATTTGCACTTCGACGGGAACGTCTTGCAGGCAGGCACAGATGCGCGACCTTGTACTCAGCAGTGTACTGCTTCATTGCAAACATCAACATGAGCTGCTGTGCCATGAGGCTGTTCGTTTAGTTTCTGCTCACTGGCATGTTTGGCTAGGCAACTTGCTGCTCTGGTTGCTGGTCTCCAGGCATGTGTGCACCGTGCACAGGAAAAGCCTGATGGCCCTCAGATACTAGCTGTGCCAACATCTCCATAATGTGCCGTCGGTTCTCCTCTCTCATGCTGTACTTCTCACTGACCAATGTCAGCAAGCCCTTGTTTGCATTGTACCTGACACCATACAGATACAGTCAAATAGCCAGCAAAGCACAGCATCTAGTCATGCTTGCCAAATACAGATGAGCACATGACACAGAGGTGACCTTCAGATTGTCGATATCACAGGCAAACCCATGACATAAGCTAACAAGCCAGTGGTACTGACAGGTATGAACAAAATGTTGTAGTCTCACCTGGGCCCGCATACTCTGGCAATCAGCTGCAAAGCCTCATCAGTCAGGCCTGCCTGCTCCTGCAGATCTCGCAAGTATACATTGCACTTGGCCTTCCTGTTCACGGGATGCTCTCCTGCAAAACTGCCATGAGAGAAGACCTGCATTCCAGCCCAATGCTTCCATTCTAGGGTACTTCGGCTTGGTATAATGGTGCAGGCTGCACTCACAGAGGTGCACTGCTGCTGTTTGATTCAGCAAGTTAGTAGACAAGGGTCTGCAGCTGGCAAATGTTCAAGAAGCATTAATTGAGCTTGGAATGACTCACAATGCGCTGCTCCCACTGCAGGATGCGTCGGGCTCCAGGAAAAGGTGGCTCCTCCTCTTGCGCCATGTTCAGCAAAGATTGTATTTCAGGTGAATCCAGAGGCATTTTCTGCATGTGCAGCCCTCTTTAACATCATGCTTTCATGAGAGAGGTGCTGGATCACAGACATGAGGAAGCAAAGTTGTGTTGCTAGCAGGGCTGCCTGCAGGTGGCTCTACTGCAGCAGCACTGAAGAGCACCAGGTTGGATGCAGGTTTGTGCAGTGCAAGGCTATTTTCCCTTGTGCAGAGCGACATACCCAGTGCGGCAACTTGCATTGCTCATAGACTGGCGCTCTAATGATGCCATGCACATACCCAATTTTACCTGAAGCGTGTCAAAAAGGGGTACACGAGGTTCCACAGGATATCCAACTTGCTTCATGGCTTCTCGCAAGTCATATATGGGTATGTCTGGCTCCACCAGTATGCTGGACTCTTTGAGCTGCGCAAACACAGTCATGATGGCAATTCTGTAATATGCTTAGCGTCCAGGGCCAACAAGGGAAGGCAACAGCATGACATCAGGCACACCTCTTCTTCGAACTCTGCATTGCCAAGATATTGGGGCTTCTCAGCGCGGGTAAGCCTTTTTGCTCTCACGCGCGTCAGCTCAGCCTCAAGACTGTCTCCTGGTTGATCCTCACTCTTGACCTTTGTGTCTCCAGCATATGCACCTGTAGTCAAGAGGTGCTTGGAAGCAGCTTCTGCGAGCCAGCACTGCGCCACGCCTCATGTCTTGATTGGCCATATGTAAGGGTAGCACAGGCAGCTGAACTAGACCTGGAGGAGACTGTGTGTAGTCGATGCCACTTGCAAAGTGCCGCGCTCCAATGAGATAATCAACAACACGGCATTGCAGAGACTCGCGCAGGCTGCTCGGGGCTGCTGAGCAAGAAGCCGCAGCGTGGGAAGCAAGTCTGCTAACAATCGCGTCGGACAGACACCCTACAGCCCCACAAAGGCTTTTCATCACGTTGGGAAGCTCCTGTGCGTGCGTCACATACAGCTAGACGACGAAAAACCGTGTCTGCAAGCAGACTATGAAGTTCATGTCGTTCATTGTTCGTACGTGCGTTCGTGCTTTGTGCATTGTTCGTTTGCTTGTAATCTTCTTCTTCTTCTTCCAGTTCGCTCACTCGACAAAGATTGCATACATGCAAGTCGTTCTCTCTCATCATGACGAAAGACTTCTAGACACACTATCGTTTGCGCTGTGGTGCCTTACAGCATCAAGCCAATATCTTTTACCTTTTTGGCTATCTTGCATTGCCACTTATCTCTGCAGAGAGAGGAGAGAAGTGATTTACATCATAAGCAGATCTAGATCATCATAATCTATGATTGATCTAATTAGAAACACTATCGTTGCGCTCTGGTTGCCAATTGGTGCCGCCGCCAGTGCCTTGCAGCATCAAGCCCATATTTTGTACTTACATTGCTATCTACCCTTCTCCCTGCTACAGGTGAGACTTCGCGAGGTGCTGTCCACACCAGATAGACCCTGTTAGATGACACGGAAAACGAGCTATGCCGTAGGGAAAAATTGGGAAGAAGAAGAAAAACAAGAAATATTTTTTTACTTTACATGTCCGGGTTGACATGCATGCGCCGTTTAGTAAGATCGCAGGTCATGGGTTCTAAATTTGGGCTGATTGCAGAGACCATTGCAGCGAGGACCTCAAGAAAGTGGATCAAATGACGGCATTTTGCTCAAGTTCTGGCCTCATTACGATCAGTCGGGCTTTGTGTCGAACATTAGTCGTGCAGCAATTGTAGCTGTGCGGTGGCACGCTTCAACACAGGTTGTTGAGCTGGTCGTCACGCGCAAAGGTCCAGAAAGTCTCTGCATGGGCCATGGGGCACTATCACGAACCAACTCCGTTGAACGGCGCTGATGCTTACGGGTCTTCGTTGATGAACCCATTTGCCTTCACTGACGAAGAATTGCTGCTGCACGTTACCCCAGAGAGCCCGTACACTCAAAGAGATGGTTACAACCAGAGTCCTGCGTCCATTTTGCGCAGCAGGAACGTTCAGATTGCTGGCATGATCAACGGAAATGACAGCGGCGGTCTGAGCGCGTTGGCCAGTCTGTTGGATGCTGGCAAAGCTACCAGCTTAGCAAGGCCGCACCCCTTCACGGTCTCTGAAGCACAGTCTAGGAGCACGTGTTCTCCGGCCAGTCCTCCTCGCCTGGCCTCCGGCCCATACAGCACAGCTCTGCATCAGTCACAGGTCATGTCTGAGTCGCATGCATGTGCTTTAGAACCCGCAGAAAGCCGAGACTGCTTGGAAGACCCGGCTGATCACAGAGAGAAGAATAGGGTGGCCCAAAAGAAGTTCAGGGCTAGACAAAAGGTGCGCTGGATACGCAAAGTTTCAGTCCTTCGTCTTGTGTGTCGGTCAGCATCCCTCTTTGTCTGTTTGGCTTCTTGACTGTCACTCACCTGAATCTGCAATGCATGCAAACATGCAAGCTTGCACACACACCACTCACTGCTGATGCAAGCTTGCAGATAGATAGAGATGCTGCAGCACCTGAAGCAGGCCCATCCAGATCTGCAAGTCATTGCCGGCAATGTGGTGACAGGCGCTCAGGCCCGCCGCCTTATAGCAGCTGGTGCTGATGCTCTCAGAGTGGGCATGGGCTCTGGCTCTATATGCACCACCCAAGAGGTACGCTGTATACACGTGGGCTTTGTGTCTGTTGCAGTGACTGAGATGTGTGCTGCTCTCAGACATATACCTCACCAGGCTTGACACTGTTATTGCTCAGTTGAACCGCCTTGACAAACGAGTGAGCAGCCTTTGCAGCACATCTCAGCCACACACAAAGCACTGCCTTGCACACCGTACTATCACTCTTTTCTTATCCCATCTTTAACGATATTCTTCCTTTTCAATAACTTCTATATAAATTTTTCTTGCTTTCTCTGTCTCGGTCTAGATTTTTGATACTTGTTGAAGCTCGTATTCACTGATATTCAAAGATGTTGTGTGCTGTCTGTTATGCTTGTGGAATGTGCGTGAACAAGCCTTCACAGCTACAAAGCTGTGTATGGGTACAGCAACTTGCAGAGGTGGCCACAATGCTGCAAGAAGACAAATGCCTAAATGGTGAAGCAGAATATTGATTTGAGGACTGTGTTGCCGATCAGGTTTGCGCTGTGGGTCGAGGGCAGGCCACAGCTGTGTACCATGTTGGCAGGGTAGCCAGGGCAGCAGGGGTGCCCATCATTGCTGATGGGGGCGTACAGAACTCAGGGCACATTGTCAAGGCCCTTGCCTTGGGTGCATCCACAGTCATGTGTGGCTCCATGTTTGCTGGGACAACAGAGGCCCCAGGTAAGCACATCACATAGTCAGTCACATTGCCAAATATGCTAGGAATTTAGTGTCATTCAAGCGCGCTGCTGAGCGGCAAGAGACTCCTTGCTGCAAGCATGAGTGCTCCAGTGATGAAACACCAAAGTCCCAGTCTGGCGTAAGCCACATTGCAAACAGCCATGCTGAGATGCTGTTGAAACTAGTAAACGATAACTGTGTCTGCAGGTGAGTACTTCACCAGCAATGGCACAAGGGTAAAAAAGTACAGAGGCATGGGCAGCTTGGAAGCAATGCAGAAGGGCAGTGAGTCCAGATACTATGGTGACACACAAAACATCAAGATAGCGCAAGGCGTCAGCGGAACTGTCAAAGACAAGGGATCCATCAGGTGAGCAACACACAGTCATAAGCATGTGCTATGAGTTGTGTAGCGTACGTAAACCACAAGTGTCATGGTACACAGCTTGAGCATACGCTTTAAAGTGATTATTCAGCTCAGTCAAAGAGTCAAGAACCTACTTAGCTAAGAGTGAGGGTGACATTTGCACACCAACTGGAGCAAGCCAAAAAGTGGATCATGGATCTAGCACAGGCAGCAGAAATATCGCTGCTGCAGAATTCACCACGTTCTTCTTTGCTCTTGCAGGCAAACAGTACCGTTCCTGTTGCAAGCCTCACGACAAGGATTTCAAGATTTGGGGGCAAGAGATCTGGCTTCAGCTCATGAACTGCTTCGAAGTGGCCAGATGCGTCTGGAATGCAGAACAGGCGCTGCTCAAGCTGAGGGTGGTGTACATGACATGCACTCCTTTGACAAGGTCCGCTGGTGATTTTAGTATGGTTAGCGGTACTCTAGTCTCATCACTAGGACACTCAAGCTTGGCGTGTCAAGGGAGCTCATAGAGCTCCTATCTGTTTCAGCAGCTGCTTCAATTTGCCATTGTTTTGCAACTGTGCTGTCTCGGCCCCGCCCCCAATGCACTTGCCTGAAAACAACATCTGATACGACACCTGGCCAGTGTGGCAGCAAGAATAGGTGGGACAGTTCGCCTCCATACCTTGAAGAAAGACTCTAGGTACAGTCCGAGCGCCCGTGAGTTGCCTGAGATAGTCCTGAATAGCAGCGCAGTCAGGCCTGTTTTCCAGCTCCATCACGACGTATTTGCTTTGGCCAAGCTCAGCGTCAAGGACGCGCTTAGCTCGAAGGCAGTGAGGGCAACATGACTTGGAAAATACCATCACCAGGTTGTCCTGTAATGCTTTCGTGACCACGGATTGTGCCATGCCGGAAGCAAGCGGAGTCTGCACGTCGGACTGTTGCGAACTGGCACAGTGCCAGAGCACTCTGTACCTTTGCGTTGACGGAAGAAGAGGACTTCAGCACTTGCAGCTGCCAAGTGAGCAGAGCCAATCTGTGTCCAGCAGTTGATTATCAGGACTGCATTTCATGCTTGCACTTTTGCTGGAACACCTGATCACTATACTGAATCATTCTGAATGTCATACTCTGAGACTGCTACAGACACCACAAGGCAAGTTTCAACATAAGCATTCATTACCATGTACAACATCATACAGTCACCTACAGGCAATCATTGGTGGCAACCTCTGATGCCTTGAGACAAATACGCACTCCTGGTGTGCAGTGCTCAGCTCAATTACGACATTATGGCACGTTCAGCAGATGATTTCAGTCGATCACAAATACTATCTACAACTGTCAGATGCAATTCAGTACGGAATCTACCGTACACCGTATACCGTACCGTATACCTGCAGAGCTGGCTTATCGATTGTTTCATTCGCTGTTGGCTTGTAGGCCCTGGCATGCAATGTGCTGGTACAGGCATTCAACGTGACAAGTTGTAGCAACGAACAAGATTACATAAGTTCCGGTTGGTGAGATTGCACTGCAGTAACTGCAGAAACGCCCAAATCTATAAACTTGTTTGCAAAATTACGTAACTGCTGAGGCAGTCATCGCGCAGTAAGTGCTGTTGTGGCCTTGTTGTTCAGCCTGCATAGGTTGACGTCGTAAGCGTTGCTTTCCTCAGGCATGGCACTGTCAAGCCTGCTGCTATGGTGTTTGGCTTGGGATGCACAACGTTCAGGGTGTGTGGGGGCGTTCTGATGCAAAGTGTACATTCTGCCTTATAACACTTTGGCCTCTGGGATGTGCCATCGTGTTGAGTATGTGTGGTTGAATTGAGCAAAACAGCCATTCATGTCTTTTCCTTGATTTTTGGGCCGTTTTGTGATACTGGGGCGTGTTTTGCCCATATGATCTTGCGCACTGAGGCGCCTTTTTACTTCAACCTATGCGACAGATTTCCATCCCCTTCCATGAAGGTTCAACACTGATTTCTAGGCGCATGATTTGTATACATGCAAATGTTGGCTGGCAGTCGTCACACTCCATCACACTTTCATGCACTGGTCCATTGGGCCCCTCTGATCAGTCTGGTTGGGCTGGCATTCAGATGTAAACCCCTCTCTCTCTCATTGTCAGCATATCAACAGTAATGCCACTTCGTTATAAAAACATGTCTGAGAATCGTGCAGACTCATGACCACAGCAACATTGCCAACTCAACTTGTTGACATTACCCATCCTACCCACCTGACCGTCATTGCTCTGCAGCAAGCTCAAAATTAAGAAAGCTCTTGTCTGCAAAAGTCAATTTAATTCCAGCTGCAAGTATGCCCTGCGGCGCTGGGTATGCAACCCTCCACAACTTGGAGGGCCTATCCCTCAGGGCTACTTCCAGCTCCTCTAGGCCTGACAAACTGTCATCAGTATAAAACGGTATGTAGTCAGTTCTGTCAAAGTGACCCAACCAGCCAAAGTCTAAGTATCGCAATGATGGCAAGTCAGCCAAACCCGCTATCTTGCCTTTCAGATGTGTGTTGAGATAGTGCAACTTAAGAACCTCTATGCTAGTGAGCTGCAGCAGCCTATCAGGAAAATCATAAAATGTTGCATTGGGCATATCCAGTTCCTTGAGTTGCCCTAAAGCAGTCAGCCAAAGCGGCATTTCCTCCTGCATAGCCAACTTGGGCAACTCCAGACAAGTAAGACTGCTGTAGTACTGCCACTCTGAAGGAATTGCTTCTATGTACACTTCCGGAAGAGCAGGATCCTGCTCATGCCTGTAAAGATGTATGAAAAGTCCAGATCCTGCCGTTGAGTCAACAAGCTTCAATGTCTGCAGTCGTTGAAGTGTTGTGGGCCACTGCAGTCCCTCTACTAGCTTGAGCTCCAGAAACGTCAATGCAGTTGCATCAGACAGATTTGTTAAGGCACAAGTCTGCTTGTTCTGAAACAAGATGTTGCAACCCCACACAGTCTCCTTGTGGGCTCACCACCATAGAGCCGCAGAGATGTCAACTGTTTAAGTCCAGACAAGTCAACGTCAATGCTGGGCAGCTGCCGTAATGACAGTACTTGCAGGCTTGTCAGCATAGACACACTTGCTGATACAGAAGTGACACCGTAGGCATGCAACTCTTGAAGGTTGCACAGCCGTGTCAAGGATGCTGGTATCTCTGCAAGACCACTTGTGGTGTCAAGCACATAGGAGGGGTATGATGCTGTGAAATGTAAGTATGTCAAAGTGGTCAAATTGCATATCAGCCCCATGCGCATGCGAGCTTCTGACGATATTGATGTGCCCAGGCCTCCAAGAGATAAGTGTGTGAGTTTTGGGAAATCCAGTCGCAATGTGCTTGTTTCACGTGGTAGAGCTGCAAACATATGGAGCTTGACCAGATTGGCAAAGCCGCTGATACTGGCCCATTCATCATCTGATATTTCTGCACACACTGTCAGGTCCACACACATGAGGTGTACAAGCTTGCATATCTCCAGGTGCATCAGGACTGGCGCGTCTGCAAGTCACAACACAGGCTACTTATTTATAGCAAATGCAAAGATTGAGCTCAGCAAGGCAGGTGGATACATGTGAGCAAGTGCTAACACGCATGAACGCACCAATAAGGTCAAGTATGAGGTCAGGCTTTGCTGCAGCTTGCAAAGGCTTCAGGAGATAGCACATTCGTCTTGCGTCATCTGGTGCATCGTTGAACGGGACGGCATTGTGTAAGCGCAAATACTGTATTCCGGTAGACCGCCGAGCCAGCCATTCAGCCAGATTCAAGCGATGGTCGTCTGAGCCTGGCAGTACTATTCCTGGTTCCTCCGGGAGGACTGTGACTGCAAAGGCAACGCTGTTGGTGACCGTGACGACCTTGCCCCAGAGACTTGGAGCAGGAGCGTCCCGCAACTGAGCGCGCCATTGTCTACAGACTGACTCGCAAGCTATCTTATCATTCAAAGCTAGCTCTTGCATGATGGCAGTAAAAGGTACATCGTTAATTTCTTGCCAACTGCCCAGCGCACTACGGATTGCGGCCATTACGAAAGCAAGCTCGCGGAACTTTTCGTTTTGCTGAGCAGTGATCAAGACAACAGTTGCCAACGCTGTAGCTTGTCGAAGGCCGTCAGAAGCACAAAATCAGACGGAAGATCCAGTAGAAACGTATATAATGGGACAGCAGTTGCTAGCCGACGAGGTCCAGGAGCATTGTAATCTCTGTAAAATCTTTCAGGACCGTGGCACATGAGTCTGACTTTTCTCCCCAGTTTTATCTCTTTGAATATCCTCTGCCAGCATGCATGTCAAGTCCCGTACAGTTGACCAAGACTATGTTACGTGACGTAACTTACGTCCCGCAGACGATACAATGCACAGTAAGCGGCCAAGAACAGCCTGACCGCTTCTTCAATGTGCTTTCCGTGCATTAAACCTGCACCTGTGTGACTGCTGGCTTTGTCGAGATGACTCTTTTCGAAGTGGTGCAATACCGGCTGCAAGGTCTCCTCAAGCAGGAGAGAGGGTTCCTCACCACATCAGAGTTTCGTACAATGCTGCACAACGCTGTCACGACCATCAGTCTTGCCCAGCTTGCACACCCCCACCCAGAGCACCTCGCAATAGCAGACCACTTGACTGTGCTCGGCAGCGGCAGCTGGCCACGGTTGACCAGCTTGAACCTCAGCGGTCTTGGCCTAGATTCCAGGAGTGTAGCACAGCTTGCCAAGGGCGCATGGCCCATGCTGGCAGAGCTTAATCTTAGTCGAACCACACTGAACGCAGCAGCCTTGTGGCACATAGCAAAAAGTCCCCTGCCACAGCTGGAGAGACTGGATCTTAGCTTCAACTGGCTTGATGACGAGGCAGTCCTGCAGCTGGTTGCAGCAGACTGGCCTAAGCTGCAGTGTTTGAATCTGCGCTTCAACACTTTGCGTGCAGACGGAACACACGCTCTGGCATTGAGCAGATGGCCTTTGCTGAAACATCTGAATCTCAGGAGCAATCTGATAAACCATGAAGCCACCTGGAAGCTTGCCCATGCCAACTGGCCTGCGTTGGAAGAGCTGGACCTCAGTGCTAATCCCGCGGTAGACATTCCAGGTCTTGTTCAGGGGCACTGGCTACAGCTTCAGAGCTTGACAGTGGACAGCAGCGTGTTGAGCCAAGACGCTGTTGCACTGCTGATGAGGAAGTGGTTCAGATTGCAAATCAAAATCAAAGGCAAAAAGCTGAGCACTGCCGCTGCAGCTCTCATCTGACACTGCTTGGACGCTTGTCAACCCTGAGCGCGTCATTGGCATGAGCAATGTATGCTTTGGCTGGATGTCACAAACAGGATGATCAGCCCTCCCTCCGCAGACTGACTTGTCAGCTGGTCTAGATATGCCTATTTTCTGTGTGACTGGAATCTTGATAGAAACAGTGTGATGGCCCTGTTGAAGTCTGTTGAGCAGTTGTTCATTGCCATCATTGATGCTCATCACTTGTTGCTGCCAGTGCCTGTTGTGCCTTTCGACTGGCTGGTGAAGCTCATGTCCATGTTTGTTGTATGCTTTGAGAAAACAGCACTGATCTTGACTTTGAAGCTACACAGGCCCATGGATACTAGTGACTATCAGCAAACTTGCTGACGTGTCAATGGTAGGACCAAGTTTGCAGTGGTTCAAAGTTTGGTTCCGTTGCCTGCGCTTTGCCTGTGCAGGGTGATTCAATTGTTACCTGCATCCACCTGCATGAACACCAGCGCAGCATATGCAAATAGGATGTAGATGTCAGTGTCTGCGTAACATGCGTCAAAGCAGCACATTTAGTAGCATCCGGATGAGTGAGCTCACTTGATGTCAGCAGACAGCTAAAGCAACCTGCTGGCAACAGCAAACGGCGCAAGCACAAGCAAAATTGTACTGGAAAATGGTGTATGACTGCTGCTGCTAGGCTGATAGGAGGCCTAGCTGATGGCGCCTGTACAGAGTTTGGTGCTGGCCATGACTAAGGCTAGCACTGGTACTACTTTTGTCAGCTATGCAACTGAATGCATGTCACGGAAAAATTTGCAAGTGTGGATGTGAGTCTCAGGAACATTTTGAAGGCGCTGTATGCTTGCATCCGTCACGTCAAGTCACAATATCGAAGAGGGCGCTATATATCAGCAGTGAAAACGGATCAGCATCGTGTAAGCAGGTGACGCTGTGCGTGGCAAGCCTCTTTGGGATCACAGACAGGAATGGCTGATCAAAGTCAACAGGAGGACTTTTCATTCCCTGTTCCTCGACCACCAAGGCAGTCTCAGTTGCCGAAACAAGTAAGGCACTGCTTGTTGACTGCATACTCGTAGGCTCCGCAATAGCATTCTTGTGTTGACCTTTCACAGCAAGGCTGTTGAACAGCCTCTCACATCATGGCTAACGTGCAGAATCCCTTGACAAGCTGTGCAACAGTTGTAGACTGCTCTGACAGGCAAAATGGTGCCCATGTACCAAAGTCAATACCTATTCCTGAACCCAAGCTGAAGCCTGATGCCAGGCCCGGCAAGGTGCCTTTACTGGCTGTTTGTAGACTCAAGTCTGTAGTAGCGACAGCGTTGTATGTCAGGCATTACTCACAGCAACTGACGCCTGCAGATTCCCCTAGAGAAAGGATACAGTCAGATGGACTGGATGAGACTCACCAGAACCCATCCTGACTTAGCAGGTACTCACAAGCACACAGCGCATTCAGCTGCAGATGCTGCACTTAAATCCAGAGCACTGCTCTTACCCCTGCATGCAGGTGGTTTTTCAGCATGCAAGCAGGCCATGATGCAAGGGTGATGCACTTGTGCTACAGGACTCAACGGCAAGCCCAACAACAGGCCAATAGCAATGGCTGAAGTCAAGCAGCACAGATCTAAGGACGATGCATGGCTGGTGCTCAAAGGCAAGGTGAGCCACAACACTTCAGCATATACAACTTAGAGTGGGCATTGAGAACAGGCATGCAAGGGCATGAATGCTGACATGAGTTGGCGGATTCATGCTGCGATGTACATGACTATACCATGAAAGTAGCTTACAAAGGCAGGCCAGCTGCTGCAATGAGCCCATCTGCTGTGCAGGTGTATAATGTCACACCCTACCTCAAGTTTCATCCTGGAGGTCTGGACTGGATCATGAAAGGAGCTGGTTTGGATGCAACGTCCCTCTTCAACAAATACCATGCCTGGGTCAATTCAGATTTCATGCTAGAAAAGTGTGTCTTGGGATACTTAGCAGCTGCCCCTCCTGATTCTGAGCAAGCCTGACTGAAATAGGCTGGGTCCAATAACATGCTACCCACAAGACAGTGATTTGCAGAGTTTGGTGAAGTGATTGGAGCATTAGGGAGTTTGAGTTGAATAGGTTATGCCGTTATACCAGCAATGTGCCAGGCAAAGCAATGCATTCAGATGCATCTTTTGAGGCTATGTTTGTGCAGTTTGATGACTGTCTCAAGGCATCACATGCTGTAAGGCAAACGCTGAAGCATGCAAATCTGCTGTCAAGTGCAAGCTAGCGGATGACGTGGGCATGTCAGCAAAGTAGATCGGTTGTTTGTTGCGCTGAGCCCAAAATATCAGCACTGTCTACAACATCTTATTTGGAAAGAGCTTGCATTGTACAGTGCCGGTCACTTAGACGTTTGCTTTGCATGCTTGGCTGCCCTTGGTGAATCCAAAATTGGATCAACGTTGTTGCTAGGCTGCATCAACAGTGACCTCTCTGTGGCTACACACCATTAAAGGCCCTGTTCATGTAGGGCGTTTCTGTGCTACTTTTGGCTGCACCAGCCCCAAGAGGGCGATATGCGAGGGGTTAGTGCGCAGCGATGCTCCTGCACAGCAACAGCAGAAACTATCCTGCCCGTAGTATATGCGCGCAGGCCTTTCGAATGTGATTGTGTGCAGTACTCGTAACCCAGTTCATGCTCCTGTCAGCACAGTGTCTGAAACGCACTCAAGCATATACAGATCGACCAACACATTCCCGTGTTGACAGCCTGATAGCAAAGGTGGTCAACACCATATCAAGCCACCAGTATAACTGACTTTTGCCGATCAGCAGCTCTCCCGGCTGATCATGGTCGTCTTGGCTGCCTCGATCGTGACTAAGACTGGCAAAGGTTGTTTGCATAAAGTTGTCTTGCGGGAATCATTTCAGCTTCCAGTTCACTCTCGCTGACGAGCAGCGTGTCTCTGCAGCCTTGGTATCCAGGCAGTATGTCGATATGAGCCGAATCAGAATAGAGGGCCTATTGGCAGCTTTCCCCAAGTTGATCGGCAGTGGCAGACAACATACATATGTAGAGACAGAGAATGTTCGATATGTTTATCAACCTCTAGAGGTATGTTCCGCTTGCTGATTTGAGCTCTCGCTCAACAAGCTGGTAACGCCCCAGGTCACCTGTTAGAGTGCGTGTGCTTGCAGACGCTGCACCTGCTGGTGGTGACAAACAAGTCTAGCAACATTTTGGAGGATCTAGACATTCTCAGAATACTGGCAAAGATAGTTCCAGACTATGCACAGTCTCTAGATGAGGAGGGAATTACCAAAGCAGCGTTTGACTTGCTCTTTGCCTTTGACGAAGTCATCTCCTTAGGTCACAAAGAGAACGTCACTCTGCAGCAAGTACGGCAGAACACTGAGATGGAGTCACACGAGGAGAAGCTATACAAGATGATCATCCAGTCCAAGCGGCAGGAAGCAATCCAGAACATGAAACAGAAGGCGCAAGAAATTGACAGAGCCAAGCTGGAGTCTGCCAAAGCTGGCAGAGGGATGCCATCATATGCACCCTCTCCAAGCATGGGCAGCAGGGCAGTGGACTTAGACAACACACCAACTTACATGTCTCAAGCTCCAACAGCGTTTTCTACCGGCAGACCTACTGATGGTGCCAAACCTGTGAAGAAAGGCATGCAGCTTGGCAAGGCCAAGAAAGCCAATGACTTTCTGGACTCCTTGCGTGCTGAGGTGTGTGTTCTCGCTTTGTCAACTCTGCTGTAGCATGCCTGCTGCTGCAGGGGTGCATATTTGACTGTGAGCATCAGCAGCACAATATATCATCATGCCAAAGTTCAGCTTGCATGGCTTATATGTGCTGTCTGTGTGGCAACAGATGCTTTGTCACTGCATTTAGGCTGTGCAGAACTGTCTTCATCTTGACAGGTCACCATGCCTGCAGCAGGTCTGCCTTTGGCTTGTCCATTCTTTGGTTTGCTCTCAAACGCTTGTACACCCAGGATGCTGCATGTGCTGCCTATCGTCAGTGTCGCCACAGCTCACAAGCCATTGCGCTCATGCTCCAGGGCGAGGTGATGAATGTGGAAGCTGCACCAGCAGCTGTTGGGGCGGTGGCTCCCATGGTGGTGCCCTCAGAGCCTGTCTCCATTGTGGTGGATGAGAAGCTCATGGTGGTTCTGAACAAGGATGGTGGAGTGGAAAGCATGGAAGTCAATGGCGGCATGGCACTGCAGGTGACCCAATTACTCTCCATGCAGTGCCACTTCTATCGTACTACTATCTGCCAGCAGCAGCTCTCAGCCTGCACCTCATTGATGTATGCAATGACTTGAAATGCTGCATCCCTTGTATTCTGGGCCACATACATGATGCAGCTGCCTGCTTCAGCTTGCTCCTAAGCAATTTTATCACACTTGGTGATGCTTTGTCAGGCATCTGCCTATGCCAAACGCTGTTCTTCTGGGTCCAGCAGCAAACCTGAAAATGAACGCGACTGCTTATACCTGCCCAGTCATCATTCTATGCGCTCCAGGTGCTGAATGAGGAAGACTCGCGACTGAAGGTGAACATCAGCGCTGGGCAAAACAGCGGCTTCCAGATGAAGACGCACCCCAACATTGACAAGGGCCTGTACAGCAGCCAGAGTGTGCTGGGGCTGAAGGACCCTCAGAAGCCCTTCCCTGCTGGTAGCCCTCTGGGCATCCTCAAGTGGCGCATGCAGGTAAACTAGTGGCCTGCAGTCTTGACTGTGTACCGCACAAGTCACAAACAGCTGTGTATTGACAGCATTTTGTAAGCAGGTAATCTACTCTCTGCATAAAGTACAAGCAGCAAACATCATTGCGCAAGCTTATGCAGGATCCTGGCCGGCAAAATGCTACAAAGACGCTGCACCTGCTGTGAACTGCTCTGATGGTGAGCAATGCATTGACATCCTGATAACAGCTGTAGCTACAAGCCACAATGCTCATCACTTGATGCTGTGTTGCATGCTGTCTGGTTTGCGGCATCTGACATGAGTTTGATATTTTGTGCAGACCACAGACGAGGGCATGGTGCCTCTGCTGATCAACTGCTGGCCATCTGCCTCAGGGGGAGAGTCCTATGTCAACATAGAGTACGAGTCGACCACAGACTTTGACCTGCAGAATGTGGCCATTGCTATACCACTACCAGCCCTGGCGGCCTCACCCAAAGTCAACCAGGTCTGTTTGCCTGCACGCTGGTCAGACATCGCGCTCCTGGGTCACATGTTGGCTGACAAAAGTGCCCGAGAAATAACCAATGTGTGACACATGAGCGCACCTGTTAGTTTACAGCTCGTCGTGAAGGTTCATCGAAGTCGTGTTGAGCTAGGCAGCGCCAGGTTTTTGTTGTGCACCCTTGCTCCCTGGGACAACAAGGCAGTCTCTGTAAGGCAGTCTCTGTCAAATCTTGACTGTGAGCTGTGCGTCCACAAGTCACCTGAGCTGCGGCCGCTGTGCATGCATCATAATACTAAGCTGCCAATCCTCTGAGGATAGGCAAGGACAGGAGATGCGTGTCATGTGTGCAGTCAGGCCTATGTCGGGCATCTGTGTGTTTGTCTCTGATTGTACAGCTTGCTGGACTCAAAAGCTTGTTGGACAAACATTGCTCGGAGTGCCTTTGAATCAGTGCGTTGTAGGCAGAATGCACCGTGCAGCTGAAGGCTCATTCATGATACAGGTGGATGGTGACTGGCGCTATGACGCCAGGAAGTCCATCATGCTGTGGTCCATTGACATCATCGATGACAGCAATCGCACCGGTTCTCTAGAATTTGTTGTGCCCAACACACGACCAGAGTCATTCTTCCCAGTCACAGTCAACTTCAATGCCACCAGGACATTGTGTCAGGTACGCTGCCCTTGCTGAAGGTGCTTTTGGTGTGAGCGACACTTCAGTGACAGCTGCTGAAGTGATGATATAGCAGTGACTCCCTGATGCCTGACTGTTGCATCAAGCTGAGAGCATGACAGTGTCACGCATGTCTCTGCCATGTCAAAACGTGGTTTTGATATTGCAGGTGGAAGTTGCCGATGTTATCAGTCTAGAGACAGGCAACCCTATCAAGTATGCATTGCGTACGCAGCTTCAAACAGATGGCTATGAGGTGGTTTAGTGCTGTCCAGTCTTACTAGGTCTAGCAGGTTGCTGGTGTTATGTTTTGAGGCCATTCAAGATCGCACGTTCAGCAAGGCAATGCGCTTGCTGAGGTGTTGTTGCAGTCAGTGCTGCTGCTGCTGTTACATGTTGTCAAAAACAAATGATCTCCGGTATGTAATATCTGCGGCAATGTAGCAATGCCAACTACAAGTTTGAAATGTAATGAGGGGAGAGCTTGTCAAATGCAGCGCTGAGTGTTGGCGCATCTGGTGCCTGCATGCCTTTGTCAGTCTGCAGCTGCTCAGACTGAGGCACTATGCCTGCTGAAGCATTTGCTACAATTTCCTGCCAGCCAGCTGAGCATTGAAGCAAAACATTGCTCTGTGTTTGATGAATATGTTGTCATACAAGAATGTGTAAAGGAAGCAAGCATGAAACGGTCTACTTTTATCATGAAGCTGCAGTGGACAGGGAGAATCCACCACCCACAAATTTTGGCATGCTTTCTGGCGGTGTTGTACCGCCAACAGCAGCAATCAAGTTCTGGGGCTTGAGACCTCTGTCCCTCTCCATTGTCAACTGCTCTCGCCGCCGCTGCTCCAAATACTTGCGCTTCATGTCATTCAGGTCTCTAGTCAGTCGCTCTATCTGGTACTTGTACTCATTCACTTGCGCCTGGTACATGTTCAGCTCACTAGCCATGGCCTTCATTTGTTTGGTCTTCTCCCGCAAGTTTGCCTGCACAGGATCCAATGCTTCATCATGAAAAGCCTGAATGAAACTTTCACTCAGCACACTTAGGTGGATCATGTTGCTGTGCAAGCTTCTGTACAAGTATGGCATCAAGGGCAGAAGCATGGCCACAGGCAGCTTCAATGGCAGGGGCAAAGTCAGATGGTAACAGCAAGGGGCAACGGAGGACTTGATGGGGCAGTAGCACGGTTGTGGGCTATGGCAACATCAATGTCATGGGCATCTTCGACAGGACTCGCGAAAAAAAGAAAACATTGCATTTTGGCAAAGCCTATGCACACGCCAAGGCAAAATAAATTGCAAAGGCACACGCAAAGGCACACGCAAAGGCACAATCAACAGCTAAGGCACAGTCAAATGCAAGGGCAAGGGCAAGACACAACTTGAAGAGCACAGCACCTGGTAGATGCTGAGCTGCTCAGCAACTTCAGGGCCCGGCTGTCGTGCCAAAATGTTTTTCAGCTCCACATACAGCTTCTCCTTCTCCTGAATCAGCAGGTCCGCCTCCACCACCTCCTCAGTCTTGGCAATCAGCCTCTTCTGCAGGGTCTGAACCTTCTGGATCATCTCGTAGGCTGATGGGTCACTGCCCTCCAGCTTCCTCCATCTGGACAACAGCTACCATGTCAGCCACACTTAGGAGATGCACAAGCTCTTGCAGTTTATACGGTTCTGGATGATCTGAGCCTTTTGGATTTTCTTGTTTGCTGATGCATGGTTGCCCTTCGGCTTCCGCCGCCTCAATGTGAAACATGCTTGTGCGGAATGTTACTGTAGGCTACGCACCACTTTTGGCAAACACCCTACACATCAGCATACACAGGTCCAACAGGTGTGCTAATGGACTGATGCCCACAAGATTGGATTTGCATCATCCTCCTTGACGCTTCGGCCTCAATTGCGCAATTTCATCAAGATGCTGATGTTTGATCGCTGTCCTGAGTGCTGAGCACCCTACACAACGGTGGCAAGCGCAAGGTATTCTGTTTGCATCTGACCCTGACCATACTTGTAAGTCCCTTCCAAGAGCTTCACCCAGCACAAGTCAAGTTTGCAGTGTGGCAAAGAAACCTGCTCAAGCTGTCATGTAATACAACCCCATCTCTGCTGAAACAGTGCGTCAGCCTGTCTGAAAGTACAGGTAGCAGTGACTCACAAACTTGATCAGTGCAACTGTGTGATGTGCCACAGCTAAAAGTTGGTGCTGATAGGCTGTGGGCATGCACGACAAGCACATCATGCACAGCATGCACAGCATGGCGACGGCCACCTGACAGGTGTGCAACTTGCCATGTTGAGTCAATCCTGTTGCAAGTCACTGATACATTGGTGGACAGATGAGGTAAGAGGTGCCTGTGGGTGCTAAGGGAGTTCTCCTACTCCACGCAGATGACCTATGCTTTAAACTGCTCTCGAGACTGCTTGTCAGCATGCATGTGTGCACAGAAAAGCAGCAGCAGCAGCAGCAGCACCAGCAGCAGCACCAGAAGAGGAATGGCAGAAGCAGAATGACAAGAAGAGGCAACCTGAAAGCTGATGGCGTGCTCCACCCTCTAAGAGACATCCTTCGCCTTTGGCTATCACAGTTAACAAACAGTCAAATACAGACAAGGAAGAGAAGCTGACTATGGAGAAAGAAAATGAAGGTAAAGAGGAGACTGGAGTCATCCATGGATGTTGAGGGGGTTCCTCCAGCTCCTCAGAGAGCGCCTTCACCTTGGTATTCATGGTTGACATCTATCAAACACAGACGGATGTGATAGTCTGACACAGGGGGGACAGGAACGGAAGATGAAAAAGAGGCGGCGAGTCACCTGTGAACATTGAGGTGGTTCTCCAGCTCCTCAGAGAGGGCTTTCACCTTGGTATTCATGCTCGACGTCCGTCAAATGCAGATGAAGAGAAAGTCAGTCACCTGTGGACGTTGAGGGGGTTCTCCAGCTCCTCAGAGAGGGCCTTCACCTTGGTGCGCTCCTGCAGCAGCTCGCGCCCCAGGCAGTGCACCTCATGCTTCAGGATGTCAATGTTGGCCACACTGTTCTTCAGGATGTGCAGCTCACGCCGCGACTCCCCAAGCTTCAGCTTCAGCAGTCTCAGCTCATTCAACCTGCACACATCCAAGACCACAGCTCATTCAACCTGCACACAACCAAGACCACAGCTCAATCAACCTGCACGCATTGAACCCCATAGCTTAGTCATGCGACCTGTAGACGCTCAAAGACACAGCTTAGTCCGCATCTGTGCTATGGAGCATGGGCAGTGACTACATTGGTGTTCTGTTTAGCCTGTGCAAATCCAAAGCCAGACTTCACGAGCATGCATACTGGCCATCCCATCCGTAGCATGAGTGAGCCCATTGCCTTGAATCACACAGACTCAAGTTAAGTCACACACAGAAGTCTTGGCTCATTCAAGGTCCAAGAACTCCCTTTGGGCATTAAAGACAGCCGGTTTTGAACAGCTTACTAGCTGGCTGTACAAGATTCATGCACCGCCTTGCTTATTGGCAACGCAGGTTCTGGAAACGTACTGTACTCAATTCTGTTCTGCTATCTGCTGCGCTAGATGCTATCTGTTGTTGGCACTGTCATGCTCTTCCTGCTGAACTGACACTGAACATTGAGATGAGTAGGTGTACTGTGAGTGTAGATAGCAGGGCAGACTGCTGCTGTGCATGCTGCCATGCATGTATGATACGAATGGACTCTGGGCAGCAGACAGTGCAGCTGGGTAGTAGACAGCCGACAGTAAACAGTGTAGCTACTACAGTAGACAGCAAACAGTATAGCTGGACAGTAGACAGTATAGCTGGGCTGTAGACAGTATAGCTGGACAATAGACTATTGACAGTACAGCTGTCCAGTAGACAGCACACAATATAGCTAGACAGTAGACAGCATAGCTGGGCTGTAGACAGCAGACAGCACAGCTAAGCAGTAGACAGTAGACAGTATAGCTGGACAGTAGACAGTACAGCTGAAAAGTAGACAGCGGACAGTACAGCCAACCAGCAGACAGTAGACAGTATAGCTCGACAGTAGACGATAGGCAGTAGACGGTCATGCAGGTGGCTGACCTGTCTCTGTACTGCAGCTGGCCCTTGTTCAGGGTGCTCTGCTGGATCTTGATCTTCTCATACAGCAGCGCCAGCTCATCATTACGGCGTATGAGCTGTGTCCCCAATATGTCCCGCTCCCCAATCACAATGTCATACTCCTTCTTCTGCCGCAGTTGCTCCTGCAAAAGACGTGTGTGGTGTCAAGTGTTCATCATCAAGCATCTAAATGAATACTGATTGCTGACACTAGGTGGCATCGCTAAGCACTTTGCTGTGTGGACAAGAGGCTTACATGGCTGAGAGGAAGAGGGGAGTGGGAAGTGGTTTGAGCCCGTCCATGACAAGTGATGCAAAAGTTGGCAGTGACGATGAACAAGCTTTGCTACTCTTCTACAAAACTAAAATCTTGTGATTGGAGCAAGCATTGATTGGTAGCAGCATTGTATAGTCAGAGCCAAGGGTAGTCAAATTGCGCCTTCTAGTGTGGACTGGCTTTGCGTGGTAGCAGCTTTCATGTCCAGGCTGGCGCCAACTGTCATGGCTGCTGCATTAGTTACAACCGTACATAGACAATTACAGAAACAGAGGTACTTGCCACATTGCAGCATTGAGAGTGAAGCCAGTGCATGACCCAGCAGAGCTGGCCACCTGATTGCATGGCTGACGCATTGAACCTGTGTGATCACCTGAGGGAAAGGATGCCTAATTGAACACTGGAACACTAGAGATCACTTGAACCAATGCCGCGCATCACACCTGATCACCTGACTAACACATTGGATCATACCTGATCAGCCTCAGTGATGATCTGGTTGAGCTTGTCCAGCTCAGCCTTCTGAGCAGCAATGGCGGCGTCAGCCTCCTTCATCTGAGCAGCCGCCTTGTTCATCTCAAATCTCAGTGCCTCACGCTCCTTCTCCACCTGCAGTCACACCGCACATTAGGGTTGGCCCTGGAGATCGGTGCAGTGATGCCTCTTTTCAGATACTCAGATACTTTTCAGATAAGGGAATGATGCCTTACCAAACAGGTTGCTGCATGCACCTTGGAGGAGACACATGCTGGATGGTCAAAGGAACAATTGAATGATTGAGCGTGTAGATGAGTGACTGAACACAAATCATGAATGAATGAGTGAACAGGTCACAGCACGTCATGCACATGGCATTGTGTATGCCATGGTCATATGACAGTCTCACAGTGACTTTTGCATCGAGTTCTTCAGCCCCACACATTGCAGGGCTGTGCTCATGCCATGTACTGTCTGGTTGTCCGGATATGTGACACCACATGCTCAGTGGATGCAGAGCGGTCTGCAGGACAAGTTTGGGGGACACCTTCATAAGCTGACGACACATGCTCATTGTTTAGAGGACAATCTGCAGGGAGTTGTGGGGAGCATACCTTCATGTGGTCAAAGTGCTCCTTGACTAGGGCCAGGTCCTTGCCACTGATCTCCTCCTTCAGCTGATCTATCTGGTGGTTCTGCATACACGCACACACCCCATGTTGGCAGCAATGACAGTACTGCATCAGCGTGCATAGTGCTGCATTGACAGCATAGGATTTCAGTGTAGCTGATCTGTCTGGTATCAGCTTACAGAACTGGTGTTGCTTGCTGGTAGGCATCGTCTACAAGGATGCAACAACTTCTTTGATCATGTACAGTCTTGATAGTTTAGTTAGTATGCAGCATACAACTTACATGTTGCCAGCTGGATGCAGCGCTGCAGTCCTATACACACAGTTGCACAGCATTGCAAAGCAGCACTGCCTGTCTTTTGTGGACTCTGCAATGTTGAGGACAAGTCATACAGCAGAGTCATTGCAGTGGCCCATTCAAGGCATCGCAAACCTAGTTGTACAGTAAGACCACAAGCTGCTGCATCAGCACAACTGGATAACAGACACATATGATCAGCCAAGCAAGGTCGATGTTGGCAGCTTGGGTGATGAGAAATTGGCAGTGTGGTATGCATGGAACCGTACCATGATCTGAAACTTGCGCTTCATCTCCTGAATCTCGTCCTGAGCTTGGATGAGATTCTTGCTGTACAGGTTGCGGTCAGCACGCACCGCCTCGTACAGGTTCTGCTGCTGCTTCAGCCTTGTTTCACCCTCCACAATCTGCAACAGGAGCATCAAAGTTGAAGCCAATTGATGTGATGGTCCGCGTGACACAGTGAACAGGCTATTGATATGAATGATCTGCACCAAGCGTAATAGCACATGCACAGGGACAGCAAGTGCTGCAGCAACAATCAACATTTTCATGAGGGAATAGAGTGATTCTTGCAGCAACAGACAAACTTTGATTAGGATTTCATTTCATGAGCGTAGATGGCTTTTCTGGCACATGCTGGTCAATGACATACGAGCTGCAGATATCACATGGTTGTACAAGCTCAACAGCAACATGAAGATGCAACTGCACAGCCGCATGAAATGACTCAACTCATGCATGTAAGATCATGAGTGTACCCACTACCAGAGTCAGTCAGCAGCCTGTCAGTTGGACACCATTCACAAACCCCAAATGCAAAGTGAAGGTGCGAGCAGTGGCAAGAGACACAAGGCATGCCATGCAGCTGGGATGTGTACCTTCTTCTGGAGGTCAGCAGCAGCCATGTCTCTGAGCTTGACCTGCTCCAGGGCCTTGGCATGACGCTGGGAGGCTTCTGTGGCCTCCTGGCCCCGGGCCTCCCTCTCACCCTCCAGTGCCCAGATGTGCTGCAGCCACACAACACACACAAGTCAGAGGTAAGGTCAACATTACCACTTGTTGCTGCTACAAGTCAGTAGATGTCTGTCCTTGTGGCCTCCTGCCCTCGTGTCTTCTTCTCCAGATGTGCTGCAACCAAGCCAAACATGGTTGCATGGCACACTGCTGCAGCTCAAAGCCTGCCAAGTAAGATAGGAACAGCTGAGATGTGGCACAACAGAACAGGACTGGGCAATCAACGGAGCACAGCAATAAGTTATAGGGCCGGACAGGAAGTCTTGTGCAGGCTGTGGCACGACTGATGAGAGCAGGGCAGGGCAGGGCAGGCAGGGCAGGGCAACGGGCTAGGGGGCTCTTGATCAGAGCAGAGCAGGCTAGGGCCCTGCTGATCAGACCATGCAGGGCAGGGCAGGGCAGGGCAGGGCAGGGCAGGGCAGGGCAGGGCAGGGCAGGGCAGGGCAGGGCAGGGCAGGGCAGGGCAGGGCAGGGCAGGGCAGGGCAGGGCAGGGCATGCACAGCAAGACAGGGCGCAATGAGTGACCTTAGCCTGCTTCTGAGCCTCCAGCTTGTAACCGTTCATCTCCTGCTCCAAGTTGCGCTTGGTGTTCTCATTGATCTTGATCAGATCAATCTGCTTGTGGGTCGCGTGCTCGGCCTGAGTCTTGAGCTTGTTCAGCAGATCACGCTCACGGATGAGGTCGTCTGCCTTCTTGCGCTCGCCATCAACAGCACGCTTCAGGCTGTCAATCTCGCGCTCCAGGTGAGACACTTCACCCCTGCAAACCACCACTGACATTCAGCTGGTGTTCTGGACACAATGCAAACTTCTTGCGCAGCATCCGCTGTGTTACAACACACTTCACCCCTGCATATCAGGAATCTCCCATGTCAACGGGTGGTCAGTCACCCTGTACAGATGCATGCAGCTTGGTCATATCTGAAGCACTACTTCAGGATTTCCATTCAGGATGACTTCAGGTCATGCTGTTGTCAGTGTCATGTGACATGCTGCTGGCATGAAACTTCAGCTTTGTTGCTGAATGTGCAGAGATCAGCCCATGCTGCTATCAAGTCACGCTATCATCACTGCGGCGCATGCTGCCGGATTACATAACACCGCAGTAATCTCCTCAGACACGCCTGCAAATGTGAATGGCTGTGGTCGCTTTTGAACCTTTCATTTCAAATACAATGCATTGAGCAGCACAGCTTGCATGCCGTGAATGTCTTGTTCTGAACCCTGGCTTGTCCAAATCACATCCCACAGTCATGTAAGACACAAGCCTTGTATCCATAAAAAGGCTTTTTCTGCAATCTGATTGCTATGTACAGACAGGAGCTTACAGTGACCAAGGCGATGCTGGTACAAGTCAAGAGCAAAAACCATGGAAGCAACACGTACTTGATATCATCCCTGGTCTTCTCAACCTCAGACTTCTGCTTCTCCAGAGTCTTCAGCTTGGCAATGGTGGCTTCTCTCACCTTGGCCACCTTCGCCGCCTCTGCCTACACCATGCAGATTAGCGTCAGCATCCTGTTACTGTTACTGTTACTGTTACTGTTACTGTTACTGTTACTGTTACTGTTACTGTTACTGTTACTGTTACTGTTACTGTGCCTGCAACTGTGAAGGATAGTGCTGCTGTTGTTGCTACTGTCACATGCACGTTTGATGCAGGGTCTTTGATTGACAATGGTGGCTTGCCTCAATCATGCCATCTTTGCTGTCTCTGCCTACACCATCGGCACCAACATCAGTATCATGTTGCTGTCACACTTACCTACCATTGTCGTACCTGACACCATTACTGGTAAATGCACTGTGACTGTGACTGTGACTGTGACTGTG
>JAABUO010002045.1_pt1 | contig 25091 bp, 31 predicted proteins | sample 5559291 | NCBI WGS metagenome assembly JAABUO01 (sample SAMN10711878, study PRJNA513372) | rock metagenome | isolation source: Antarctica rocks | place: Antarctica: Victoria Land, Finger Mt sud
ACTTCGCCTGAGCGCCCCGTCGACGACCGATTAAGCAACGAGCACGCATGCTCGAGCACTGTTCGGTTCCGGAGGTTGCGACTGCGGTCATGAATCACGCGTATGTTTCGAGATCGTCGTCCGTGAGCTGAGGGACCGCTAGCACGTCGTCGAACGCGGCGCCGTCGACGGTGAGTAGCGCGATAGCTTGGTCCGGAGCGAGGGCGCGGAAGGTTTGCGCGTTGAGGAGCCGCTGCCGCTGCATCGAGGCGGAGTGTCCTTGCGAGACCGAGGCGGCCTTCGGGAAGAAGATGGTCCGCTGATCGGAGCGGCCGGTGTTGTAAGTTTCTTTCCAGACGTCGACGTCGCCAAGTTTGCCTGCGACGTACTCCATGGTGCGCTCCGTCGAACGGAACGCGACGACGTTGGTGAAGTTGCTGAGGAGGGTGGTGGCGGCGTGTTCGTTACCGATCGCGGCAATGTAGGCTTTGATTGACTGTGCGGCAACGATGCCGACGACGCTGAGCGCGCGCGAGGTGTCGAAGAACTGCGCGTCGCCCGCGCTACAGATCTGCTGGTACTCATCGCACAGGAAGAGGATAGGCCGACTCTTGCGCGGCCCGGCGGGGAGCTGGGCACGCGCGTTGACGGCTTGGAAGAAGCGTTCCTTGAGGAAGAGTTAGACGACGTTGGCGGCTGCCTTGAAGCGCTCGCGCGGCACGTTGACGACGAAGACGTTGCCGTTGAGGACGTCTGCGAGGTTGGCCTGAGCTCCGGCATCGGTGCAGAAGGCCGTCTTCGAGCTCGGGATCGGCGAAACGGGCGAGGGCCGTTTCGATCGTGCGGTTGACGCCGACGCCGATGCGTTGGATCGTCTTGCCGGTAAGTTGCGCGGCGTGTGTTGCGGTGGTGTGGAAGTCGCCGCGCACATCGAAGATGAGCCCGCCGGAGTCGAAGTCGAGTACTTGAACGAGGAGATGGTTGATGACGCGGGTGGTCTTGCCGGTGCCGGTCTCGCCGAAGATCGCGATGTTCTTGGCCGCGTCGCGGAGGTTGAGGGTGACGTTGGAGCCACGTTGCAATCCGGCGCTGTGCCCGAGCGCCGCAAGCGTTCCGGTCGCCTCGCCGATCCAGAGGCCAAAGTCGCCCGGCTCACTGAGGTCCGGACCGACGGATGGCGTGGCGTCGACGTCCTTGCGGATCGGTAACGTCAGGAGCCGCGTGCCGTCGAGCACTCGCACCAGCGGGCGAAAGCCGAAGCCGCCGACGACGGCCGCGCCGGCGAGCGTCACGAGCCCATGTGAGAGCGGATAGACGAGCGCCGTGGTCGGGACCGCGCCGAGAACGAACATGCCAGCCGCCGGTGTCTCCGCGAAGGCGTTACCGTTGAAGACGCCACCGCGTAGAGCGGGCAGCGCGAAACGAGAGAAGGGCCGCACGGCGAGGAGCACCGCGAGGGCGGTGACGACATAGAGCGCCATCTGGATCGCGAGCGCGACGAGCGCGATGACGTAGATCGCGACGATCACGAGCATCACGCCGAGGCACCCTGGCGCGAGTCCGTACTTGATTCGAGGACGTGACGGCGTGGCGCCACGGACGAGCTGCTGCCGCCCGAGCCACCGCCGGTAGCGCAGCCCACGAACGAGATCGTTCGGTGCGGCAGTCGTCATCGAGTTGCTCGTCAACTCTTGGCTGACGTCTTCCGGGCGGTGACTTTGCGCGATGAGCGGTTCGGTTTCGCCGTACCGTTGGTGTCGCCATCGCTCTTGGTGATGCGCTGGACGTAACGGCGGATCGTCTCGGGCGATGCCTTGAGGCCAGCGCTACGCAGCGCCTCGGTGATCGAGCGGTAGTTGTGGCCCTTGGCGCGGGCCTGGGTGATGAGTTCGCGATGAGGTTCGAGGGTCGCTTCGAGGACGGATCGGCGCGGAAGCGGCGCGGCGTCGATGAGCGCGGTGAGGCGAGAGCGGATCTCGGCGTGCAGGGGGTCGTCGGCGTGCATGCTGGTGTCTCCGCGCGCAGATAGTTGCGGCTATCGTAGCAAATACGGTATGCTGCTTGCAACGCGAGGTATTATAGGGGGAGAACCTAGAGGGTGGATAGCCACCTGACGGCGACTCCCACCCTGGTTTACGTAGATCGGCGCTCGCATCGCTTGCGCGAAGCTCGCACCGCCCGAAGGAGAACGGATGCCAGCGAAGTCCCCGGAGCAGCAAGCCGTCTATGACTCCAAGCGGAAACGCTCGGAGCAGCTGCTCGTGCGCCTGACGCCAGAAGAGGCGGAGCGCGTACGCGCGGCCGCTGCCTCGTCCGGTCTGTCCGTCGTGGACTTCGTGCTTGCGGTTGTCGACGATCGTCCGCCGCCGATCATTGACCTGGCGCAGGTCGCTGAGATCTCGTCAGCCGTTGCGACGCTCGCCGGTATTCCCGGCGCGATCCGCGACTTGGAAGCCGACCTTGGCCGACTGTCGGGCCGGCTCTCGCATTTCTTCACCGTCAACTACGCGCGAGCGGACCTGCATCGAGACGAGATTCACGAGACGTTGTGGGCGCTCCAGGACCTCATGCGCCGGGTCGAGCCGGAGATCGCGAAGATGAGCGCAGCGGTCGCTGAGCCGCGGACCGAGATCGCGACGGTCATGCGGGCGATCGCACGCGAGCTCAATGCCGCGTAGGCGTCGGACGCTCCGCCCGTGATCGCGAACCGCGGCCGTGGGCGGATGGTCGGCGCTTCGAGTTTCGGCGCGGCGATCGACTACATCGTACGGGAAGGGCCCGAGCACGAGCGCGACCATGCGCCGCCGCTCGCGATCTGGAGCGAGAACGTCGCGACGATTGAAACCGCGGCGCTCGAGATGGAAGCCGTCGCGTCGCAGAGCCGCGCGAAGGAGCCGCTCTACCACCTGATCGTGTCGTTTGCGGAGGGCGAGCGGCCGACGTACGAGCAGGCCCGCGCGGCGCTCGATACGCAGATCGAGCACCTCGGCTTCGGCGGCTTGCAGTATGTCGCAGCGCTGCAGAACGACGGCGTCGGCGCGATGTATCACGTGCACGCTGTGTTCAACCGGGTCGACCCGATCACGCATGTCGCCCGCGACATCTGGCAGGACCGCGAGAAGATGCGCGCGGCCAGTCGCGAGGCCGAGCTCGAGCAAGGGTGGCGGGTCGTCGACGTTGCGCACCGACCGGAGCTTTCGCACGGAGCCCGCGACGTCGAATACTACGCGCACAAGCGTTCCTTCGAGCGCACGGTCCGCGAAGACGTGGCCCCCTCGGTGCGCGAGGCTTTGATGAAAGACGGTGCCTCCTGGGCCGACGTGCATCGCGTCTGCGGCGAGCACGACGTGCGCTACGAGGAAGTCCGGACCGGTCGGCACGACGACGTCGTGGGCGGCCGGCTCGTTGGCGCCGAGCGCGGGGAGTACGCGCGCGCTCGCGATCTCGGTCCTGACCTCACTCATCGGAAGATGGTCGAGCAGCTCGGCCCGTTCGAGCGCGATCGCGACCACGCTCTTTCGCGCGACGTAGCCAGGCCGTTCGCGGAGCGGTGTCGCGCGGCCGCGGCCGAGGTCACGACCTTGCGCGGCACCGACAGTCGCACCGATGCGGGCTGGCGCGAGGTGCATGCCGCCTTCGAGCGCCACGGCGTCGAGTACAAGCCCTACCGCACCGGCGCCCGGATCGGTGACCTCGACAGCCCGGAGACGGTCAAGCCCTCGGAGATCGATCGCGACCTCTCGCTGCGCGCGATGACGGCGACGTTCGGGCCGTACGAGAGCTCGCAGCAGGCGCGCGATCGAGTGGCTACGCGCGAGGCCGTGCAGCGCGCAGAGAATCTCGTCGTCGGCGCGCGGCTGCTCGAAGATCCACGTCCGATCATGGATCGCCTGACGGCGAACAATGCGACCTACACCCTCGGCGCGGTGGAGCGGCTTGTCGGCGAGCGAGTTTCCGATACGGAGCAGCGTCAGGCGATTACGGAGAAGATCGTCGACGAGTCGGTGCAGCTCGTCGACGACCGCGGCAAGATGCGGCTGACAACCCGCGAGGTCCTCGATGCAGAACGGACGCTCGCGGCTGCGGCGGACGGCCTTGCATCGAACAAACGCGACGTCGCGATCGCGCGGCCCGGGGACGAGCGGCTCGACGAACAGCAACAGCGCGCGTACGCCTACGCGACCGACGATGACGCACGCCTGAAGGTTATTACCGGCGTTCCCGGTGCTGGCAAGACCCGGCTCATTAGCGAGATTGGCGCGGCGTACCAGGACGCGGGCTACAACGTGCGCGCCGTCTCGGTCGCGAACTCCGCCGTCGACGTGTTGCGGCGCGAGACCGACGTGCCGGCGCGCTCGGTCGCCAAGGAACTCTACGAATGGGCCCAGGACCGCGAGCGGCTCACGAATCGCGACCTGCTCATCATCGACGAGGTCTCGACCCTCGGCACTTCGCAGGGCGCGGTCCTGTTGCGCGAGGCGCATGAACGCGGCGCCGTCGTCATCGCGCTTGGCGACGACAAGCAGTTTCAGGCCGTCGCTCACGGCAACGCGCTGGAGATGATGCAACGGGCCGTCGGCGATTGTAACGTCGACCTGGAGAAGACGCGCCGGCAGAGTGAGGCGTGGCAGCGCGAGGCGACGCAGGCCGTGCGGCGCGGCGACGTGCGCGACGCGATCGAGGCGTACCGATCACGGGGATTCGTTCACGAGTCCGGGTCGCAGGACGAGACGCGCGCGGCGCTCGTCGCCCGGTGGCGCGCGATCGAGAGTTCGGGCGTCGAGTGCGGGATCGAGGCGTTCACGAACACGGAGCGGATTTCGGTCAACGCCCTTGCCCGCGACGAGTGGCGCGCGATGGGCCGGTTGCGCGGTGAGGACGCGGCGCTCGAAACGATCGACGGCAAGACAAACTACGCCGTCGGCGACCGCGTGATCGTTCGCGAGACGATTCGCGAAGCCGGGCTTTTCAACGGCTCGGTCGGAACCGTGCGCGCAATCGACGACGCGACGCTGCACATCGAGCGCCGGGATGGCGCGATCGTGCCGGTGGACACGCGCGAGCACGCCGGTGTGCAGCACGGCTATTGTTCGACGGAGTATCGCGAGCAGGGCGCGACGCGCTACGCCGAGCTTCAACTCGTCACGGCGCACGTCAATCAACGCTCGCTCACGGTCGGCATGACGAGACACACGCACGAATACGGGATGTTTTACTCACGCGAAACGGTCGGCTCGTACGATGACCTCGTGAGTCGCGGCCTGCGCTCCCGATCCAAAGAGCTTGCAAGTGATTATTGCGTGCTCGAACGGGGCGTCCCCGACCGGGGCATCCCCGACCGGGGCGTTCCCGAACGCGATGCCGGCCGCGATCGTGGAACGAGCGAGTTGAGCGTGACGGCGCTGCGCTGGAAACTCGAGCCTATCGCGCAGGGGACCGAGAGCGGGTACACGCGCGACGAGCGTAAGGCGGCGTTCGCCATCCTCAACGAGCTCGAGCGGCTCGAACGCGATGCGCCGAACGAACGTCTGCGCGTTTCGAAAGACTTGCATCAGATGCTCCAGAGCCCGGGCGAGATCAAGGCGCAGATCGCCGAGAAGACGCGCGAGCGTGGCGTCGAGCGCGAAGTCGCGCAAACGCTCGAACGCGAGCGCGATCGCAGTCGTGGACTTGGCCGGTAGCGACCGATGCCGACCGTTCGATGTCCCGAGCACGGCGTGTTCGCCTACAAGACGGCGGCGTGTCCCGGGTGCGCTGCGGAGGCGGTGGCTGCACAGCGCAAGCTGGCCCAAGACGCACGATCGCATTGGGAAAGGGAAATCGCGCGCGTCAGACGTGAGATCGAGAAGAAGCGTCGGGAGTTCGTGGAGCGGGTTCGGGTCGCCGAAACCCGCCTTGCGGCCCACGACCGAAACGTCCCCGAGGCGCCGACCGGAATCGGCGCGCTTTTCAAACAAGCCGCCTACGACCGCGAATACAGCGACTTCCTCGATCGACGGAACACCCTCGTCGCACGCATCGCCGACGCCAAAAATCACTCTGCGCAGTACGACGAGCGGATCAAGACGGTTCACATCGGCGCGGAAGTGATGAGGGCGATGATACGAGACATGCCGGAAGCGACGGATCTTTTCATCGCCGAGGAGCAGCGATTGGAGCGCGAGCGCTCGGAAGCCGAGCGCGAGGAGGCAGCCATCGCCTCGGCGCTGACCGCACTCGACGAACACTATGGCGTTACGCACGAAATGGGCTCGGTCGACATGGACTATTCGCGTTCGTTGTTACTCGGGGCGGCCGATATGAACGGAAAGCGGTACGCGCGACTTGGACTCTCGCCCAGAGGCGTTGTTTGCGTGCCGTGGATTGATGCGTTCGCCGAGCTCGTCGGTCGGCAGGTTTCGGTGTATTGGGGCGACCGCGCGAAAAACGACCGCATCTTTCACGTTAGCGATGCCGACGGCAACGTCGACGAAGAAGAGATCTGATGCAGGCAGTGCTCGGCGCGATGAAACTCGGTGAGACGCCTTTGAAGCAGCCTTCGAAGACAAAGGACGGCTGCCAGCGCAGCCGGTGGCGCCGATCGGCATCGGCAAGCGTAGGACGCTGGACCCAAGCCGGACTCGGACGGCCCGAAGCGGCCGTTCGGCGGCCACGAGCTTTCGAGCGGGGATCGAAAATGGTTAAGAGGCAGGTTGTATTGGCCAGCGCAAAGAGTGGCATCGTCGGGTGTCTGTAGGCCGCTGGGAATCTCTCTGGCAAGGGTTTTCGGAGAAGCGCATGTCGCTGAGCCCTGAGCCGCCCGCGCGCCATAGGGGACGCGGCGATGAACGAGCGAGTTGAGATCCGCGAGCTTTGTCGCCGCGCGGGGATTCGCTACGGTGTCATAGGCGGCTATCCGCCACTGCTCGTCCTCCGCGACGGCGGCGGCCATGCGTCTGGAAGGGCCGATGCCCGTAAGCTCGTGTACGTTGACACGAGCGGAATGCCACGAACTGAGCCTGAGCGTTCGATTGCGATTCTGGAGGCGCTTGCGTACGACATCGGTAGCTATGAGGCGGGCGAGACGTTGGCGCAGCCCATCGTCGGCCGAGCCATCGAGCTGCGCAATGGAAGCTACGAGCCTTCTGGTGATCGCATCGTGCGATAGCAAAATACAAGAGGCGGACGCCGTTCGGCGCCGAGCATTGTGCGGAGATAGTCAGCGGACGGAAGCCCGCGGCCGCGCCATCGCCGAAATCCTCGAACCCCTTTAATCGCTCCGCGGGCGACAGCGATACGAAGCTCGCGGCGATCGATCGCGGCGAGAAGCGCGAGCTCTTGGCATCGTATAAGGAGCACGGACTCGAATCATTCGTCGACTGGGTCGCGCAGCGCCGAATGACGATCGAGTAGCGCGCCGATCGTCGCGAGCACGTTGAACACGTCGACCGTCGCCAGGCGCCGGAACGCAAGGCGTCCTGCGGCGCGGCGCGCGTTTTTGCTTCGGGACATGACAATCCACCTTAGAGGGGACAAACAGGACATAAGTCCTAGTCGACGGACCTTTTCGGCCCTTTCTGCCGTTTTCCGAAAGAACGTACGATGTTGCTGAAAAAGACAGGCTGCATCGGGAGAGCAATATGATCGTTAATCTTTATGTCGACCATATGATGTCGACCCCGCCTGCCTCATCCGAGCAGGTCTACACCGCGACGCAGGAACACCCCAAGCAGTTCTCTGATGCTGCGTCGCGGATCGGCATGACGCCGGGGGAGTATCGCGAGTTCCGCCGGAGCCTGCTCGACGGCAAGGTAACGTACGTGCGGCTCCCTCACCGGCTCGATGCCATGAGCGGCGATCGTCGAGGGTCGGTCTACGCGGTGAAGAATGCGGTCATGACTTCGCCCGGAATGGGCTGGCGCGTGGCGCTCTCCGACGGCAACGCCGTCTACGTGCCGCAGGTCTGCGGGAACATTTCGTTCTTGCGCAATGGTGCCCTCGCCCACCGCCCGAAGCCCGGGATCGTTCCGATCGTGGCCGCGGCGCACACGCATCGCCGACGTGCGGGCGCACCGTTTACCCCCGCTGTGGGTCCGGCTCCGGCCGCCGCTGAGACGCCGGTGAGCCTCGTGCCACCAGAGCAAGCCGTGCCCGCCGCTGAAGCGCCCGCGATCGTCGCGCAGGTTTCGCCCGTCGGCGCCGCTGCCGCGGTGCACGGTCCGTTCGCCGGGATCTTCGCGCTTCCGTTCTTGCTCGCCGGAGCGGTCGTCGGCGCGAGCCAGCATGGCTCGCCCGCTACCCCGGCGGCGGTGGTCCCCCCGTGCACGGCCGGCTCGAACGCGCTCAACGCCTGCCAGAGTCATTAGCTGGTTCGGCCCCGATACCGAATGAAACGCCCCGCTCGATCGGCGGGGCGTTTCTCGTTCGTGCGCCGACATTGGATCGGCATTGGAGATGGACGGGTTCGAACCGACGACATCCAACTTGCAAAGCTGGCGCTCTACCAACTGAGCTACATCCCCGAGCCCATTCGTGAGCCATCCTGGATTCAAATTAAATTGCAGCTGCTGTAAGCGCCTGGTCCGAGGCGCCTGACGGCGAGTGAGCAGCGCGTTTCAAGGAGTCTCTGACCGGAGTTTCGTCGCTAATACGCCCTCGCAATACCGAGCCGTTCATGTGTTTTGCTCCTGCCGTCCCAGGACGCGCTTTACTGAAAGCGTGAGCGCTATATACGTGCCGTCTCGGCCGCGATCGTAACAGATCGGTATGCTCACGTTAGACCGGACCAGTCGTCAACGAATGTCGCTGCGATCTAATCGAAAGCGATGACGATGCCCGATAAGTCTCGAATCTCTGCCGTCATTGACGGGGCCGTTCGGCAATCCCGAGGCGCAGTGCGTGGCGATGGCCAAGGCGCGCCGGCACGCCGAGTGAAGCAGAGTCTCGGCTGGAGGGAACACGACGTCGGTCTTGTGCGCGTCGTCATATACGATGGATATGCACCCGATGTGTTCCGAGTTTGCCGAACTCTTCAACAACCGCTTAAAAACGAGGTACACATGGGTGTTTCTTCGACGCTAGCGTCGTTCGTGCACGCCGATGCAGTCGCTCATGCCCTCGGCACGAAGTATGCCACGCTGATCACTATATCGAGCGGCAAATGTGCCGTCATTGGCAGCGGGCGCCGGTCGGCATGCCGGGGCCGCGCGACTGACGAAGTGCTTTTTCAATATCGAGGTTGAGGTTAAGGAAAGGAAGAGTGACATGACAAAAGCTGCGCATGCAAGAGCCGTCGATCAGTTCAAAGGATTGCTCGAGGTCTCGGAGATCGCGAAGCCACTTTGACTGGGGCGCCTCGCGGCGACCAGATCAGGGTCGTTCAGGCGCTGCGAGGCATCGCTGCGCTCCTCGTCGTGTCGGTGCACTTCGGAAACCCCAATGGATTCGAATCTCGTTATCTCGGTGTCGCATCTCCGTTGTTCGGGCCGCTCGGCCGAATTGGAACGGTCGGCGTCGATCTTTTCTTCCTCATCAGCGGCTTCATCATGGTCGTATCGACCCTGCGTCCCGACGGCAAATCGCTCGCGCCGGCAGAGTTTCTTCGACGGAGATGCCTTCGGATTTATCCGCCGATGTGGGTCATCGAGCTCGCCGTCCTCGTCGTCTACCTCAAGGCGCCCGAGCTCGTAAACTCACACGGCACCGGGCCGACCGACCTGCTCGCCTCGTTTCTGCTGTTGCCGCAACTCGGTAGTCCCTTGTTGCTGGTGACGTGGACGCTCGTTTTCGAAATGTACTTCTACGTCGTCTTCACGATCGGTCTCTTTGACCGAGCGCGCTTCATCGTGCCGGTCCTCGTCGCTTGGGGAATAGCGATCATCATCTTGAGTCGAGCGCACGTCGATCCGAAGAATGCGTACGCCGTCTTTCTCTCGCAACCGCTCGCATTCGACTTTTTGATCGGCGCCGGGATCGGCGGCTTGATGCATTTCCCGGTGTCGATGCGTTGGGCGATCGTCGCGTGCTCGCTCGGCGCGATCGCTTTCGCGTGGTCCGCCGTCCCGATTATAACAGGTACCGCCGGATTCCCAGCTGGGTGGTATCGAATTGCGTTCGACGTGCCGGTCGCCGCCATGATGTTCGGGCTCATCACGATCGAGCGCGCCCGAAGCCCCTACGTCCCACGCGCGCTCGAGCGTGTCGGTAATGCTTCGTACGCGATGTATTTGCTGCATGTCCCATTGCTGTCGCTGGTCGGTCTCGCTATCCGACGGCTGCATCCTTCGGGTCCGCTCGCAGATCTCGGCATCGTGCTGGCGATGTATGCGCTCGTCATCTTTACCGGCATCATCTACTTCGAACGTATCGAACGGCCACTGACGGTGTGGTTACGTCATGGCGTACGGAGGCGCGGAGCGCAGCTCGGCTAGGAAAATGCCTCGCTTCGAGTCGAGGGAAGTGGTCGCACACGACCGCAAGAGCTGCGAGCCTCCGAAGAACATCCGGTCGGATTCCCTGGCCGTTCGGGGCGAGAACCGTCGATGCGCGTCGTATCTCGGATGTGCGGATCAGCGTCGCCTTTTCTTAGTGGCGCCGATAGCCGAAGCTCTGCAGCAGGGGAGCGTGCGAAGCGCCTAAACGGCCGCAGTAAGTCGCATCATACGGCGCGTGTCGGCCGTCTCTGACCGCCGGAGTAGTGGTCCACGATCGCTCGCGGTAGGATCGCTTCGTCAGCTCGTCGTCCGTAGAAGTAAACGCTCGATGCTCCGTCCGCGGAGTGCCCAGGATCGGCGAATTTGTCGACGACGAACGCGACCGGCGTCATGGCGAGGCGTGTCGCACTCGAGATGCCTCGGATCGGAACGACGCTCCTGAGGGCCTGAGCGACTGACCACGCGAGTTCGGTACCGACGCCGGCTACCTGGCCCGACTCGACAAGTGAGAAGCGTCGAAACAACCAGCGGTGGCCACTCTCAGAGAAGCGGGTGAAGTCGAACGGTCCCTCGTGCACGTGCTGGAGGAACGGCGTGTCGGCGTAGACGAGGCCGTTCGGCTTAAGGACGCGATGAATCTCGGCTACGACTTGTCCCGGATCGAGAACGTGCTCGAGCACCGCCTGAATCACCACTCCATCGACGCTTCCATCGGCCAAGGGGATGAGGTGCGCGTCGGCGACGAACTGCGTAAAGCGAGACGGATACACGTCGAACGAGATCAAGTCGAGCTTCGGATCGTCGTACAGCTTCTCGAGGCCACTTCCGACGGTGCCGCCGCCGATGAGGAGAACAACGGGTCGGTCGCCTACGGCTGCCGCCGAGACCTCCTCGGAAAGTCTCGCTGAAACGCGCGAGGCGACTGCGTTACGCACCGCGAGCCGACCGAGAACGCGTCGCGCGAGACCCAGTGGAGCTTCGGACGCGGCTTCGATGGTGGACACGTCGACGATCGAGTCGCCCGAATCGATCAGGACCGGTACTCCGCCGACTTCTGCGAAGACGTGGCGCGAGAGCTCGCAAGTCGAGTTCGAGCAGCGTTTTGCTCCGTCAGCCAAGGCTTTCTTGCAACGAGGACACCGAAGGCGATGAAGGACGACAGCGTAGGGAAGCAACGGCATATTCGAATTTCGCCTCTGAATCTAGTTGGATTGAGAGAGTAACGGAAAGCTGCCGAAGTGACGGAGTAAGTCACGACATGCGATCGAGTCGACGTACGGCCTGCGGCGCGACTCGCGTCTGCCAATGTTGCTTAGGGACCAGTCAAGACCACCTTAAAGGGGGATTGACTGATTGCTCAGTAGTTCAATTGAGCGGGAATGAAATCATTCATCCCCGCTCAAGGATAGCAGGACGATGAATTGCGCAGGTATCTAAGCTTCTTATTTGTGTTCGCCGTCACAGCATGTTCGAGCGGTGGATCGAATCAGTTACCGAGGGGTGACGCCTCAGGGGCCTCTTCCAGGACTATGCAGGACCGATCAGCGCGTCCGGCGTCTGCAACAACTGTCGCGAGTGTCGTGCAGTCGGCGCTTTGTAATACGGACACAAACACTTCGACTTATACATGTACTTTCTCCAGCACTCCGGTTTTTGGCGATGAAGCTCTCGTTCTGATCGGAGCGAGCACAATAGCTTCCGTGACGAGCGGTTACTCATCCGTCGGAACGGGTGCAAGCTCCACGTCGCGAGTATCGGCTTACTTCGCTTCGACCGCTACCAAGAGCTTTACGGCAACCTTTTCTTCTGCGTCGGACGTCCATATTGCGATGCTCGAGCTCGCGAACGCCGGGACTCCGACGACGTTTTCTTCGGCGTCCGGCGAAAGCGCTCCGAAAGTGACGGCTACGGCCAATGCCATCGTCGTCGACATGTTCGGCGAACAGTACGGCTATCCGTACTACGGAACAATCCCGAGCGGTTGGACCGAGTACTACCCGCCGAGCCCGAACAGCGCCGGCAGCGGCTCGAATCAGCTCGACTCATTAATCGACGTCGGAGCGACCGCTAATTCGTCGTACGGGCTAGCCGACTCACCATATCTCGTGTCGGCATCGTTTCAAGTGCCGACCAAGACGGGCACCGCGACGCCCTCGCCGGCTCCGACGTCCACCGCCAGCCCGGGACCATATGACTCGCTCAAGAAGATCTCGCCCGCAGGCGGCAGTTTCTCATATTATCCGACGTCTCCGTTCCATGCGACGATGCCGCCGTCGCCGGCTCTCGTGTCGACGTCTCAGTCCGCTGCTTGGAACGGAATGCAGAATTCGCAAGGATTTGGCGCGATAACCGTTCGGAGAACGGCAGCAATGTCAACGACGGCAGCGACCCAACCACGTACACGAACGGCGACGGTACGGGATACACGCTACAATGCAACAAGTACGGCTTCTCGCAGTATTCGTGTCAAAGCCCAGCCAATACACGTAACATCAACGGCGCAATCGTCAAGTTTCCGCTTGGAGCGATTACCGCAGGCGACTCAGATCATCACCTCGTGAACATCGATGTCGCTGCCAATATCGAAGACAATATTTGGGAAGGCCAACCCATTCCCGCGGCGGGTGGAACGTGGTCCGTCGGTGGTGGTGGAGAATGCAATCTTTCTGGCAATGGCGTTGGATGCGGCGGTGCGGTCGCAACGAATATTGCGGTCACGCTTGGCCTCGTGCGACCTGAAGACATCCTCTATTGTCTCCAGAAGTCTTTGAGTCCATCAACATGCACGCTTCCCTACGCGATGTCGATAGCCGTGGCGTGTAACGGCCCCAACTACGAATTCCCAGCCACAGCCTCCGACAACCAATGCGGAGGCGGGGCTGGTACCAGTTCTACTCGTATCGCTGAGGGGACCCGCGGATGTCTGAATATGACCGACGCGCAGATAAACGCCGGTTCTTATCGTCAGGACGAGAAAGTGATCTATAGAACGATGGATTGCTCACATTATGGCTTCTTCGATCGCGACTCGGCGTACGGCAGTGGTCCCGGTTACGCGCTTCAATATCAAGGAGGCGAGGCATACACGCCATTTGGAGAGACCGATCCCTGGTCGACAGTTGCTAGTCTCGTCGGTATCTCGATGAGCAACTCGACCGACTACGTGTTTCCGATTACTCTGACGAATCCGACGTTCGTATGGTGTGCAAACGGAAAGAACGACGGGTTGTGTGATTAGCCTTCTTTGGACTGCTAAAGCATAAACCCGGAACCGGTTAGCTCGGAAGCTCAGTTGAAGACTTACGAGCTAACGGTCGGACGCTCGTATCGATCGAGTCAACAAACACGAGAGCGCTCGGATCGGCAGCCAATCATGGGCGTAGGCACGCTCGGTGGCTGGCGCGTGGTCCCGGCGTCGCGAGGTCGTGCTCAACAGCGCGAGCGAGCTCTGTCTGGACGGCTCCGCCGCCTTCGAACGGCTCGATTGTTGCGAGGTTGTTGCCGCCGGCCCCGTTTCTGGCGATCGGGCCGACCTGGAAGCCGTCCGCGGTTTTTTGCAAGCCTATCTTTCGGCGGGATTGTCCGCGGCTCCGTGCCTGAGAATGGCTGCATTCTCAGGCCCAGCGCGGAAGAAAACGAAAGCGGTTATGCGCTTCCGCGCTCACCTTAGAGCCCGAGCAGAGCGCGGCCAGGAGCGAGGAAAAGGCCGATAACGTCGGTTCTCAGCCTTCTGTGTCGGTCGCTCGGCCAGGACGGGCCATATCGAAAGTCACGTGCTCGAGCGTATTGAGCCGTGACGCGGAGGAGCTCGCGTGGAAAGCAAGCCACTCGAGAGCTCGCGTCAACGCAGCTGTATCAAGAGAACAAAAGTGCTGGCGACCCCGGATCTCGCGTCGGACGATGCCCGCTCGCTCGAGAACCCGGACGTGCTTCGACGCCGCGGCGAACGACATCTCGAAGGGATCCGCGAGTTCGCCGATCGGCGCACTACCACAAGTAAGTCTTCCGATCATCGCTCGCCGAGTTGCATCTGCGAGCGCCCCAAACAAGAGGTCCAGTTCGTCGTCGGAGTTTCGTACAACGTGTTCGAGCACGTCACGGGACGGAGGGAGTTCGCTACGCGCTCGTTGCGTTCGTGACGCCTCGGATCCCTCGTGACCATCCGCCGTTTCCGGCTGCGGTCTTGAGCCTTTCACGACGGACACACGGAGTTCAGAGCTGCGCGCGTCTCCGGGTCTTCCGCTTGTCCATCCGGTCGTGAGTAAACTACTCTATAGACCGTGTCTCGGACTACGAACAGTATGTTCTCGTATTGACCGGGGAGGTCTTCCCCCGGTCTTTCGTAGGAGAGGAACCAGCCTTGAAATTTACCGCCGCACACGCGCTGCGCCGCGCTGACTGACACTCGCGCATCGTCGGGTTCTAGACTCGCAACGATGTCATGAACGGCGTCTTTTAGTGTTGGTCCACTCAAATACTTCGTCTTCATGTGCATGATGAAAACACGCGGGACGAATGCACCGCGCGCCTTCTTAAAGTCGAGCCAGAGCGAAGTGTTCGCTGCCGCACCGTTTGCCTGGTCTTGCGTCGCCCAATTTGACGGCAACTTGAGGGTCGTGGCCGGGTGCGGCTTGAACGACATTCCTGTCGATAGGCCTAACCGGGGGGTCTTCGTCCGCGGTGTCCGGGGAAGCGAGCGCTTCAGTCGTACATGGGGTGGAACGTTACGAGGGTGCTCTTGCGGTATCAACGACGCGATGATCTTGCCTTTTCGTTTGAGCGGCCGGGGCGAGGCGGGTCGGGTCGGCTGAAGTGATCGCGACATCAACGGCCTTATTTGCGGCGGCGGCGGTCTTCGCGGTAGTAATAGCCGAATCGCACGATGTTCGATGCGCGCCACCGATACGACGACCTTACTTCTCGGCTGCTCCCCGTCGAATCGATGATGAGGGAACGCTATCCAAAAGGCGACGTTCAGAACCACCGAAGCAAGAAGAGACCAGAACAGTCTGTGACGAGCTTTGTTCGGCCGCACGCCCTCGCTTGTCGTCACTCGGACGTGCTCCGAATCGACGCACCACCGGTCTGCGGACTACGCCCTCGGCGCGCCGGTATTTGACGAAGCCGGTTCGTGATAGTGCGCTGACTCAGCCTTTCAGAGCTCCTACAGGTACCCAAGACGTTCATCGAAGCGCCTGTGCGGATATCGCGCTTCTTCGATTGCGGTCGGCGAGCCGACCCGACATCAACTCGTTCGTCGGACGCAACCAACTTCGTCGACTACTCTACCAGCATGGCGTAGACGCCTAAATCGGTGCGCCGCCCAACCGAGAACAACGCTTCCTCGAACAATGCTTCGAGCTCGAAGCCCGCCATTGACAACCACCGGCTCTCATCACTCGGGACTGCAGCGTAACTCTCGATTCGTCGCACATCAAAGCTCAACGTGATGAATTGGACTAGTCCTGGCAAACACGATGCATCGAACGGCGTTTCGCTCGCCGACAGCAGGCGTACGGAAGCCCTTCTATGCCGAGAATGCGAGAGTTGGAGTTCCAGCCGGCTCGGATCTTCGTCACCGTGAACACACCACACCTGAAAGGCGCTACGTTCTCGAGACGGCTTCTGACGTAGCGGTTCACGGTCGCCTTCGACGCATGTGATACCGGTGAACCGACTCTCGTTCGGGAAGCGCAACGCCGATTCGGGTGACGGTATCTCAATCGCGTGAGAACGCAACAGTTTACATCACCCGCGTTGAAGTATGCGGACAAGCCTCATGGAATGAGTCCGGATCTAATGACCACGCTTCGATATCATGAAACAAGCCGTTGAAGTACCAGACTTCTCGCATTCGCCCACAGATGCGCGCCCCCGTTCGAAGAGCCTGCGCCCGACTCGCCACGTTCTCGTACATGTAACCGCCGATGATCCGATGAACGTTCATCTGCGCGAAGAGGAACTCGCAGAGCACGACTCGCGCCTCGAATCCGTAGCCCGTACGCTGATGAGCGTCGCTGATCTGCAGCGAGATCCGACAGACTCGGTTTTGTCGGTAGCTCGGCGGACCCCAAGCGACGCCGCACATCCCTACGAATGTATCGTCGAACAATGTGATCGCGAAATAGATCGCGTCGTCGCGAGTAACGACGAACTCGGCGGCCAAGTCTTCATGTGTTCTCGGCAGGTCTAGCTCCGCGTAGAAGTTGGCCGAGGACTCAGTCTCGTCGAACAGCTTAGCGATATAATCAACGTCCGGTGACGTCATCGGTCGGATCTTCAACCGCTCGCTGATCAGCATGCTACCGGCGTGTCAGGGGTGCCCGTCGTGGCCAGCTCGCCCATCGACCTCATTGACAAGAATTCTCCCCTTGTTTTAGGGTGGTTGTACTACTCACACGGTCGTCAACACCTTCATATCGCAGTTCTCGTAGGTCGCTGCTCGACTTCGCTGGGGCTTGTTCATATTATGCGCATTTTGGTCATCAATCGGAGCTTCGGCGAGTTCGCATCGTACGGAGACTACATCGACCATACTGATCACCGCGTCGCGTACGTGACTATCGCGTCGCACCTCGGGCAGATTCCTCGGAACCGAGCGGCAGTCGAAGTGGTCGATCGTCTTGCTACGGAGCAGGAGGTCATTGCGGCGGCGAGACAATGCGCCGTCGATGTCGGCGGCTTCGACCGCGTCGTCACGACGACGGAGACCGATCAGCTCACCGTAGCGCGCTTACGCGAGGTCTTCCGGTGCGCTGGTCCGTCGGTGGACGCGGTGACGAGCTTTCGTGACAAGCTGCGCATGAAAACGATCGTCCGCGATGCCAGGCTCGCGACTCCACGGTTCGCCGCTGTGTCAACGATTGAGGATGTTACTCGATTCCAAGACTCCGTCGGGGTCCGACTCGTCGCTAAGCCGCGATTCGGCGTCGCGAGCGCAGGCGTTCGCGTCCTAAAGAGCTCCGCGGACGCGAGCAAAGAGCTCGGTGACCTCGAGCTCTCGGACTACCAGGTGGAAGAGTTCGTCGACGGTCCGATCTGGCACGTAGACGGCATTCGATCACGGGGTCTCACGACTCGGAGCTTCGCGTGGCAGTACATCGGTACGTGCTTGCGCTTCGCGCAAGGTCAGCCGCTCGGATCCGTGAGTCGCAACGACTCTACCGCGCGCGAAGCCACGCGGTTCGCTACTCAGGTCGTGTCGTCGCTCGGAATGAACGACGGTGTCTTCCACCTCGAGACGATCGAATCGCGTCGTGGATTCGTGTTTATGGAAGTCGCCGCCCGGGCTGGCGGTTCGTACATCCCGTACCTGCTTCGCGACGTCTACGGCGTAGATTTCGTCGAACATTCGGTGAGACTTCAGGCGGGACTCGCTCCCCGTCACGAGACCAAGACCCTTGACGGTCCTTCGTGCGCCGGTGGCTTGGTGTTTCCAGAGGTCGTCGGAGCACGAGTCCTCCGCGTCCACGACATGGACAACGAGTTCCCAGAACTCTACCGGAAGACGGTGGCGCCGATAGGACACGTCTTCGCCGGGCACGGCGAATATGAGGACGTCCTCGGGACATTTCTGTTTCGTGGTCGCGACACAAGGGAGACGGAGTCGGCTATCCGTTCCGCTATGCAACGATTCGGCTCAGGTGTTCGCTTAGAACACTCGCGCGCCGATGTTACCCAGGGCGCGCAGAACGTCGCGAGTATCTTAGCGTGATCACGCGTAAACGCATATTGCTCGTCGGTTGCGGACCGGTAGGCGTCGCGTTTTGTCGAACCCTGCTCACGCGCGTGGACCCGGGCGCCATTGAACTGACCGTCGTTTCCGCTGGCGAAAGCGGCCGCGGTACCGCGTTCGCAACGGCGTCCCCGTATCACCGCCTTAATACCCGTGCGTCGACTACGAGTCTGGATACTAAGGATTCATACGAGTTCTCAGCGTGGCGCCGTTCTCGAAAAGGCGTGTATCGAGAAGCCCTTGACGACGGAAGTGAGTACCCGGCGCGGCGTCTGTTCGGCTACTACGCCCAAGAAGTATTCGCGACGGCGGTTGCCGACGCACGAAGACGCGGGTCGTCAGTCAGCGTTGTGCAAGGCCGAGTACGCGAGTTGGCGGCGTTTGATGAATCGGCTTGGGAGGCTTTGCTGGAAGATGGACCGGCGATCGGCCCCTTCGATAACGTCGTGCTCGCGCTCGGACATTCAGAGCACCCGAAGTTCGCACCACGCCTGATCGGGGCTCGGTATGTCGCCAATCCCTGGCGCGAAGAGTTATCGATCCCGGCTGACGCCTCGGTCGCCATTGTCGGTACGCGCCTGACCGGAATAGACGTGGCACTCGAACTCTCGGGCCGAGGTCACATTGGACCGATCACAATGGCGTCACGATCGGGGGCTCTCCCGAGCGTAAAGGGACCGATCGAAGAGGTCTGTCTTCGGTTCGTACCGGGGTTCCTCGAAGGTCATCGCTGGATGGCGTCGTCGGGACGACTGTCGCTAGCAGAGGTCGCGACAGCGGTCGCCGCAGAGTTCGACTTGTCGAAGACTCCATTCGCCTTCCTCGGGGCGCCCCTAATCGTCAAGGAGACGACTCTCGAGGGGCTCCGCGCCGATATAGAAGCGGCTGAGCGGGGCTCGCATGTGCATTGGCAGTCGGTACTCGCCGCGGTCGTGCCGATGATTCCCGATTTATGGCGTCTGCTCGACGAAAAAGGAAAGGCTGGCCTTTCCTCGACATACCGCACCGCCTGGATCACGCGCGTCGCCTCGTTCCCGCTTGTCACCGCAAAGCTGCTGCGAGACGTCATGGAAGCCGGAGCTCTGAAGATCCGAGGCGGACTCTCGAGCGTGGCAGAGTCCCCGGAGGGCTTCGAACTTGAATTCGGTGACACACGGGGCGACGGCGTCTTAAGGCCGGACTTCGTCATCAACGCGACCGGGCCAGGCTACGACGAGGCGGCCGTGCGAGCGGCGAGTGTCACGAATGCGCTGCTGCGCGACGGCTTGGCTAAAATCGCCGAGAACGGTGGTCTTGTCGTCGATTCGGAGACGTTCTGCGTCGTCGGTCCATCCGGACGGCGAGCTCTTCCGATTTACGTCCTGGGCGACTTCTCGAGGAGCGCATGGGGCGCGACGAACACGATAGCCGGGGCGGCTCGTCAGGGTGAGAAACTCGCGAACGTCATCGCAGCAGAGATCGAATCGCAGCCGCACACCGAAGCCTACAGCCCCGCATAAGGAGATTCATGATAAGCAGACGCCTTCGGCTTAAGTCGTCGATCATCGCTGCGCTCAGTATCCTGCTCCTCACGTCAGCGTCAGTTGGGCAGGCAGCAGAAGAACCGCACCACCTTCGCTTCGCGAACGGCGACAACGTGACGACACTTAATCCGGCGCTTAGCGCTGAGACGACGGTCGGCTTGTTGTCGCAGCTCACGATGGCATACCTCGTGCGTTATGACAAATCGAATCGCCCCGTTCCGGAGCTCGCGACCGTGATCCCGACGGAAAAGAACGGCGGTATTTCAGCGGACGGTACGACGATCACGTGGCATCTGCGTAGCGACGCGAAGTGGTCGGACGGTGTGCCGTTCGACTCGTCAGACGTCGCGTTTTCCGTCGCCGTCATGCAGAACCCGTCGAATAACGTCGTCTCGCATGACGGGTTCTCGCTCGTCTCGAGCGTAGACACACCGAACAGGACGACTGCGGTGTTCCATCTTAGGACGCGATTTGCCGCGTTCATGCCGCGTTTCTTCGGCAGCCCGCCAGGTAACGCATCGCTTCTGCCAAGACACATCCTCGCGAAGCTACCCGACATCAATCACGCCGAATACAACTCGTTACCGGTGGGCATCGGGCCGTTCCGTTACGTCTCCTGGAATCGTGGCAATTCGATCGAGATGGAGGCAAACCCTTATTACTTCAGAGGTCAGCCGCGTCTGAAGAAGCTGACGTACAAGATCGTTACGGACGAGAATAGCGAGATTACGCAGCTCCAGACCAACGACATCGACCTGCTCGTGAACTTGAAGCCGGCGAGTATTCCTCGCGTGCAGAGCATGCACGATGTTCAGCTGTTGCTCACGCCGAGCTACCGATTCATCGTGCTCGCGTTCAACACGCAGCACCCTGCGACTAGCGACCCGACTGTGAGAAAAGCGCTCGAGATGGCGATCGACCGGCGGTCGATCGTTACCAAGGCGAATCACGGACTCGGCGACGTTCAGGAAAGCTTCGTCCCGTCACAGTACTTCGGCTACGAAGCGCTTCCCCTGACGAAGTACGACGTGAACGCCGCGAACTCGCTGCTCGACAGAGATGGTTGGGATCGTGGTGCCGACGGTATCCGGTCGAAGCGAGGGCAGCGGCTCACCCTCAAGCTGGCAACGGTGACTGGAGCGTATCCTCTCTACGTGGAACTGCTCCGAAGCACATGGTCGCAGCTTGGTGTCGGCCTTGACACGCAGACGTTCGATCCGACGGTGTTTTATCAGCCAGCCACTGGGATCGCCTTCGGAGGTCGCTTCGATGCGACAATCTATTCGATTCAGAACTTCCCATTCGTGTACCCGTCGCTCATTTACGCCTGCAATCGGATCCCGCCGAACGGGTTGAACATTCCAAGGTACTGCGATCCGCAGCTAGACGCGCTAATGAATCGGTACGAGGAGACGTACGATCTCGGCAAGCAGCGCTCCGATCTAACCGCAATCGCACGGTCGATCGCCGACGCCGTTCCGACCGTAGTCCTGAATTACGCAGACAACGCGTTTGTACTGCGGCGCGACGTGCACGGCTTCGATCCGAACGAGGCGACCTTCTTCGATAACATGATGAATGTCGACATCTAAGCTCCGATGTGCCGAAGCGATTCGCTCGGATGCGCCGTAGGGGGCAGGGGCGATGAGTGAGCTGGTCGAGATCCGCGAGCTTTGTCGCCGCGCGGGGATTCGCTACGGTGTCATTGGCGGTTCCCCGCCGCTGCTCGTCCTTCGTGACGACGGCGGCCATGCGCTCGGAAAGACCGATGCCCGGAATCTTGTATACGTTGACACGAGTGGGATGCCACGAACGGAGCCCGAGCGTTCGATCGCGGTTCTGGAGGCCCTCGCGTACGACATCGGTAGCTACGAGGCGGGCGAGACGTTGGCGCAACCCATCGTTGGCCGAGCCATCGAGCTGCGCAACGGAAGCTACGAGCCTTCTGGTGACCGCATCGTGCGATAGCAAAGATCCGAGAAGCGGACGCCGACGGCTTCCGTGATCTTTTGCCGAAACTTTCCCTATGAAAGCCCTTGCTTCTCGCCTATATCACTACGCCAGCGTGGCGTGTGCCGTGGTCCTCCTCGCCACGGTCACGTGTGGAGGGACGGCATTGGCCGAGAGTCGGATTAACCTTGAAAACCAGGTTGATCTCACGATCCCGGTCACATATCCGAGCAGGACGACTTGGGTCACTTCTGAGCGATTGCAAGCGATAGGCGTCGACCGCTTCGCTAAGTACAACTCGACTCTCAACCGCGATATGAACGAGTTACTCGACTCGATGCATCGCGGGCGACCTTCCGCCTGGATCGCACACCGTCTGCGCCGTTCGCATTCGCGAATGACATTGTGGGGTCAGGATAAGCGGACGGTTCAAGAGGTGTTCGCCGAATTCGCGCGCCTAGGACCTTGCCCCGGTACTGGCTTCACCACCGACTACTCTTACGTGACGTTACCTGTCGCGGTCCGCAGCATCGAGCGCAATCCACCGGACCTGCTCTTCCAAGACGGCTTCCGGTTTGCGCTTTACGGCGACGGCCGAGCGTATCCGCACGGCGACCCGCACACTCCAAGTCCCGAGTTCTCCGTAGAGCTTATCTATTCGCCTGAGGGAGCCGTCGAATTCTACCGTTTTGACCTCAAGCCGTGCCCCCGCCCTCAGGTTGAGAGTCAACATACGCGAAGGTAGCCCAGTCGTGGGAATACCCAAGATTCCGCGAGTGACGATTACGGCATCGTTTACCACAGTTTGGCTTTGAGCCGGCCATCGGCTTCAAAGCGAGCGATGATCCAAACACGCAGCCGCGCGCGATCGTCCGGCATCATCGACTCGATGAGCTGCTCGATCGCTTGATGGGTCGCTGATTTCGGCGTCTCATTCGGCATCGAACACACGTTCGCTCCCTTGCCGAGAGCGACCACTTCGGCTTGACATGCTCGTCGCATTTGGTTTGAACGGAGTTCGAAGGTGTTGTGACACCCGGATCGATCCGACGCGGAGGGCTTCCGCGATGCCTACATGGCCGGCCGACGGGAGGCGCCTAACCGGCCGTTGGATGCATTCGGCGTGCAGCAAACATTTTGTGACGAAGCCCTCGATGCTTAGCGTCCGATCGCTCGATCCGACTTGAAGTGGCTCGGGGACGGCGGTCGAGAAGGCCCCGTAAAGCGCTCGTAGAGTGCCACGCGGTCGCCCGCTCGGTTCGAAGAACAAGCCGAAGCCGCCTAAGTCGTCGAAGCCCGACGCACTCGCGCTGCCACCTGCAGAGGATCTGAAGCTTTCGTATACTGAGGCGAGCGCTGCAGCGAACGAGAGTCAGGACACGGCGCCCGTTTCGAAGGCGTGGCTGCGGCGGATGATCTGCCGGGCGCGGATCGCGGTGCTTGATGGCGTCATCACCGATAGCCAAGCTGTACCCTCGCTGGTTGACACGCTTTTCGGTCTACGTCGAGTGCGAGCGTACTATGCGCAACAACTCGCCGAAGCTCCGGCTACGGCGGACCCGGGCGATCTTGATTTTGCGGAGCCGAGTCATGGCACCGCTGGTAACACGCTCCGTGAACGAGTTGCGAATCGCTGAGGCATGCCCTTTGCCATTACGCGTCTCGGAAACGAGAGGCGGCGATCAACTCAAGATAATGGAGTAATCATGAGTCGCCGGCTCGAGCCGCCTGCCATGACGTTGTTTGATCTCGGGTCCGCTGCCGCGTGCGCAGCGGCGCCCGCCCTTTCTACGCGCGCGAGAGCAGTCGAGCCGGCCGACCTTGCCGAAGGCAGCGAAACCGATCGGCGGCTTGTTGAGATGTGGCTGCACGGGAAGTCGACGCATACTCAGCGCGCGTACCGTCGATCGGCTTCGCGCTTTCTTGCCTTCGTAGCCAAGCCGCTTTCGGAAGTGACGCTCGGCGATCTTCAGGACTTCAGCGATGCGCTCGTCGGGAAAGCCAGCTCCCGAGCTCAGGTCGTCGCCTCTGTTACGGCTCTGCTATCGTTCGGCTGGCGCCTCGGCGCACTCCGGGTGAACGTGGGCCTTGCGCTCACGAGGGTCGACGCGCCCGATCGCCTGGCCGATCGGATCCTGTCCGAGACGGAGGTCGCGAACATGCTCGCGAGCAGCGACGGGAGAGACCACGTGCTAGTTCGGCTTCTATACGCTGGCGGTCTTCGTGTCTCGGAGCTCCTAGGGTTGCGGTGGAGCAACGTCGTCGCGACCGACGGCACGGCCTACGTCAGCGTCGTCGGAAAGGGGAGAAAAGCGCGGACGGTCCGTGTCTCGTCAGCAACGGCGGCCGTGTTGCTCGATTACCGCTCGGCGGCGGGCGAGCAAGCATATATCTTCGCCGGCCGGTATGGATCGCTGCATCCTTCGCAGGCGTGGCGGATCGTGCAAGACGTAGCTCGGAGAGCCGGCATCGAGCGAAGCGTATCGCCTCACTTCATGCGCCACGCGCACGCGACTCACGCGATCGACCGAGGTGTTAAGATCACGACAGTCCGTGACACACTCGGTCATTCGTCCATCGCAGTGACGGATCGTTACGCTCACGTGAGGCCTTTAGAATCATCGGGGACATCACTAGCGGTCTAACCGGTAAAGCGGCGACGTCGTCGGCTAACATCAGTTTCAATCTAATTTAGGACCCACCTCGCGTCGGACACTCATAGCAGCTAATCCTTCTGTGTAAGTGAGTCTCTAGACGCGCTGCGTATGGTAGGATAGAACAAATGATCGCCTTGCCGACGTGGCGCTGGCTGCTTCGCGTGATATAGGAGGCTACAAATGAAAGAACCGGGACTCGATGACCGTCACCGTGATCAAACGGGGAAGATTCAGCAAAAGCGTGGAGACACGCTGAACAAAAACCTGTCCCAACCTATCCCGGAGTTCTCACCGACCGCGCGTCTCGATACAATGCGCGATGAGCCGGGCGAGGTGAGCATCGTGGACGTGAGGCAAGCCGCTAAGCGTCGGGATAAGTTATGACGCCACGAGCAGCGTAAGGGTTCGTAGTCGTTAAGGAGGCACTCGAAGTCTCGTGACATCGCAAGCGACGCAGGCGCTAGTCGCCAAGGACGCCGAGTAGCTCCGCGCGGAGATGCGTAAGCTAACTAAAGGCCGTGCCGCGATTCTCAAACGCTTCACGGCCGCTTGACGTGCTTGGCGCTTCATGAAGGACGTAATGTCATAATTATTGAGAAAGAGCGTTTGAGCCTGCGCCCAATGACCGACGTCGACATGGAGCCGTACCTCACCATGGCAGCCGATTTAGAGGTGACTCGGTACGTCTCACCCACACCGATATTACGTGCTAGCAGGTTGCGGAATTTCGCGACGAAACCGTCGTCAAATCAAGGTTTGCGAAGGCCTTAGCCCCGTCTTCGGCCGTTTTTGGTCTGTTCGCTTGATTCGCCGAGCTCTTTTTTCGACTTTTGCG
>JAABUO010002047.1_pt1 | contig 25083 bp, 19 predicted proteins | sample 5559291 | NCBI WGS metagenome assembly JAABUO01 (sample SAMN10711878, study PRJNA513372) | rock metagenome | isolation source: Antarctica rocks | place: Antarctica: Victoria Land, Finger Mt sud
AAGGGTATGTTCCCACGTGTTACTCACCCGTCTGCCACTCCCCCTTGCGAGGGCGTTCGACTTGCATGTGTTAAGCCTGCCGCCAGCGTTCGTTCTGAGCCAGGATCAAACTCTCAAGTTGTAGCTCGAGACTCGAACCCGACTAGTCACAATCCCGGCCAGACCAAAGTCCGACCGTCTCGACGAGTCCCAAACACATCCGTCAGCCGTCCAACCAAGAACGACCAACGCGATGAATCTGAAAACGTGACCGTCGGTGCAGTTCTCTCGCAGCGCCTCTCGACGCCGTGCCAGCCCCCCAAGGCCAGCCGCAAGGACCCCGCCGTCCACGTTTCTCTTTCTTCCGATGCAATTGTCAAACAGCGCGGCACCCGAAAGCGCCTAAAACGACGACCCTACATCCATAGAGTACTAAAGACAGCTATCGAACCCGGCAAACCCTGCCAGGCCCAAAACCTAAGCGAAACTCAGGAAATCACCGCCCCCGCAACGCCATACCAAAACAGCGCCGCCCGTCGATGAACACGATATAGATCCCACATCCCCAACACGTCAATCCCGGAAATCGTCATCAACGGGAAATTCCCGGCAGGACACCACACCGGATATGCGGGGGCTCACCCCTACCCTGCCCGCCTGCCCCGACGCGCACCCCATGACCGGCAACGCCAGGCGACCGGCGCCGCCGGCAAGGGCGGCGCAGCGCGATCAAGATGAAGCTCGGTAGCGGCGCGATGTCCCGCCGCCCCACCTCAGTTCACGAAGCAGCGATGACCGTAGGGGCCGGGGTGGGAACCGGGCGGGCACAGGCGGGGGCCGGCGCATCCGCCGATCGACACGCAGGTCAGGGTCAGGGCGATCACGGCAACACAGAGTCTCATCTCAGCCTCGCAAGCGGGTTCCGTCAAAGGCGTCCCTCCCCGTCAATGGCAGCGAAACCATAACGAAACCGGAATCGCCGCACCGTGGCGCAGCATCCCGGGGTCTGCTACCCCCGCATACGGGTGCCCTCCGGATCGAAGGCCGGAGCGTCGAGCCGCGTCGCCGGTCGGCGCGCGCCGATGATCTCGATTTCGAAGCCGCTCCCGGCCGTCGCGAGGTCTCTCGGCACGTAGCCAAGGGCGAGCGAACGGCCGACGCTATGTCCGTAGCCGCCCGACGTGACCCAGCCCGCCACTCTTCCATCATGCCAGATCGGCTCGTCGCCGATCGCATCGGCACCGTCGGCGTCGACGGCAAAACTCACCAGCCGCAGCGGCGACCCGTCGCTCCGCGCCCTGGCGCTCGCGTCGCGCCCGACGAAGTCGTGCTTGCGCCAGTCGACGAACCGCCCCAAGCCCGCCTCCTCCGGCCCATAGAGCGGGCGATACTCGCGCGCCCAGGTTCCGAAACCTTTCTCGAGCCGCAAGGCGTTGAGTGCCCTGCCGCCCACGCGCCGCAGACCGAGCGGCTCCCCTGCCCCGGCCAGGGCCGCATAGAGGGCGCGCTGATCGTCAGCCCGGCACCAGACCTCGTAGCCGAGATCGCCCGTGAAGCTGACCCGGCCGACCAGCGCCTGGACCATGCCGACCGCCATGGGCCTGAAGCTCATGAACGGGAATGCCGGGGTCGACAGGTCCTCGGTCACGAGGTCCTGCAACAGGGCGCGGCTCGACGGGCCCGCGACCGAGAAACCGACATATTCGGACGCGCAGGGGCGGACCGTCACGCCGCCTGCGGCGGTGCCGCCTGCGGCGGTGCCGCCTGCGGCGGTGCCGCCTGCGGCGGTGCCGCCTGCGGCGGTGCCGCCCCCCGCCGCGCCTCCGGCCGGCATGTGCCGCTCGAACCAGCGCATATAGTAGCTTTCGGCCGCCAGCGTGCCGACCACGAAGAAGCGGTCATCGGCGAGGCGCGCGACCGTGAAGTCCCCGATCAGCTTGCCGCGATGGTTCAGCATGGGCGACAGGACCATGCGACCGACGGCCGGCATACGGTTCGCCATGACGTGGGACAGGAAGCCCGCGGCGTTCGGCCCCGTGACCTCGAACTTCCCGTAATTCGAGATCTCGATCAGCCCCACGGCCTCGCGGACCGCGCGGCATTCGGCTCCGACATGGTCATGCGCTTCCGACCGGCGGAACGTGACCGATTCGGCGGGCGCGACACCCTTCGGTGCGAACCAGAGCGGATATTCGAGGCCGCAATATTCCCCGAAGACGGCGCCCTCGGCCTTCAGCGCATCGTAGACCGCGGTGGTGCGCAGCGGCCGGGCCGCGGGCAGTTCCTCGTTGGGAAAGCGGATGCGGAAGCGGCGGGAGTAGTTCTCCCTCACCTTCGCGTTGGTGTAGGCCATGGTGGTCCAGTCGCCGTAGCGCGCCACGTCCATGCCCCAGACGTCGAAGCCGGGGTCGCCTTCGACCATCCAGTTCGCCAGGGCGAGGCCGACGCCGCCGCCCTGGCTGAAGCCCGCCATCACGGCGCAGGCAACCCAGAAATTCTCGAGCCCCCTGACCGGCCCGATCAGCGGGTTGCCGTCGGGCGAGAAGGTGAAGGGCCCGTTGACCACCTTCTTGAGGCCCGCCCTGCCGATGGCCGGGAAATGCGCGAAGCCGACCTCGAGGCTGTCCGAGATGCTGTCGAGGTCGTCGGGCAGCAGGTTCTGGCCGAAATCCCACGGCGTCTCGCGTTCCGACCAGGGCTTGCCGTTGCGCTCATAGGTGCCCATGAGCATGCCGCCGCGTTCCTGGCGCATGTAGATTTCGCCCTCGAAGTCGATGCAGTGGATCTGCTCCTTCAGGCCGGCGAGCTCGGGCATGTCCTCGGTGATGAGATAATGGTGCTCCATGGCCAGCACCGGGAGTTCGAGCCCCACCATCCTGCCGACTTCGCGTGCCCAGAGGCCGCCGGCATTGACGACGTGCTCGGCGTGTACGTTGCCGTGCTCGGTGACGACGTCCCAGGTGCCGTCGGGGCGGGGCCGGAGGTCGGTGACCCGGCAGTGCCGCTCGATCGCGGCACCCTTGATCTGGGCCGATTTCGCATAGGCGTGGGTGACGCCGTAAGGGTCGACGTGGCCCTCGATGGGATCGTAGAGCGCGCCGACGAAATAGCGCTCGTCCATCAACGGGAACAGCGTCTTGGCCTCGGCGGTCGAGATCAGTTCGAGGTCCATGCCGAGATACCGCCCCCGCGCGCGGGCCATCTTGAGCCAGTCCAGCCGCTCGGGCGTGCCGGCCAGCATGATGCCGCCCGTGAGATGGACGCCGCAGCTCTGGCCCGAGAGCGCTTCGATCTCCTTGTAGAGTTCGATCGTGTATTGCTGGAGCTTGGCGACGTTGGGGTCGCCGTTGACCGTATGCATGCCGCCCGCGGCATGCCAGGTGGAGCCGGCCGTGAGTTCGGCGCGCTCGATCAGCAGGGCGTCGGTCCAGCCCGCCTTGGCGAGGTGGTAGAGCACGCTGGCGCCGACGACGCCGCCCCCGATCACGACGACCTTGGCGTGGGACTTCATGGCTTGGGACCTTTCGTCGGGCAAGTGGCGGACGGAACTGTCGGTTGAGGCTCAAGCCGTCGCACGGGCCAAGGCTCGCAATGTCCACTCATCCGGCGTGACACCGGAACACCGCGCCGTGGCGAGGACGGCCCGATGGAGCGCGGGATCGACCTTGACCGCGGTTTTGCCGGACAGGTGTCCCTTCGGATGGAAGGAGAACACCGCACGCACCCCCCATTGGCGCAACAAGGATCCTCGCACTTCCCAGATCTTCGCCGCGCAGGCAGCCAGCATCGGCTCGACGGCGGACCAGAGGACGCTCGATCTTACCGGATCGGCGAAGACGCTGTCCAAGATCACGCGATGTTTGCCGCCGAGCGTCACCATCATGGCGCTTCCTCACCCGCCGGCTCGACTGCCGTTTCCACGAACCGCCTGATCAGCCAGGAGCGGAACAGAGCCACGGCCTCGTCGAGGTCTTCCGGTGCCGTCACGAGATAGTAGCCGTAGCCCGAAGCCAGCCGGGTCTCGAAGGGGCTGACGAGGCGGCCGGCCGCGAGATCCTCGTGAAACAGCATCGGGTCGACGAGGGCGAGGCCGTCGCCCGACAGCGCGTACTGGACCGCGAGTTGCGCCGTGTCGAACACGATGCCGCGGTCGACCGCGAGACCGGGTTGCCCCATCGCACGCGCCATGAGCTGCCACATGTGCTGGTGCGGCCGCCCACCGAGCCTGACGTGGAGGAGATCGTGCCGGGCCACCATGGCCGGAAGGTCCGCCGCGGCACCGGCGAGCGCGCCTGGCGCGCAGAGTACGGCCAGGCGCTCCATCCAGAGAAGGTCGTTGATGGCGTCGGTGACCCTCGGCTCGGAATAGGCGATGGCGATGGCCGATTCACCGTTGGGCTCGCCCCCCAGCCGCGACGCGATCTCGATGGTCAGATCGGGATGTTCGGCGCGGAAATCGCGCAGGATCGGTATGGCGAGCTGGAACGCGAAGGTCGGCGGCAGCGCCACCCGCAGCAGGCGTTGGGGGGTGCCCCGCTCCTTGATGATGTCGCCGAGCGCCTGGTCGATGCGGTCGAAGCTCCGCGTGACGACCGGCAGGAGGTGGCGGCCGGCCTCGGTCAGCACCAGTTGCTGCGGCCGGCGCTCGAAGAGCTGCACGCCGAGGAATTTCTCGAGCATGATGACGTGCCGGCTGACCGCGCTCTGCGCCACCATGAGGCTGCCGGCCGCCGCCGTGAAGCTGCCGTGCTGGCCCGCGGCCTCGAAAGCCCGTAGCGCGTTCAGCGGCAGCCATTGCCGGTCCATCGTGTGGGGGGAGCTTGGCCTGGCCTTCACGCGGGGTCAACCGATCCGGGTCCGGGCCAGCACGTCCTCGGCCAGATCGAAGCCGAGGCCGGGCGCTTCGCCCAGCACGATGGTGCCGTGCGCGTCGACCCGCAGCGGTTCGGCGAGCATGAAGTCGCGCCGCTCGAGGCTCCATTCGGGCGGGTCGAACGGATATTCGAGGAAGGGCGCGTCGGCGATGCCCGCCACGAGATGGGCGTTGGCCAGCAGCCCGATGCCGTTGGTCCAGGTGTGGGGCGTGAAGACGAGGTTGTGAGCCTCGGCCATGGCGGCGACCCGGCGAAGGCCCGTGATGCCGCCGACCAGCGCCGCGTCAGGCTGCAGCACGTCGAGGCAGCCTTCCACGATCAGGTCGCGGAATTCATAGAGTTCGCGGGTCATTTCGCCGCCCGCGACCCGGATATCGACCGCGTCGCGCAGGCGCCGCATGCCCTCGCGGTCGCCGCGGTGCAGTGGCTCCTCCATCCAGTAGACGTCGAGCCGTTCCAGTTCGCGGGCCACCTGCAGCGCGTCCTTCAGGCTCCAGGACGGATAGGCGTCCCAGCTCATGCGCCAGCCTTGGTTGCAGTCGACCATCAGCTCCAGTGCCGTGCCGACCCGGGCCCGCACGGTCGCCAGCGCCTCAATGTCGCGGCGCCAGTCGCCACGATGGAAGCGGATCTTCAGGGCCGCGAAACCGAGCGCGAGATAGCCTTCGGCGGCATCCGCGAGTTCGGCCGGGGCCCGCAGCGTGCCCGATGAGGCATAGGCCTTGACGGTGCCTTGCAATCCGCCGAGCAGGCGCCAGACCGGCTGGCCGGTGATCTTGCCGGCGAGGTCCCATAGGGCGAGGTCGAGCGGCCAGGGCCGCCCCCAGTGGAACTGGATGTTGTTCAGCAGCCGCCAGTGGCGCTCGATCGCCAGTGCGTCCTGGCCGACAAACAGATGCTCGTGGCCCGCGAAGCCCAACATGGCGTCGCCCGAGGCAACACCCGTGATCCCGGCGTCGGTGTGGACCCGCACGATCGTGGCGTCGAAGCTGCGGCGCGGCTGGGTGTCCCAGCTCGCGTTGAAGGGCGGGTCGAGCGGCAGCCGGTGGTGGGTGATCTCGATGCCGGTGATCCTGACCTGCGCCGCCATGGCCTGTCCTTCCGTCCGTCGCATAGTCCTGCCCATCGACGCCAACGCGTCAACGGCGTTTCGCCGCAACGGCGGCGGCCCGGGCCTGCGTAGCAGGTTGCGTGGGGCTCCGCTTGCCCGGATGGCGCAGGCGAGTCGCCGGGAGCGGGACCTCGACGGGAAACGCGCGCCCACGTCCGCGCCGCCGCCTCGGCGTCAGGCTGCGGCCAGCACGGCCCGGGCGAGATGAAGGAGGTCGGCATCGCCCGCCTCGCGGCGGTTCGAGCGCAACATGGCGACGTTCTCGGGTCGAGCCATCTGGGCGGCCAGCGCGTCGGGCGTGATGCCGTCGAACTCGGCCTTGAGCGACAGGTCGAGGCGGGCGCGGCGACACAGGGCTTCATAGGCCGCGATGAAGCCGCGCGCCGTCGGCTCCGCCCCCAGGGCGGCCGCGCAGGCCGCGAAAGCGTCCTCCGATCCTTCGACGTTCCATGGCAAGGACGCCAGCATGGCGATACCGACGGCCCGGCCGTGATGGATCGGCCGCAACGAGGCCAGGGCATGACCGATGTTGTGGGCGATCGCGGTACCGCAATTATCGATCGCGATACCGGCGAGAGCCGCGGCGCGTTGCAGGCCCTCGCGGGCCGTGATGTTGCCGGGCTCGGCCGTGGCGGTTTCGAGGTGGCGCGCCACGAGCCGGATCGCCTCGTGGGCGTAGAGGTCGTTGCCCGGAAAGGCATTGCGGTTGGTGGCGGCCTCGACGGCATGGACCAGCGCATCGATGGCGGTCGCGGCCGTGAGCACGGCCGGCAGTGTCACGGTCAATTCCGGATCCAGCACCACCTCGTCGGGTTTCATTTCGTCGCCCCACAGCCAGCGCTTGGCGCCGTCCGACCCCGACAATATGGCGGTGCGGGTGGTCTCCGAACCGGTGCCCGAGGTGGTGGGCAGCACCATCGTCCTCAGTCGCGTCGCGGGCAGCGGGTGGGCACCGAGCGCATAGTGGCGAGCGGGTTCGTTCGCCGCCGCCACGCAGGCCACCGCCTTGCCGAGATCGAGCGCCGAGCCGCCGCCGAGCGCGACCACGAGTTCCGCCCCCATGTCGCGGGCAAGGTGTGCCGCGGCATCGGCCTGGGTCTCGGAGGGGTCGCTCTTGATATCGGTGAATGCCAAGACCGCGAAGCCGCTCCGACCCAGGCGGCCCGCCACCTCGTCGATCATGCCGGTGGGAGCGAGCCCGGGATCGGCGACGAGCAGCACGGGCGCGCCGGCCGGCACCAGACGACCGGCCAGATCCGCGAGCCCGCTCCGGGCTCCGGCCCCGACCGTGATACGGGGCACGGGCGCGAGGTGGTGAACCGTCATGCTGGTCGATCCTGGCCGAGGGACCGGGCGGCCGGAGAACACGAGGTCCCGCGCCGAGGGAGCAGCAGAACGGCAGCGTCGGCAAGCTCAGAAACGAGATGGCGCTGGCGAAAAATGAGGGGCGCGGGGACGGTGGGGCTCCTGAGCCGGCCCCTTGGATTCGCGCTCAGTGCTGCCGCTTGCGCCTCAGCAGCATCAGCCACCCCAACCCCAGCAGGAACACGAACCCCGTGATGGTGATGAAGACCGGCTGGCCCATGTCCAGGAGGCGCGGCGCCAGGGTGAACGAGAAGGCCGCCACGATGAGCGCGATGGCGAGGCGGGTCGCGGCAAGTTCGATGCCATGGATCAGCTTGTCCATGCCCTTGATCTCGATCTCGACCGTCATCTTGCCCTGCTTCAGGCGCACCAGCATGAGGTGGACGAGGGCCGGCAGGTCGGAGACCGCGCCGAAGAGGCCGGCTCCCATGCTGGCCACCTTCTTCTTGAACTCGCCCAGTGAGAAGCGTGCCTTGATGTTCTGCTGAACGGTCGGGCCCGCGGCCGTGAAGAGGTCGAATTTGGGGTCGAGCTGGCGCATCACGCCGTCGGCCGAGATGAGGCTCTTGAACAGGATCGCCAAGTCGGTCGGCATGGCGAGGTCGTTCTCGCGTGCCATGGTCATGAAGTCGGTCAGCACCAGGGCGAGGTTCAGCCCCGCCCCCGAATGCCGCTGCACGAAGGTGTGGGCCGCGGCGTCGAGCTTGGCGAGGTCCGGTGCGCTGTTGCCGCTCCAGTCGATCAGCACCGAAATGAGCCCGTCGGCATTCTGGCTCAGCATGGCGCCGATCATGATCAGCAACTGGTCGCGCCGCTTCTGCGACAGCCGCCCGATGATGCCGAAATCGATGAAGCCGATCCGGTTGCCCGTCATGGCGAGCAGGTTGCCCGGGTGGGGATCGGCGTGGAACAGCCCTTCGATCAAGGCCATCTGCAGGAAGGCGTCGGTGCCTTTCTGGGCCAGCAGGGCCTTGTCGTAGAGGCCGGCGTCGAGGCTCGGATGATCTGTCAAGGGGATGCCGTGCAGGAACTCCTGCACGAGCACGCGCTCGGTCGTGTGTTCCCAATGGATCCTGGGAAAGACGATATCGTCGCGGTCGACGAAGATGGCGGCCAACATCTCGCAGTTGCGGGCCTCGTTGGCGAGGTCGAGTTCGCCGTTGATGCCCGCCGCGAGGTGCCGCATCTGCTCCTGTGGCTTGTATCGGGCAAGTTCCGGCCATTCGCGCTCCGCGATGCGGGCGCCGTTGGACATCAGGCGCAGGTCGGCCTCGATGATCTTGCGCAGGCCCGGCCGCAGCACCTTGACCACCACCTCCTCGCCGGTCTTGAGCCGCGCCTTGTAGACCTGGGCGATGGACGCCGAGGCGATCGCCACGGTGTCGAACTCGGCAAAGATGTGCTCGGGCGCGCCGCCGAGATCCTCCTCCATCTGGGGCCGGATCTTGTCAAAGGGCACCGGCGAGACCTGGCTGTGCAGCCGGCCGAGTTCCTCCGTCCATTCCGGGGCCAGCAGATCGGAGCGGCTCGCGAGGATCTGGCCCAGCTTGATGAAGGTGGGGCCAAGAGCCTCGATGGCGCGCCGCGCCCGCTGTGGTGCCGACAGGCGGGCGACGTTCGGAAAGGAGGCGTTGCGGGCCGCGAGACTGGCGATGGCGTGGAGGCCGAGCCGGTCCACCACCTTGTTGAAGCCGAAGCCGATCAGCACCCCGGCGATGACGAACAGGCGGCGACGGTCGCGCGCGGCCACGAATGCGGTCTTGAACATACGTTCGGACTAGGCCCCGACTGCGGTGAGCATGTGACCGATCCGAAGAGCCCCGAGCGAAAGGCCCCGTGTCCGGACGATGTTGAGAGAAGCCGCGGGGCAGGCATCGGGTTCCGCCACGCCGGAGACGGTCTGCCGAGCCTGCCGCGGACCAGCATCGAGGTACCGCAAGGCTCCCAGTCTCGCCTGCCGGCCCGCCCGGCGTCATTGTCGGGAGGGTGGCGACGACGCCCGGCACCTCGGCCAGAGCGCAACTCTATTCGGCGGCCGCAGTCTCGGCTCCGCCGCGGAGCCCTTCGGTATCGAACTGAAGCCGCGCCAGCCGGGCATAAAGGCCGTGGCGCGCCAGCAGCGTCGCGTGGGTGCCTTCCTCGACGATGCGGCCGTCCTGCATGACCAGGATGCGATCGGCCGTCACCACGGTGGCGAGCCGGTGCGCGATGACCAGCGTGGTGCGCGCCCTCATGACCTCGTCGAGCGCCCGTTGCACCAGCGTCTCGCTTTCGGCGTCGAGCGCCGAAGTCGCCTCGTCGAGCAGCAGGATGGGCGCGTCCTTCAGGATGGCGCGCGCGATGGCGAGCCGCTGGCGCTGGCCGCCCGACAGCGTCACGCCGCGCTCGCCGAGCCGCGTGGCGCTCCCCTCCGGCAGGGCCGACACGAAGCCCCAGGCGGCGGCGCGCTCGGCCGCGGCCCGCACCTCCGCATCCGAGGCTTCCGGACGGCCGAAGCGGATGTTGTCGGCCACCGACGATGAGAAGATGGCTGGGTCCTGCGGCACCAGCGCGATGCGGGCCCGTACGGCCGCGGGATCAGCCTCGCGGATGTCGATCCCGTCGATGAGGACGCGCCCCGCGGACGGGTCGTAGAAGCGTGTCAGCAGCTGGAACACCGTCGACTTGCCGGCGCCCGACGGCCCGACGATGGCGACGCGCTCGCCGGGGCGCACCGTGAACGACAGGTCGTGCACCACGGCGTCCCGGTCGCGCGTCGGATAGGCGAAGCCCACCCGCTCGAAGGCGATGCTACCCCGCGGCGGCGACGGAAGGGCCGCAGGCATGGCCGGGGCCGCTATGGCGGGCGCGATCGCCAGGATCTCGCTCAGACGCCCGGCGGCCCCGGCGGCTGCCGAAATCTCGTTCACCACCTCGCTGAGCTGGCCCAGCGCGCTGGCGCCGAACACGGCGTAGAGCACGAACTGCGACAGCAGCCCGCCCGACATGCGGCCCGCGATGACGTCGTGGGCGCCGAGCCACAGCACCCCCACTACGCTGCCAAAGGCCAGGAAGATCGCCACGACGGTCAGGACGCCGCGGGCACGGGCGGCACGGGCCGAGGCGCGATAGGATTGCTCCACGGCCCGGTCGAACCGCGCGGTCGACAGTGCTTCGGCCCCGTAGGCCTGAACGGTGCGCATGGACCCCAGGTTCTCGGTCGCGAACGACATGGCTTCGGCGAGGCGGTCCTGTGCGGCACGCGACCGGCGGCCGACGCCCCTGCCCGATAGCACCAGCGGCAGCACGATGACGGGGATGGCGAGCAGCACGAAGCCCGACAGCCTGGGGCTCGAGAATACCATCATGCCGATGGCGCCGACAAAGAGGAAGACGTTGCGCAGCGCCACCGAGGCCGAGGAGCCGAAGGTCGCCTTCAGTTGCGTGGTGTCGGCGGTGAGGCGCGATACGAGTTCACCGGTCTGCGAGCGGTCGAAGAAGCCGGCATCGAGCCGCGTCAGGTGGCGGTAGAGGTCCGAGCGGAGATCGGCGACGATGCGCTCGCCCAGCGTCATCACGAGGTAGTAGCGGGCCCCCGAGGCCGCGGCCAGCACTGCGACCACCGCCACCATGGCGCCGAAATAGGCGTTGATGACGCCGACCCGGTCGGGCGCGAAGCCGAAGTCGACGAGCCGCCGCACGGCTTCGGGCACCACCAGCGTGGCGAGCGACGCCACCACCAGGGCCAGGATGCCGAGCGCGATTCGACCTTTGTAGCGGCGGACATAGGGCAGCAGCGGTTGCAGCGCGCGCAGCGACCCGCGGGGCGGGACCGAACCGTCCGGCGGCGTCGAACCGCGCCGTCCTTCGGCTTTCCTGCCCGTCTCCGTCGTGCCAGCCTTGCGTCTCATGCTTCCCGCCGCTGATGGTCCACCCGCACGCGTTCACCGTTCTAACCCGCCGGACGGGCTGGTTTTCGTCGAACGCCTGCGTTATAGGACCGCAATTCTCCCCGCATGACGAAAACGACGAGGCTATGGACTGCCTCACGTCGCATGCGCGCCCGCCATCGAGGATCTGTCATGAAGTCTGGCCTGCACCCGAATTACCACATGATCAAGGTCGTCATGACGGACGGCACCGAATTCATGACGCGGTCGACGCTCGGCAAGGACGGCGACACTTTGAACCTCGACATCGACCCGAAGACCCACCCGGCCTGGACGGGCGGCACCCAGCAATTGATGGACCGCGGCGGCCGGCTGTCACGCTTCAACTCGCGCTTCTCGGGTATCACTTTCAAGAAGTGACCCTTGCGGGCGGCCTGCAACGTCCCGATGCAAGGCCGTCGGGTGGCGAGACCCATTACGTCACCGTGACGACTTCCGGCACGTATTCGGCCGGGGGCGTGTTGCGGCTACGGCCGATGCGCACGACGCCGTCGATCACCACCATGCCGATACCGGGAAGGTCACCGAGTTCGACCGCTTCGAGGAGCGTGCGGCCGGCCGAGTGCTGCGGCCGGTCGAGGAACGTGAGATCGGCGGCGCGGCCCACCGCGATGATGCCGCAGTCGAGCGCCCGCATCCGGGCCGTGTTGCCGGTACCGAAGCAGAAGGCCGTCTCGGCCGGCACCTCGCCGAGAGATGACAGCATGGCGATCACGCGCAGGATGCCTAGCGGCTGCACGCCGGAGCCCGCCGGGCCGTCGGTGCCGAGGATCACGCGGTCGAGTTGGCCCATCTCGCGCGCCAGCCGCATCGTATAGAGGGCCGCGCGCTCGTTGCCGTTATGCACGATCTCGAGGGCGCGGCGGCAGCCCTCGCAGATGCAGCGGATCTCGCGGTCCGGCAGGGCCGTGTGGCCACCATTAATGTGACCCACGACGTCGGTGTCGGCTTCGAGCACGACCGCCGCGTCGATCAACCCCGAACCGGGGATCGAGGGGCCGCCCGTGTGGATCGTCGACTGGATTCCGTAAGCCCTTGCCCAGGCCACCATGCGCCGGGCGGTCGCCCCGTCCTTGACGCCGCCGAGCCCCACCTCGCCGAGCAGGGTGACGCCTGCCTCGGCCAGGTCCTTGAAGTCCTGCTCCTCCATACCGGGCTCGATCACGGGGGCCCCGGCGTGGATCTTCATGCCACCCGGCCGAAAGGCCGTGAAGGCGCGCTGGGCGAAGATCGCCATGGCCTTCAACCCCACGACGTCGCGCGGGCGGCCCGGCGTATGGACCTCGCCGGCCGAGATCATGGTGGTGACGCCGCCATGCAACGTCGACTCGATCCAGTTCAGCTGGCTCTGCCGCGGCGTCCAATCGCCAGCGACGGGATGGACGTGGCTGTCGATCAGACCCGGTGCCACGGCCGAGCCATGCGCGTCGATCGTCGTGGTGGCGCGCTCGGTGTCGAGGTCCTGCAGCCGGCCGATCGCCGTGATGCGCCCATCGACCGCGACAACCGTGTCGGCGTCGAGAATCGGCGCAGCGATGTCGCCGCTCAGCACAAGCCCCAGATTGCGGACCACCAGCTTGCCGGCCGGGGCGCTCGGTGCAGCATCATGGGCCATCGCCAGGGATCCCGATCTGCAGACATGCCAGCTCTGTGCGCGCTCAACCCGCGTTGACGCGATGGTGCGGCGCACATATTCGTTCGTGTACCAACGATGGTAACGATGCGGCCCGAGGATTGGCAAGGGGTTCGGCATCGAGGCCGTGACGGCACGTCGGGCCGGCGTAGTCCGGGCATCGGGCGACTGCGGGCGCGACACACCCGCCTGATTGGGATCGGAGCGAGAACGTGAGCAACTTCAACGAAGAGACGGTGCTTTCTGTCCATCATTGGACCGACAGCCTGTTCAGCTTCAAGACCACCCGCAACCCGTCCTTCCGGTTTCGCAACGGCGAGTTCACGATGATCGGTATTCCGGTCAACGGCAAGCCGCTGCTCCGCGCTTACAGCGTTGCCAGTGCCAATTACGAGGAGGAACTCGAGTTCTTCTCGATCAAGGTCGACAAGGGCCCACTGACCTCGCATCTCCAGCATCTCAAGGTCGGCGATGCCGTCATGGTGAGCCGCAAGGCCACCGGTACGCTGGTGATCGACAACCTGTTCGATGGCCGCAACCTGTTCCTGCTCGGGACCGGCACCGGCCTGGCGCCCTTCCTCAGCGTCATCAAGGACCCCGAGACCTACGAGCGTTTCGAGAAGGTCGTGCTGGTGCACGGGGTGCGGCAGGTGGCCGAACTCGCCTATGGCGATACGATCACCACGACCCTGCCCGAGGATGAACTGATCGGCGAGACCCTGCGGGACAAGCTGATCTATTATCCCACCGTGACACGCGAGCCGTTCCGCAACACGGGCCGCATCACGGATCTCCTGGCGTCCGGCCGGATCACGGGCGAGCTCGGCCTGGACGACCTCGACCCCGAGCACGACCGCGTGATGATGTGCGGCAGCCCGGGCATGCTGAACGACACCAAGGCCCTGCTGCTCGATCGCGGCTTCGTCGAGGGCAACCACGGCGAGCCCGGCCATTTCGTCGTCGAGAAAGCCTTCGTCGAGCGCTAGGATCGGGCCGCTGGGCTCCGACTCCGGCATCGTCTGCATGGCCCTGGGGGTTCGGGTCGTGGCGGAGCTTCTCGCATGATGAGGGTCGTCGAGATCAGGATCTACCCGGTCAAGGGGCTGCGCGGCCTGTCGGTGGGCGACGCCTTGGTCGAGCCCTGGGGGCTCGCGGGCGATCGCCGCTTCATGGTGGTGGACCGCGATGGTCGCTACCTCACGCAACGGCAGTTGCCCCGCATGGCCTTGATCGAGACCGGCTTCGTGGCGGGCGGGATCGAACTCTCGGCGCCCGGAGCCGACAGGATCGCGGTGGCGACGCCGGACAAGGGCGGCCCACGGACCCAGGTCGCGATCTGGCGGGACCGCGTGGCGGCGCGCGATGCCGGAGCCGAGGCGGCGGCTTGGCTGTCGGTGGTGCTCGCCACTCCGTGCCGGCTGGTCCACATGCCGGATCCCGACAAGGCCCGGCCTGTCGATCCCGGCTTTGCGGCGGCGGAGGACCGCGTGAGTTTCGCCGATGGCTTCCCGGTGCTGGTCACCAATGCGGCTTCGCTCGCGGACCTCAACGTCCGGCTCGAGCGGCCGGTCGACATGGACCGGTTCCGAACCAACCTCGTGGTCGACGGAGCCGAGCCCTGGGACGAGGACGATTGGCGGCGACTGCGTGTCGGCGCCACGTTCTTCGCGGCCCCCAAGGATTGCGCGCGCTGCGCCGTAACCACGGTCGACCAGGCAACGGGCGTGAGGTCCGACCGCGACGAGCCGCTCCGTACCTTGGCGAGTTTCCGCCGCAAAGCGGGCGGGCGCATCATCTTCGGCCAGAACCTCATCCCCCGTACCCTCGGCCGCATTGCGGTCGGCCAAGACGTCGAGCCGCTGGCCCCACAGAGCGTCAGGGGGAGGTGCGACGCGAGCGAGGGTGCATAGCACGGCCGTTTTGGCTAAGGCTCGGACCACGAGGAGACACGAGCCGCATGATTCCCAATGTGTTGTCCATCGCGGGTTCCGACCCGAGCGGCGGTGCCGGCATTCAGGCCGACCTCAAGACCTTCTCGGCCCTCGGCTGCTACGGCATGGCGGCGCTGACGGCCTTGACGGCCCAGAACACCCGCGGTGTCACGGCCGTGCACGTGCCGCCACCCACGTTTCTAGACGCGCAACTCGACGCCTTGCTGACCGACATCGTGATCGCGGCCGTCAAGATCGGCATGCTGGCCACGGGCGACATGGCCATGGTGGTGGCTTCACGGCTGGCGGCCTGCCGCTCCGTGCCCGTTGTGCTCGATCCCGTGCTGGCGGCCACCAGCGGCGACAGCCTCGGCAGCCCCGACGTGGTCGAGGCGATGCTGCGGCATCTTCTGCCGCTGGTCGCCGTGATCACGCCGAACCTGCCGGAAGCCGCACGCCTCGCGGACCACCCCGTCGCGAAGAACGAGGATGACATGCGGGCCACCGCCGCGGCGCTGCACGGCCGCGGCGCCCGGGCCGTGCTGATCAAGGGCGGACATTTCGAGAGCGGCGATGCGGTCGACCTGCTCTCGGACCCAACCGGTATCGAGGTGTTTCGGGCGCCCCGCCACCCGACACGCAACACCCACGGCACGGGCTGTACCCTGTCGTCCGCGATCGCCGCCTATCTGGCCAGAGGGCTCACTTTGGTCGACGCGGTCGGAGCCGCCAAAGCCTATGTGACGGCCGCGATCGCAGGGAGCAGCGCGCTGAGCGTGGGTGGCGGGCACGGCCCCGTCCACCATTTCCATGCCGCATGGCCCCCTCCCGAAGGTGAGGTCCGATGAACGTGGAGCCCATGATCGAAGCCGCACCGGCAGGGGGCGCGACGGGTCCCCTGCCGCCCGGCCATCCGGTGGTCAAGCCACGCCGGATCGGCGTGCTGCTGACCAATCTCGGCACGCCGGACGCGACCGATTACTGGTCCATGCGGCGCTACCTTGCGGAATTCCTGTCCGACCGCCGCGTCATCGAGGTCAATCGCGCGCTGTGGTGGGTGATCCTCAACGCTGTCATCCTGACGGTACGGCCCCGTCGGAAAGGCAAGGACTACGAGACGATCTGGAACCGCGAACTCGACGAGAGCCCGCTCAAGACCATCACACGCTCGCAAGCCGAGAAGCTGCAAGCGTCGCTGAAGGCCGGGCTGCTCGGCCCGAAGGGCCGCGAGGTCGTGGTCGATTGGGGCATGCGCTACGGCAACCCCTCCGTGAGATCCGCGATGGAACGGCTGCAGGCCGACGGGTGCGACCGCATCCTGCTCGTGCCGCTCTATCCGCAATATGCTGCGGCGACCAGCGCCACAGCCTGCGACAAGGCCTTCGAGGCGCTGATGACCATGCGCTGGCAGCCGGCGCTGCGCGTGGCACCGCCTTACCCCGACGACCCGGCCTATATCGAGGCCGTGGCGGAATCGATCCGCGACAGCCTGGGGCGGCTCGATTTCGAGCCCGAGGTGATCATAGCGTCGTTCCACGGCGTGCCCAAGGACTACCTGCTGAAGGGTGATCCATACCACTGCCAGTGCGCCAAGACGGCGCGGCTCTTGCGCGAGGCGCTCGGACTGGCACCCGAGCGGTTCATGCTGACGTTCCAGTCTCGCTTCGGCAGCGCCGAATGGTTGCAGCCCTATACGGACGAGACCATCAAGGGACTGGCGGCCCGTGGGGTCAAGCGCCTGGCCGTGGTGACGCCGGGCTTCTCGTCCGACTGCCTCGAAACCATCGAGGAGATCGGCGGCGAGAATGCCGAGTATTTCCACCGAGGCGGCGGAGAAAAGTTCGCCCGCATCGCATGCCTCAACGACAGCCCCGGAGGCCTCCGGGTGATTGAAGCCATCGTGCGGCGCGAGTTGATGGGCTGGATCTGACCCTTACGGTCCGGGCTCGTCCCGCGCGGCGCGCACCTGCCCGAGCAGGGCAGCCGGGCACCGACGTTCAATGGGCGTGGAAGCGGTCGAGTTGCGCCTGAGCCAGGGCCTTGTTGGTGCGTTCGAGCCTGAACGCCAGTACGCGCATCATGGCGATGCCCATGTCGGGAAAGCTTTTCAGCAGCCCCATCAGCTGAGTCTTGCCGATCACCAGGGTTTCGCAGGCCGACGAGGCTTTCACCGTCGCGGATCGCGGCCTGTCGCACAAGATGGCCATGTCGCCGATGAAGTCGTTGCGGCCCACCGTCGCGACCTTGATGTCGGTGCCGCCGGCCTTCACGAAAACGTCGGCCGAACCCTTGACGATCACAAAGGCCTTGTCGCCGAGTTCGCCCTCGACGCACAGGATCTGGCCGTCGTCGAATTTCAACCGCTGCGACGCGAAGGCCAGGAGCTTCAGCTTCGACGGGTCGACGGAGGCGAAGATCGGCACTTCGCGCAGGACCTCGACGTCTTCCTTCAAAAGGCTCACGCTGTCATCCCTTTCCTGGCCTGCTGGCGGGGACCGCGCGCCTCAGGCGGAGACGCGCAATGGCTCCCGCTCGGCCGGGTGCTCGTCCTGATCGTTGATCGAGTCCTGGACGATCCTGCCGTTGTCCATCCTGACGATACGGTCGAAGTGGTGCGACAGCTGCTCGCCTTCCAGGTTCCACAGGATGCCGAAGCCCTGGCGGTCGTCAGCCCCTCGGCTCTCTTCGACGATACGTCCGATGATGGCGTCCTGGCTGCCCGGATCGAGCTGCATCAGCCCGCGATGCACCAGCAGGAGATCCGGCCGGCGCAGGATGGCACGGGCCATCGCGAGCTTCTGGCGCTGGGCCGCGCTCAGCCGCTTACCGCCCGCGCCGATGTTGAACGACAGTCCGGTACGGAACACGACGGCCTTGAGCCCGAGATCGTCGATCGTGGCTCGGACGGCCGCCATGACCCGCGTCTCGGCTTCGGCGATGCCGAAGGCGACGCGGCCCATGAGGACGTTGTCCTTCACGCTTGCGGCCTCGTTGTAGAGATCCGGATGGTAGAAGGCGATCACGTGCTGGTCTTCGCCGATCGCGTCATGGAAGCTTCGGCGCGCTTCGAGCAGTTTCTGCGCGAGGTCGTCCCCGAGCAGACCCAGGCGGTCGCGAGGTTCGATGTAGCCGAAAGCGAGATTGAGGAAGATGGCCTGGTCGCCCGATGCGGCCTGCCGGAAGCCGCGCGTCCCGACACGCTTCAAGGCCGCCTGGTAGTCCGGAAACTGCTCCGGCATCATCAGGCTCAGTTGCTCGAACAATGGGCTGTCGGCTTCGAGGCCTTCGAAAACCTCCAGGATCGTCGAAGCGATGCCTTTGCCCATGTCGAACAGCGCGGCGTCGAGTTGGTGTTCGGCCAGCACCTTCCTGATGACCGCGTTGCCGCCGAGCTGGCGCAGGTCGTAAGTCTCGTCGAGCGGCGTGCCGAACACCAGGTTCTCGGCGATCGACGACTGGCTGTTGAAACGGTCGGGATCGAAGGGCTCGACCAGATGGGTCATGCCGTCGGCGTCGAGTTTCTCGCGCAGGATCGCGCGGGCCTCGACGAAGCGTGCCGCCGCCTCGTCCCACATTTCAGGGACCTTGCGATTGAGTCCGAACCTGAGCACGTCGTATTCCATATCGACGATCCGCACAGCCTCGTTCAGCCGGTCCTCGAAGTCGTCCGGTCCCGTGGCACCGGCCGCGCCATAATCGATCCAGTCGGCTTCGATGTCGAGGTTGTTGCCGCGTGACTTGATGATGTCGTAGCGGCCCGGCGAACCGAACCGGCTCTGAGCATGACGGATGCCGAAGAGCAGCGCGTCCTCGATCGTGCCCTGCGGGAAAAACGTTTCAGGTCCCACGAAGGACATCCTGCGGCCCGTGATGGGCAGCGGGACGTCCTTTAGCTCGGTGTCGCCGATCGAGATCCGCCCACCATCGGGCCGCAGCAGGCGGGCCAGCATCTCCACGATCGTCTCGGCGCCGCTGGTGATGCCGCCATCGAGCGCCACAACGTCGCGGACGTGCATGCGAAAACCGAGGTTGTCGAGCAGGCGCGTGCCGTTCTGGTCGATCATCGTGAGATTGACGAGCGAGACCTCGCCGTCGAGATGGGGCACCGGGCCGTCGAGGTCGGGCGGCGGCAGCAGTTCGACCGAAGGATCGACCGAGAACTGCTCGATGATCTGCTCGTACTTCACTTCGACGTCGAGCCGCTGCTGGTCCCAGTCGATCAGATCCTTCACGGGCGAAGGAAGGTCCTTGTAGGCCGAGATGACGGCCACGAGCTGGCCGATGTTGAGGTGCCCGCTGATGGCCAGGAAGCCCCCGATCATGTAGAACAGGAAGGGCGTGACCTGGGCCAGGAGGTTGTTCAAGAACTTGACGAAGAACTTGCGCTGGTAGAGTTCGAAGCGGATGCTGAAGATGCTGACCAGCCGGGTGGCGAGGTCGGCCCGCTCGAAATCCGACGCGTCGTTGGTATGGACGCTCGTGATGCCGTCGATGACCTCGCCGACCCATCCGGCGAGGGCTCGGGACTCCAACTGCCGCTGCCGGCCGAGGATGAGCTGCTTGCGCCGCAAGCGGGGGATGACGACGCCCTGCACCAGCAGGAGCGAGATGGCGATAAGGCCCAGCACGAAGTTCTGCACCAGGATGAACAGGATCGCCGTGATGATCTGGCCGCCGAGAAACACCGGCTGCACGATGGCGTCCCCGATGAAGCCGCCGAGCGGCTCCACCTCGTCCCGAATCATGGTGGCGACCTCGGCACCCTTGATGCGGCGGAATTCGCTCAGCGGGAAGCGCAGCACGCGATCCATGAGCTCGTAGCGAAACTGCCCGAGCATGCGCTCGCCGAGCCGCCCCTTGTAGAAGTTGATGTAATATTTGAAGAGGCCGTTGACGATCACCAGGATCAGGAATGCGGCCGACAGCAGCACCAGAGACCAGATACGATCGAGGTCGAAACCATGAAGCAGTTCGATGAAGCCGTCCTGCTTGAGGGTCGCCGGCACCGGAATCCTGATCTGGAAATAGTGCTGGGTGTCTCCCGGATTTTCGAAACCTTTGGCCTGAATCGGGCCGTTGACGATGTACTTCGGCAGGTCCAGCATGAGGAAGCTGAACGGCATCGACGCCAGGATGATGAGCAGGATCCAGATCTGCTCCTTCCGGGTCTCGTTCCAGATATAGCGAAAGAGGCTTGCCTCCATGCTGCAGATTGCTCCTTCCCGGCCAAGAAGGGGCCGGGACCGGGTTGGACGCCGATGGCCGGCACGTCGGTCTAATGTCGGACGGACCGGCGTTTCAAGCAAGGGTCGCGGCCCCATTCAGCGCAAGATCACGCCCCGGCGCGATCCGTGGCAGATCGTCGGTCAGCCGAGGCCGAGGTGCCGTTCGAGAACCATGCGGGTCAGCGCCGCACCATCGAGCGCCACGTCCGCGACCGCGTCCGGCAGCTCGAGAGCGCGGTCGATGGCCCCGGCCAGCGATGCCGGATCCAGCTGGCTTTCGTCGAGCGTCACGGCCGAGCCGCGTCTTTCGAACAGGGCTGCGCGCCGCGTCTGCTCGGTTTCGCCGCCGCTCGCAAAGGGCACCAGCACGGCGCGGCAGCGTGCCGCGACGAGATCTGCGACGGTGTTGTAGCCCGCTTGCGAGACCGACACGCGCGCCCTGGCCAGCCTGGCTGGCAGGTCGACCACGAAGGGCCGGATCGAAACCCTGCCGTCGTGCGGGGCCGGGCCGGGCAGCGCGCCGGAATTGGGGCCCGTCAGCACGAGCCAACGCGCCTGGGCCAATGTGGTGAGCGGGCGAGCCATGAGCGCGGCTTCGACGAGCCGCGTTCCGACGGCACCGCCGCCGACCGACACGACGACGTCGAAGACCTCCTCGGGCGCGATATAGGGCATCAGCGGCCCCTCGGGTGCGGGCCCCACCATGCCGGTATATTGGATCAGATCCTCGATGCTCTGGGCATCCGGGAAGCTGTCGGCCAAAGTCACAAGCCGCGGATCGCCATGCACGATGACCAGCCCGAAGTAGCGGTGGATCAGTTCCAGCGTTTCGGCCGCCCGCTCGGGGCGTACGTCCTGCAGGATGTCGCGGACCGAGCAGGCGATCAGCGGCCGATGTGCCGCGGCAGCGGCGCGATCGAGCAGCGGGATCAGTTCGAAGCGCATCTGCCGACGGCCGAACGGAAAGGCTTCGACCAGCACGACGTCGGGCAGGTATTCGTCGAAACAGCCGAGGAGGAGGTCGCGCCGCGCCGCCTTGTCCTCCGTATCGAAGATCGTCCCGTCGGGGTGGATCAGTGTCCCGAAACCGCCACTGCCGGCCCGCACCGGGGGCAACTGGAACAGGTTGACGCCCTCGGGCTCGATGCCGGGCGGCAGGTCTCCGCCGACCACCAGCAGCACGTCGAAGACCTCCGACAAAGCCGTCGCGATCCGGCTTGCGCGCATCAGGTGACCGATGCCGAGCAGATGCTGGACGTAAAAGAGCACCCGGGTCTGCATAGCGGGACCTATCGGGCCGCTGCCGCGGCCGCTCCGGCGGTGGTCGCTTCGACCACATCGCTGCCGGCTCGGGCGCCCGGATCGGATCGGAAGAACCGCGCCAGAACGTCGAGGCTGGCGGCGGAGTCGAAGGATCGCGCCACCCGGACCTGCCCGGTCCTGCCCAGGGCGCGCCGCCGGTCGGGGTCACGCACGAGCTCGAGCATGGCAGCCGCCAGGGCGATGGGATCGTTGGGCGGGACGAGTCGCCCGTTGACGCCGTCCTCCACCAGTTCCGGCACACCGCCGACCTCGGTCGAAACACAGGCGAGGCCCTGGCTTTGCGCCTCGACCAGAACGTTGGGCAGGCCGTCTCGGTCGCCATCCTGGGCCACGCGGCAGGGCAACACGAAAAGGTCGGCGTCGCGATAGTGCGCCAGCACGTCGGTTTGGTCCAGCGGTCCGAGCCAGTGCATGCGGTGGCCGAGCCCGCGGGCTTCGGCCATTGCTTTGAGGGTCGGCAGGCCCGGGCCACCGCCCACGTGGGTCATCCGCCAGGCGCAGTCCGGCGGCAGCGCCGCAAGGGCCTCGACCAGGACGTCGAAGCCCTTCTTCGAGACCGCGCGACCCACGGCGAGCAGCCGCACGGGATCGGCAGAGTCGTGGCCGTCCCGCCGCGGCCTGAGCTGCGGCAGCGGCCTGAAGCGGCCGAGGTCGAGGCCGTGGTAGACGAGGTGCACGGGCTTGCCGGCGGGCCCGAGGACCTCAAGCCTGTCGCGCCCGGTGCGCGTGCAGGTCACGGTCCAGCGCGCCGCCGCGAGCTTGGCCGCGATGTCCCAGTCGGGCGAGGTCCAGATGTCCTTGGCGTGGGCGGAACACGACCAGGGCAGGCCCGTGATGGTCGCGGCGTAACCGACGACGCTGGCCGGCGTGTGGATGAAATGGGCGTGCAGGCGGGCCGTACCGCGCGGCAGTTCGGCAGCCAGCACCAGGGCCTGGCCGAAGCGGCGCACCCTGTTCGGCGATGGGTCGCGCCGGAGATCGCCGAGGAACTGCCGCCATGCGGCCCGGAAACCCGGCGCGCGCCGGGCCGTCCACCAGCCCCGCACCACGCGGAAGGGGTCGCGATGCAGATATTCAGGCAGATAGGCGACCGGTGCCGCGATGGCGCGGTGGACGGGATGCACGCGGTCGTCGGTGGGTAGGCGCAGGGCGACGAGGCGGATGTCGAAGCCGCGCCGCTCCAGGCCGAGGATCTCCTCGGCGATGAAGGTTTCGGAGAGGCGCGGGTAGCCCTTAAGCACGAAGACGATCGGCTCGGTCACGCGCCGTCCCTAAAGTCGGCCTGCCAGGCAGCCGATGCGGAGCTGCCGGCCAGCGTCGCGGCGATCGGTTCTCCGCCCCCGCGCGCCGTCATGATGCCGCCCACGAGATCGCCGATCCGGTCGAGCCCGTCGAGCTTGGTGCCGTAAACCGTCTGCGACGGCGTGCAGCGGTGGGGCAATGCCCGCAGCGCCCGGGCGAGCCGGGCCGGGTGGGCGGCGTCCTCGGGCAGGATCACATCGACGAGCCCGAGCTCCGCAGCGCGTCGCGCTCGGATCAACTGTTCCTCCCTTGGCCTGACGCGGGGCACGATCAGGGCGCGCTTGTCGAGCGACAGGATCTCGCAAAAGGTGTTGTAGCCGCCCATCGCGACAACGCCCGCGGCATTCTCCATGAGGATCTCGGGGCGGTTGTCGAAGTCGATCATATGCAGTGCGGGGTGCGATGCCGCCCTGCGGCGGATCTCGTCGCGTTCCTCGGCCTTCATGAAGGGGCCGAGCATCATGACGAGCGGCGAGCGCAGGGTGGGATCATGGTCGTGGGCCGCGATGACCTGGTGCATGAGCTCGGCGCCATCGCCGCCGCCTCCGACCGTCACCAGCAACGCGTCGGCCGGCACCGCGATGCCGGGGACGGCGGCGCTCGGAACGTCGCGTCGCAGGAACCCCGTGAACGTCACGCGCGAACGCAGCGCCCCCGGGACCGACAGACCGGCCAGCGGATCGTAAAAATCGCTCGGCCCATAAACGCAGACGGCGTCGTAGAGAGCCTCCATCTTGCCGAGCACATCGGCGCGCGCCCACTCGGCCGCGAGGTTCGGGGCCGAATCCATGACGTCGCGCAGGCCGAGCACCAGCGTGGTCCCGCGGTCCTTGAGCAGCCGCAGCGTCGGTTCCAGTTCACCCCGCAGCCCGAGCGGCTCCTTGTCGACGATGAAAATGTCGGGCTGGAAGTTCTTGGCCGTGCTCTGAATGACGGAGCGGCGCAGCGCCAGCGTGTCCTGCAGATCGGTATGTTGGGCCAGCGGCGTGTATTCGCCGTTGTATAGCTTGATGATGCTCGGGATCTTGAGGAAATCGACGCGCGTGCGGAACTCGAAGGCGCCCGCGATTGACGAGCCCGACACGATGAGCACCTGAAGACCCTTGAAACGCTCGACCAGCGCGTGGGCGATGGCGCGGCAGCGGCGCAGGTGTCCCAACCCGAAAGTATCGTGGCTGTACATGAGGATGCGGGCGTGCCGGAAGCGGTCGACCGGGTGAAGCATCGACAGAGGCCCTCGTCCCACACCGGCAGCCCGCACGTCGATCATCGACGTGCCGCGAAACGCCGCGCGACGTTCACTCTGGGCACGATAACCGGGCGCCCGCACACTGGCTAGGTGCCGAAGCTCCGGTCAAGCTTCGGGCCGGCGCGTCCCTCTCCATCACGCACGGCGCCCTCGCGGGATACGATCGTCTGCCCGCCGAAGCAGGTCGCCTGGTTCGGCCGTCGGCGACCCACCGCCTGCCAGGATGGCCGTTCGGGAAGACCGACACCGAGAGCCGCCGCCGTGCGGCCGCAGGCGCAGCCGTCGTCGTGCCGGACCTCGCACCGGCAGGGCCGTCGTCGGTTGACGCGATCGTAGAGTTCCGCGAGGTACGGTTCGATCCATCGATGGCCGGCTCACCATCCCAGGAGGCCGAACCATGACCGATACCACCCTGCCCGCAACCCCGAACCCGCCCGAGGCCGTGAAGCGACCGCTTCGTCCGAGGCTCCGCGACATCCTGGGACCGGGCCTGATCACCGGCGCGTCCGACGACGACCCCAGCGGCATCGCGACCTATTCCCAGGCGGGTGCACAGTTCGGATACCAGCTCGGCTGGACGCTGATCCTCAGTTGGCCCCTGATGTGCGCCATCCAGGAGATCAGCGCGCGCATCGGCCGGGTGACGGGACGCGGCATAGCGGGGGTCCTCAAGAAGCACTATCCCGCCCCGATCCTCTACGCCGTCGTCACCCTGCTGGTGGTCGCCAATACGATCAACATCGCGGCCGACCTCGGCGCCATGGCGGCCGCGCTGCAGCTGCTGATCGGCGGGCCGGCCCTCGTCTACGTCGGGCTGTTCGCGGCCCTGACGGTCGGACTGGAATCCTTCGTCCGCTACGCGCGGTACGTATCAGTCCTCAAGTGGCTGACCATCTCGCTGTTCGCCTACTTCGCCGTGGCCTTCGTGGTGGACGTGCCATGGCCGACCGTCGCGCGTAGCCTGCTGATGCCCAAGGTGTCCCTCGACGCCGATCACCTCACGGTCGTCGTGGCGGTCCTGGGCACCACGATCAGGTAACCGGGGCAGATTGCCGGGCGGTCAGGTTTCGGGTGCAGCTTTTCGGATGAGGTGTTGCAGCGGCGCAATGGCAATGGCTCCCGGCACGCGCAGGCGGTCGCCGAGGTAGCGGAAGAACGAAAC
>JAABUO010002048.1_pt1 | contig 25082 bp, 19 predicted proteins | sample 5559291 | NCBI WGS metagenome assembly JAABUO01 (sample SAMN10711878, study PRJNA513372) | rock metagenome | isolation source: Antarctica rocks | place: Antarctica: Victoria Land, Finger Mt sud
TGCGGAGGGTGCACCGCTGCCGCGTCAGGCGGACGACAGCGGCCGGGCGCGCGCAACGCGACGGGGGCGTGCCAAAGCTCCCCCCACGGAGGTCGCCGCATGACCACGCTTTCATGGGGTGCTACCAGCTATCAGCATCACGCCAAAATGTTGTCACCACATTCAGCAAAGTAGCGATATGAGGAGCTACGACTGGATGTATCTTCCTCGCCATCAAGTGTATAGCGCGATAGAAAGAGGAGTGTAGTGAGAACTCAGCTCTACGCACTGTTTCTGGCCTTGTTTATCATGGTCTTCGGAGTGAGCATTGTCGTCCTTGGGCACTACCAAGGGGTAGCTATTCCCCTAATGCGCTGCGATTTCGGAGGGGGCCCCGCCCGCCATGTACAGCATCGGCCTCAGTGGCTCAATACAGCTCTCGGTTCGCTCATTTTCTCGGAGGCTTTCGACTTTGACGCCTACTATATCTAGTGGTCAAACATGAGATCCTACAACATGCAGAAGCGGGTCGTTGTGCTAATCGACGTGTAGGGTTGCTGCACAGCGCTGACGCGAACTCGGTCGGCTCTCGAAGCTTGCTTTTGCCCCGACAAAGGCTCGATCAGGCATCGCGCGCCCTTTCAATTGTGCTATTACCGTCGAAAATGAGCGAACCGAGAGATACAGTTACCTGCTTTATCAATCCGCCAGAGACCTGTTCCACTAGCCGAAATGGCGCGGCAAAGCACTGTGTACCTATGGATCCCAATGCGGTTAGGTAACCCTTGATGCTAGATGGGGACCTTTTCCAAATCACGGGATTATCTGAAAGCATCTCGCATGCTCGCGGTGAGCGCATGAGGTAAGGCATAGCCATGATTACCCTCCCCTGGCTATGCCTTACCTCATGAGACGTGGGAAACGCGCTTAAGCGCGACGATCTCACTGGCGGCGCTGACCGTGGCCGTGTCCGCACGCCCTGCGTGGTCGGCGGGGCCGGCGGGTCCAGCGGGGCCGGCGCCCAAGCCCGCAGCACGGTGGCCCGCCGGGGACGGGGATGGGAGGAGGAGGCGCCGATGATCGACGACCAGGACGATGAACTGGATCGGCCCAACGCGGCGCGAATCTACGACTACCTCCTCGGCGGCGACCAGAACTTCACGGCCGATCGCGCCGCCGCCGAGCACGTCCTTGACAACTATCCCGACGCCGCCCTGGCCGCGCGCGCCAATCGCGCTTTCCTGCGCCGCGCCGTCGCCGTCCTGGCGGGCCAGGGGATCGACCAGTTCCTCGACATCGGCTCCGGCCTGCCCACCGTCGGCAACGTCCACGAGGTCGCGCGGCGGGTCAATCCGCGTGCGCGCGTCGTCTACGTGGACAACGACCCGGTCGCGGTCCGCTACAGCCGGGAACTGCTGGCGGAGGAGGGGGAGGGCGCGCGCGGCGTCGCCGCGATCGAGGCCGACCTGCGCGACCCGGCGGCGATCCTGGACCACCCTGAGACGCGCCGCCTGCTTGACCTTCGCCGGCCGCTGGGGCTCCTGCTGGTGGCGGTACTGCATTTCGTTCCCGACGACGCTGAGGCGCGGCGCGCGCTGTGCGCCTTCCGGGAAATCATCGCGCCGGGGAGCTATGTGGTTATCTCGCACGCGACGCTCGACGGGCTGCCGGCCGACGATCGCACGGTCGCGCGCGGATCGCGGCGCTGTTCGAGGGCCTGGACGTGGTGGAGCCGGGCATCGTCCCGACACCCCTTTGGCGCCCCGACGCCGCGCGCGACCCGCTCGCGGATGAGCCCGTCCGGGCGGGTGTCCTCGCCGGCGTCGGGCGCAGGCCCTAGGCCTGGTGAGCGCGGCGCCAGGGCGCGAGGGGCACGACCCGGCGCCTATTCGGCGCGTTAGGACGTGCTCAACTCGACCACGGTGACGCCGTCGCCGCCCTCCTGGACGGGCGCGGTGTGGAAGCCGGCCACGAAGGGGTTGCCGGCCAGTTCGTCGCGCACGACCTGGCGCAGCGCTCCGGTGCCCTTGCCGTGGATGACGCGCACGAAGGGCATGTTGGCCATGTAGGCGTCCTGCACGTAGCGATCGAGCTCGGGCGCGACGTCGTCGGCCCGCCAGCCGCGCATGTCGAGTTCGATGCGCGGGGCCGGGGCGCTGCTCTCGGCGCGCTGGATCCGCACGCCCCCGCTCGCTCCGACGCCCACCGGCTCGCGCTGCTCCTCTCTCGCCTCGCGCGGGGCCTCTTGCACGAGGCGCAGGTCGGGCCGGCGCGCCCGCATGCGCAGCGCGCCGACCTGAACCTCGACCTCCTCGCGGCCCGGCGTCGCGGTGGTGATCGTGCCGCGCTGGCCCAACCGCGCCACCTCGACGGTGTCGCCGACGACGAGCTCGCGCGGCGGCGCGGTTTTGCCGGCCGGCGCTTGGGTTGTGGCGCGCGCCTCGGACCGCGCCTCGGACTGCGTCCCGGCCCGCGTGTCGGATCGGCGGGGCCTGGTCAGCGCGGGCGCGGCGGCGACGGCCTCGTCGAGCCGCTCCGTGAGCGCGGCGAGCCCGACCTGCGGCGTCAGCGTGCTCGTGCGCAGTTCGGCCTCAATGCGGTCGAGCTGGCGGCGCAGCGCCCGCACGCTCTCGTTGGCCTCGGCCTGGGCCGCGGCGATGATGCCCTCGCGCTCGCCCGCGATGCGCTCCAGTTCTTCGCGCAGGCGGTCGCGGATCCCGTCGGCCTGGCGGCCGGCCTCGTTGGCGCGGGCGTAGAGCTCGGCCGTGGCGTCGCGCTCCTCCTGGATCTCCGCCAGCATCGTCTCGACGCGCCGCTCCTCGCCGGTGAGGTACCCCGAGGCGCGGTCGATGACCGCCCCGTCGAGCCCCAGCCGGCGCGCGATGGCGAGGGCGTTGGAGCGGCCGGGGAGCCCGATGGAGAGGCGGTAGGTGGGCGAGAGCGTCTCGACGTCGAACTCGACGCTGGCGTTCTCGACGCACGGCTCGTCGTAGGCGAAGGCCTTGAGCTCGCTATAGTGCGTCGTCGCGATGACGCGCACGTCGCGCTCCAGCAGGTGGCTCAGGATGGCCTGCGCCAGGGCCGCGCCCTCGGTCGGGTCGGTCCCCGCGCCGAGTTCGTCGAGCAGCAGCAGCATGTTGTCCTCCAGCCCCCGGAGCATGGAGATGATGTTGGTGAGGTGGCTGCTGAAGGTCGAGAGGCTCTGCTCGATGCTCTGCTCGTCGCCGATGTCGGCGCGGACCGCCGTGAAGACGGCCAGTTCGGAGCCCTCGTCGGCCGGGACGAGCAGCCCGCTCTGCGCCATCAGCGTGAGCAGCCCGACCGTCTTGAGCGCGACGGTCTTGCCGCCGGTGTTGGGGCCGGTGATGAGCAGGACGTCGAACGCGCCGCCTAGCGCGACGTCGATCGGCACGACGCGGCCGGTCAGTAGCGGGTGGCGCGCTGCCCCCAGCCGCACGCGCCCCTCCCCGTTGAGGACGGGCGTGAAGGCGCGCAGCAGCGCCCCGTAGCGCGCTTTGGAGCACCCGAGGTCGACGTCGCCGAGGGCCTCGACCGTATCCTTGATCGCGCCGCCCTCGCGCCCGATCATGCCGGAAAGTTCGCGCAGGATGCGCTCGACCTCTTCGCGCTCGTCGAGCTGGAGCTGGCGCCAGGTGTTGTTGAGCTCGGTCACGCCCAGCGGCTCGATGAAGAGCGTGGCCCCGCTGGCGGACTGGTCGTGGACGATGCCCTTGACCTGTCCCTTGAACTCGGCCTTGATGGGGATGACGTAGCGGCCGTTGCGCGTCGTGACGACGGCGTCTTGCACCGCGTTGCGGTACGAGGAGAGGAGGCCGTTCATGCGGTCGAGCAGGCGGCCGTGCGCGACGCGCAGCTCGGAGCGGAGGCGCTGTAGGGCGGGGCTGGCGCCGTCGACGACCTCGCCGCGGTCGTTGATGGCGCCGCCGATGGCGTTGACGATGGGGCGGAAGTGGCCCATGCGGTAGCGCTGCGCTTGCAGCCACGGGTACTCCTCGCCGTCGAGCTTGCCGAGGACGCGCGCGACGCGCTCGGCGCATTCGAGGGTCGCGCGCACGTCGAGCAGCCCCGCGGGGTCGAGCGCCCCGCCGAGTTCCGCGCGGGTCACGCCGGGGCGGATGTCGTGCGCGCCGCCCATCCCGACGTCGGCCGCCGTGTCGAGGAGGCGCGCGCACTCCTCCGTCTGCTGCTGCAGTTCCCGCACGACGTCCAGCGTCGTGGCCGGCCGCAGCGCCAGCGCGGCCTCGTGCGAGAGCGAAAAGCCCGTGTTGGCGGCCAGCCGCTCCAGCACCTTGGGGAACTCGAGGGTGTGTAGTGTTTTCTCGGAGATCATGTTTTCTCGGAAGAGGGGTGTGGGCCGGGGGCTCCGGTCTCTCGGCCCCCGGTCTACACCGGATTTATTCGATGCGCAAGCGCGCTAATGTGTTTTTGCCGCGACGCAGCTTCATGCCGGTGCGGGGGACGATCACGGCGGCGAAGTCGGCGACCTTGTCGCCGTCGATCTCCAGGCCGCCCTGGGTCACCATCTGGCGGGCCTCGCTGTTGCTCTTGACCAGTCCGGCCTCTTTGAAGAGCGCGCCGACCTGGCGGGGGTGGACGCCCGCGATCGCGGCCTCGGGCCAGTCCTCGTCGTCGAGCTCGCCTTTGCCCTGGTGCAGTTCCTCGAAGTAGCGCTGGCCGTCCGCGGCCCCCGCGTCGCCGTGGTAGAGGCGGGTGATCTCGTAGGCGAGACGTTTCTTGGCGACGATAGGGTTGAGGCCGTCCGCGAGTTCGCGCGCGAGCGCCCGCACCTCGCCTATCGGCACGCCGGTCGCGGCCTCGAAGTAGGTGACGATGTGCTCGTCTCCCATTGACATAATTTTACCATACATGGCGACGGCCGGCTCGTCGAGGAGGACGGTGTTTCCCTCGCTGGTGCTCATCTGCCGCCCGTCGAGCCCCCAGATCATCTGCATCGTCATGACGTCCTGCGGGCGGCGCAGGAAGCCCCGCTGGACCTCCCGGCCGGCCATGAGGTTGAACAACTGGTCCGTTCCGCCAAGCTCGAGGTCGGCGTCGAGGGCGTAGGAGTCGTAGCCCTGCATGAGGGGGTAGAAGAACTCGTGCAGCCCGATCGGCTTGCCCTCGGCGTAGCGCAGGCTGAAGTTCTCACGCGCCAGCATCTGCTGCACGGTGAAGAGGTGCGAGAGCCCGATGACGTCTTTGAGGCGCAACTGGCCGAGCCAGTCGCTGTTGTAGCTCCACTCGACCCTATCCAGATCGAGGATGCGCCCGATTTGCTCCTTATAGGTCGCCATGTTCTGGTAGATCTCGACGTCGGTGAGGTGGCGGCGGGCCGCAGTATGGCCGGAGACGTCGCCGACCTGCGCGGTGAAGTCGCCGATGACGAGGCAGACCGTGTGGCCGAGCTCCTGGAAGCGGCGCAGCTTACGCAGCGGCACGGCCCGCCCGAGGTGCAGGCGCGGACCCGTCGGGTCGATCCCCAGCTTGACGCGCAGCTTCTCGCCCGCGCGCAGCCGCTTCTCGATGTCCGCGCGCACGATGACGTCGACGACCCCGCGCGTGAGCAGGTCGTCAATCTCGTCCCACTCGTCGGGCTCGCGCGCCGGGATCTGTCCCATCGCCGCCACGCCTACACCGTGCCCGTCCGCCTGGCCCGCCTGTCCCGCGTTCTCCGGCGCCGTCAACTCTACCTCCGGGTTGCCCGCGTGTACGAACAGCGTCGCCGTTCGGGCCCCTGTCTGCTCTTGCACGTGGCGGGCCAGCGTACGCGCGGCCTCGCGCACGTCCTCCTCGTTGAGGCCGAGCCAGCCGTCGATGGGGAAGAAAATGTTCACGCTGGCCGGCGTCACCTTGGCGCGGTCGCCCTGACGCCAGATCCAGCGGCGGGTGCGTACCTCGGCGTCGTCGGCGTACACGATCTCGCCCGCCGCGGCCGTCTCCTCGGGACCGCCGCCGATGGGGTGGAAGGGTTCGCCCTCGCGGGCGACGCGGATCTGGAGGTCGCCGGTCAGGCGATCGAGGTCATGCGCGCCGGCCGGGAGCATGGAGCGCAGCGAGACGGCGTTGGCGAGGTCGACGGTGGGCGAGAGCGTCGGGAGCGTTCCCCCCTTGAGCACGCGCGCGAGCAGCGCCTCGACCGAGCCTTTGTAGGTGTTGGGGTTGAGCCCCATGGCGCGGTAGGCCTCGCGCCAGCGCGCTATAAAGGGGTGCGCCTTGAGGTCGTCCGCGCCCAATCGCTCGCGCGCCTCTGCCTCCGCCGCGCGCAAGGCGTCCGCGACGGCCGGGCCGGGCTCACTATTATGAACGTCGAAGGCCACGACGCCGCCGACGCACGCATCGGGGAACCGCTCGAACACCTCCGGCGCGACACGAAACCTCATGATTCCCTACAAAACATAGTGTAATACGATCCTAGAACGGCCACGGACGCCGTCGTCCCACCCGTTGCGCCCGACGACGCGTTTATAGCCATGAACAGACGCGCATGCACACAGACGCGTCTGTCTCTACAAGAACAGTATACGGGGTCGCGTACCGAACACCGTCGAGGAGGATCGAGGCGCCGCGCCGCGGCGTTAGGCCGGTTGGTAGACGTCCGGGTTCGGGTCTGGGGCCCGCTCCTCGGCCCCGACGTCGTCTCGCGCCGCCGCCCGTAAGGGCCGGCCTCGGATGAGTTCGGATACGAGGGGGTTGAGATAGTATTCCGCGATCCACTCGACGGCCGGGACGCAGACGGCGTCGCCGAACCCGAACAAACCGTGATTGGGCGGCGCGCCGGCGTCGAGCGTGTAGTGATCCGCGCCCATCAGCCGCGCGCACTCCCGCGGGGTTAAGAGGCGGGCGGAGTACGCGCCGAAGCCCGCTTTAAAAAGAATCTGGCGGCCGCTCCCGCCGCGCGGCGTACGGAGGCAGCCCGCCACGCCATCGGTCCGAAGCTCCGCCATGGATTTTTTGTCCCGGACGCGCCGAAAAATCGTGCCGTACGACCACTGTTGCGCGGCTATCATCCCGTCCGCGACGCGTCGATGGCGCGGGCTCATCTGATCGAGGAGGTACGCCGCTCGCGCCCCGCTCCACCATAGGGGCGCATCCGCGGGGACGTCGTCGAGGACGGCCTCTAGCGTCGTCACGCGTTGCGGCGGGGAGGGCAGGTCACGGATCGACCAGCGGATCTCGGGGCGCGCGCGTATAAACGCGGCCAGCGCCTTGGGGCGAACATCGCTACCAGCGCTGTCGTGGACGTGCGCCGCCTGGCGCCCCTGTTCCTTTCCCGCGCTTCTATCGTCGAGCGCCCCGAGCGCGTCGAGTGTCCCGACGATAAAGAGGCGGGGCCTACTTTGCGGGACGAAACGCGCGGCGTCGAGGATGAAGGCGTCGACGGTGTAGCCCAAACCGTTTAACGTCTCTAACACCCGCGTGAGATCGTCGCCGCCGTGGGATGTGAGGAACCCCGTGACGTTCTCCAGCAGCACGAGCGGCGGCTGGCGCTCGCCCATCTCGCGCAGGATACGGGCAAAGCCCCAGAAAGCCGATGATTCCTTCCCCGCGAGGCCGTGCCGCGAGCCCGCGAGCGATAGGTCGTTGCACGGGAAGGAGGCGGTCGCCAGGGTGACCGTCGGCACGCGGTTGACGGGGACGGTGTGGACGTCGCCCAGGAGGAAATGCGGGTCCGCGTCGGCGAAGTGCGCCCGGTGCATCCGGTGTTTGTCCGGGTCGATGTCGTTGGCGAAGGCGACGGTCCACCCTTTGCCCTCCAGACCCAGCCGCATGAGACCGATGCCCGCGAAAAACTCCGCGCACGTTTTAGGGGGGACCGCCGACAAGGCGTCCGGTTCAACCGCGCCGTCGACGGCGTCCAGGGTCATACGCACACACCTTTCGACGTCCCCGCGGATGTCGCTTTCCCAAAAGCGTAGGACGGTCCACCCGGCGGAGAGTAGGGAGGCGGTGACGGCGCAGTCGCGACGCATCGTGCGCCGGATCTTGCCGAGCCAGTATCCCTTATTACTCGCCCCCTCGCCGAACTGATCCTCCAGCGCCAGGAGTCCGCGCCGCCGCCATTGGTTGCCGTGCCAGAAATCGCCGTCGATGAAAACGGCCACCCTTTTCGAGGGGATGACCACGTCGGGCTTGCCGGGCAGGTCCGGCGGGCAGACCCTGTAGCGGACGCCGCGCGCCCACAGGGCTTTACGGAACACCAGTTCAGGGGTTGTGTCGTTCGAACGTACCTTCCGCATGATGGCGGAGGTATCGCGCGTGCCGCGCGTGCGTGGAGTTGATTGCTGGCGTGCCATGGATAAGAGGCGCCTGACCTGGGCTTTCGTGACGTGTTGACGTGTTGACGCGATGACGCGCTACATCTCCTGTAGCATACCCTACCGTTCGGACGCCACGAGGCGTCTCTCCCCTTTGGTATACTTGTGCTATGGCAGTCGGCGAATATATCCCCTACGCGCGCGATTTCTTCCGCCTGGTGTATCCCGCCGGGTGGACCGTGCGCGAGAATCGGCCGGTGGGGATGACCCATTTCGCGCCTCGCGGCGCCGACATCGATCCGTATCCCAGCGGCATAGCCCTGATAACGCTCCCGGAGACGGGGATGGCCCTCGAGCCGCTCATCCGCACAGGGTTGTTCCTTATCACGCGCGATCTGTCGGCCCCGTCGATCGAGCGGACGGGCGAACAGCGCGAGGGCGGCCTCGAATGGAGCCACATCCTCGTGCGCGGACGCGCGACGGCCGCCAACCGCGCGAGTGCGCCGCTCGACGTCACGAAACACGTCGCGCTCGCGCGCCCCGGACCCGGCGTCCTCGTGCTCGCGCTCTACGGACCGGCCGTGTCGGTGGGGACGCTCGAGGAGACGTTCGAGTCCGTGTGGCGCTCGGTCGAGACCGTTCGTTAGCCGCCTAGCCCTCAGGAGCGCCCTATCAGCGTCACCGCTCTCGTCCTTGCCGCCGGTAAGGGGACGCGTATGCGCTCAGCGCTCCCCAAGGCGCTGCACGCCGTCACCGGCCGCCCCATGATCGCGCATGTGCTGGCCGCCGCGCGCGAGGCCGGGGCCGGCCGTGTCGTCGTCGTGCTGGGGCACGAGGCCGCCGTGGTCCGCGCGGTTCTCCCTCCCGATGCCCTGAGCGTCGTGCAGGAACCGCAGCTCGGGACCGGACACGCCGTGCGCGTGGCCCTCGACGCCCTCCCCGACCTTCCCGACCGTGACGCGCTCCCCGACAGTAGGGACGGGGAGGGCCAGCGCCCGGCGTCGGCCGATACGCCGCGGCCGTCGGGAGATGCCGGGGGCGCCCGCGCCCTCATCCTGTACGGTGACATGCCGCTTGTGACGGCGGCGACGCTGCGGACCCTCCTGGATGCACAGGCCCGTGACGGGCGCCCCCTCGTCCTGTTGAGCGCGGTCGCGCCCGATCCGTTCGGCTACGGACGCGTGCTGCGCGACGCGGAGGGGCGCGTCGTCGGGGTCAGGGAGCAGAAGGAGTTGTCGCCCGTCGAAGAGGGTGTCGACGAGGTCAACTGCGGCGTCTACTGCGCCGACCTGTCGTGGCTGCGCCGCGCGGTCCGTGCGCTCGCCCCGCACCCCGACGGCGAGTACTATCTGCCCGATCTCGTGTCGGCGGCGCTGGCCGACGGCGGTGTGGACGTCGTCCGCCTCTCCGCGGCGCCCGGAGCGGGCCTCGAAGAGTGGCAGGGCGTCAACACACGCGCGCAACTCGCCGTCGCCGAGCGCGCCATGCGGGCGCGCATCAACGACGAGCATATGCGGGCGGGCGTCACCATCGTCGACCCGGCCACGACCTACATCGAGCCCGGTGTCGCGGTCGGGCAGGACACGGTGATCCACCCTAATACGCACCTGCGCGGCGCGACGACGATCGGGCGTGACTGCGCGATCGGCCCCGACGCCGACGTGAGCGACAGCGCGATCAAGCGCGGGGCGCGCGTCGTGCGCTCGGTCGTCGAGGGGGCGCGGGTGGGGGATGAGTGCGTCGTCGGTCCCTACGCGCATCTGCGTCACGGCGCCGTTCTCGAGCGGGGCGCCCACATCGGCAACTACGCCGAGGTCAAGAACTCGACCATCGGCCCCGGCTCCGTGAGCCATCACGTCTCCTACATCGGCGACACGACGATTGGGGCGCGCGTCAACATCGGCGCGGGGACGGTGACCGTCAATTACGACGGCGCGCGCAAATACCGCACCGTGATCGGCGACGGCGCCTTTATCGGGAGCGGCACGATGCTGCGCGCGCCCGTCACGATCGGGCCGGGCGGCGGGACCGGGGCCGGCTCCGTCGTGCTGCGCGACGTCGCGCCGGGCGTCACCGTGGCCGGCGTCCCGGCGCGCCCGCTCGATCGCCGTCAGGCCGGGCCGGACGAGCACAAGCCGTGACTCGTCAGGGCCGGGCCTCGCCATATCTTACCCGGCCCTTCGGGGTCAGGGCTGGCCGCCGCATAGGGCGGTACGCGTAGTACAGTAAAGGTAGAGGATAGGGGATGTCTGAGAGGCGCATGACGGGGCGCCGCCGTCCGTACGCAGTGGAGGGGAACATGACGCATCCGCACCTGCAGGTCTTCAGCGGGAGCGCCAACCCGGCGCTGACGCGGGAGATCGCCGACGCGCTCGGGATCCCGATGGGCCATGCCATGGTCGGCCAGTTCAAAAACGAGGAGACGCGCATCCGCATCGAGGACAACGTGCGCGGGAGCGACGTCTTCGTGGTGCAGCCGACCTGCAAGCCGGCCGACCACAACATCATGGAGTTGCTGCTGATGATCGACGCTCTGCGCCGCTCATCGGCGCAACGCATCACCGCGGTCATCCCCTACTATGGCTACGCCAAGCAGGAGAAGAAGACGGCGGGGCGCGAGCCCATCTCGGCCAAGCTCGTGGCCAACCTCATCACCACCGCGGGGGCCGACCGCGTGCTCACGGTCGACCTGCACGCCCCGGCCATCGAGGGCTTCTTCGATATCCCGGTCGACCACCTGCGCGCCGGGGGGGTCCTGGCCGCCCATCTGCGCCGGCTCGACCTCGACGACGTCGTCGTCGTCTCACCCGACGCGGGGGGCGTCCTGCGCGCCAACGAGTTCCGCTCGCGCGTCAACGCCTCGCTGGCCATCATCGCCAAGCAGCGCCCGCGCCCCGACGTGGCCGAGGCGATGGAGATGGTGGGCGACGTGCGCGGCAAGACCGCTGTCCTCGTCGACGACCTCATCTCGACCGGGGGGACCGCGATCGAGGCCGTGCGTATGCTCCTCGACCGCGGGGCCAAAGACGTCTACATGTACGTTACCCACGCCGCGATGACCGTCGCGGCGGTCGCGGCGATCGAGACCAGCCCGCTGCACCGCCTCGTCGTCACCAACACGATCCCGCTCCCCGACGTGGCCCGCGAAAGTGATAAAATAGAGGTGTTGACGGTCGCGCCGCTGCTCGCCGAGGCCATTAAACGTATTCACGAACAGGAATCGGTGAGCGCGCTCTTCTCGTGACCGGGCGCGTGTTGGCACATGTCGTGCCCCGCTCCCTTGAGACGAGTCCTGTGTGAGCGCACCTGTAAGGAGTTAGTCTATCGTGGATCCTCACTGTTGGGGTCCCCTTGTCGTCCGCTTATCCATCCCTTTTCACGCGCCCCTGTCGCCCCCCGCGAGTCACCCCCTCGCCTCTCTGTCCGGCCCCACCCACTGGCTCTCCGTCAACTGGGGGCAGATCGCTTTCCTCGTCGTCCTGCTGCTCGTCGCCGCGTTCGCCTCGGGCTCCGAGACGGCGCTGACCTCGGTCGAGAAGCTGCGTGTCCGCAACCTCGTCGACCAGAACGTGGCCGGGAGCCGCTTCGTCGATCGCCTGCTGCGCGACCCCAACCGCTTCCTGACCGCCATCCTGATCCTGAATATGGTTGCGATCGTCGTGGCCTCGGGCCTCGCGGTCGAGCTTGTCGGCCCCGGCGTAAACGGTATCGTCGTCTCGCTCGGCTTCTCCATCGTCGTGCTGATCGTCTCCGAGATCATCCCCAAGTCGCTGGCCCTGCGCACGGCCGAGCGAACCTCCCTGCGCGTCGCCCCGATCGTCGATACTCTGGCCCGGGCGCTGACCCCCTTCGTGGCGTTCTTCCGCGGCGTGAACAATATCGTAATGCGCATCCTGGGGGTGCCCAACGCCACGGGACCGTACGTCAGCGACGAGCAACTCGTGATGCTGGCGACGATCGGGGAGGAGCAGGGGGTGTGGCGCGAGGAGGAGCGTCGGCGCATCGAGGCCGTCGTCGAGTTTGACGAGATCGCGGCCCACGAGGTGATGGTGCCGCGCGTCGACGCCACCGCCGTCGCGCTCGAGACGCCGCTCGCGGACACGATCGACGTGGCGTTGCAGGCTGGCCACTCGCGCCTGCCCGTCTACGACGCGACGATCGACAACATCGTCGGCGTCCTCTACGTGTGGGACATGCTGCGCTACGCGCGCGCCAACCGCTACGACGTGCCGGTCAGCCAGATCATGCGCCCGGCCTACAAAGTGCCGGAGAGCAAGAGCATCGGGGAGCTTTTCCGGGAACTGCAGATCCGACGCGTGCATATGGCCATCCTGCTCGACGAGTACGGCGGGACGGCCGGCCTGGTGACGATCGAGGACCTGCTTGAGCAGATCGTGGGCGAGATTACCGACGAGCACGACCCGGGCGAACCGCAATACATCGAGCGGGTGGGGGACGGCGCGTACATCTTCGACGGCCGCACCGCGCTCGACGAGGTCAACGAGGCCTTCGATACGAAGATCGACTCGGAGGAGTTCGACACCGTGGGCGGCCTCGTCTTCCATAACGTTGGCCACGTCCCGCTCGTCGGCGATGAGGTGGAGGTGGCCGCCCTGGTCTTCAAGGTCGACCGCATGCAGGGGACGCGCATCGCGAAGGTGCGCGTCGTCGGCGCCGAACCCGTGCCCACGGCGGACGAGGGGTCGCCCGTCGGGTAGGCCCGTTCCGTCTGCTATACTCTATATCGAAGACTGGACGATGGTCGGGGAAGAGATCGTGGGGCGGCGGGATCGCCCCGGGCGCCGAAGGGGAAAGCCGCGCGGCGAAACTCTCAGGCAAATGGACCCCGGCCGGACAGGGCTCTGAACGTGGCGGCACGCGGACAGGGCAGGGAACGACGCCACGCGGCGCGTTTCCTGCCCTGTCCGTTTTCTATTATGCCCCCGGTGAAAGCCCCGGTGAAAGGAGGACGCGATGAAACGGACCCCGCTCTACGAGGAACACGTTCGCCTGGGCGCCCGCATGGTCCCGTTCGGGGAGTGGGAGATGCCCGAGCGTTACAGCGGCACGATCGAGGAGCATCGCGCCACCCGCGCCGCCGCCGGCCTGTTCGACCTCTCGCACATGGGTGAGGTCTATGTCTCCGGCGCCGCCGCGACCGACCTCGTGCAATACCTTATCACGAACGACGTCTCCACCCTCGCCCCCGACGCGGCGGTCTACGCGCCGATGTGCCGCGACGACGGCGGGATCGTCGACGACATCATCGTCTACCGCCTCGGCTACGCCGACACACATTACCTGCTCGTCGTCAATGCCGCCAACATCGCCAAGGATCTCGCCTGGATCCATGAGACGATCGCTCACCTGGGTATCGTCGGCGACGTCGACGTCGACGACCGCAGCGACCGCACGGCCCTGATCGCCCTGCAGGGGCCGCGGGCCGAGAGCATCCTCCAACCGTTGATGGTCGATTCCCTGCGCGACCTCGCCCCTTTCCACATGCTGGCCGGCGACATCACCGACGGTATCGAGGCCGTCGTCGCGCGCACCGGCTACACGGGCGAGGACGGCTTCGAACTCTTCGTCAATCGCGGCGCCGCCCCCAGTCTGTGGAACCTGCTGCTCAAGCGGGGGCGTGACCACGGACTCCTGCCGGTCGGGCTCGCCGCGCGCGACACGCTGCGCCTGGAGGCGCGGCTGGCCCTCTACGGCAACGATATCGACGACACCACGACCCCGCTCGAGGCCGGCCTGACGCGCTGGGTCAAGCTCGACAAGCCCCGCTTCCGCGGGCGCGACGCGCTCGCGCGACAGCGCGAGGCGGGGCCGCCGCGCCGCCTCGTCGGCCTGGAGATGGAGGACCGCACTATCCCGCGCCCGCACTACCCCGTGCTGCGCGACGGCGCGGAGATCGGCCAGGTCACGAGCGGAACGTTCTCGCCGACATTGGGCAAGGGGATCGCCCTCGCCTACGTCCCGCCCGCGGACGCCCCGGTCGGGACGGTCCTGCAGGTGGGGGTGCGCGGCGAGCCCCATCCCGCGCGCGTGGCCAAGACACCGTTTTACAAGCGCGTCAAGGGCGACGTCGGCGGATCATAGCGGTCTCACTCCCACATGTTGGGAGCGAGGCCGGGGGAGTGGGGTAGTAAGGAGAAAGTGATGAGCGAGCAATACCCCGACGATCTGCGCTACGCCGCGACTCACGAGTGGGTCCGCGCGGGCGACCCGGCCACGATCGGGATCTCCCAGTTTGCCCAGGAAGAGTTGGGCGACCTCGTCTACGTCGACCTGCCGGCGGTAGGGCGCGCGTTGGGGGCGGGCGAGAATTTCGGCTCGGTCGAGTCGGTCAAGACCGTCTCCGACGTCTACGCCCCCGTGGCGGGCGAGGTCGTCGAGGTCAACAGCGCTCTCGCCACTAGCCCGGAACAGGTCAACACCGATCCCTACGGCGAGGGCTGGCTCATCCGCCTGCGTCTCGCCAACCCGTCGGACGTCGACGGCTTGATGGACGCGGCGGCGTACGAGCGGAACGTCGGGCAGCAACAGCACTAAGCAACAGCGCCAAGCAACAGTACCAGGAGAACGTAGTTTCATGGCATACACCCCCCACACCGTCGCCGAGCGGGACGCGATGCTCGCCACGATCGGCGTCGGCGACATCGAAGACCTGCTGACGCCGATCCCGTCCGAGTTGCGCGCGGCGCCGCTGGACCTGCCGCCGGCCCTCTCCGAGGCGCGGACGCTGCGCCATCTGGCCGGCCTGGCCCGCAAGAACGCCACGACCGAGACGCACGTCTCCTTCCTGGGGGGAGGCGCGTACCAGCACCACATCCCCGCCGCCGTCAGCGCGCTGGCCGCGCGCGGCGAGTTCGTCACCGCCTACACCCCCTACCAGCCCGAGTTGAGCCAGGGAACGCTGCAGGTCATCTACGAGTGGCAGTCGCTGATCTGCGAGTTGACCGGCATGGACATCGCCAACGCCTCGCTCTACGACGCCGCGACCGGCTGCGCCGAGGCCGCCGCGATGGCCGTCAACGCGACGAATCGGGGCACGATCGTCGTGGCCGGCACGCTCAACCCCGACTATCTGGCCGTTCTGCGTACGTACATGGCGACCCAGGGCCTGACCCTGCGCGAAGCCCCCGTCACGGACGGCGTGATCGACCCCGCGGCGCTCGCCGCCGTCGTCGACGACGATACCGCCGCCGTGATCGCGCAGTCGCCCAACTTCTACGGTCTGATCGAGGACCAGGCGGCGTTGGCCGAGGCGGCGCACGCGCGCGGCGCGCTCTACGTCTCCTGCGTCAACCCGCTCTCGCTGGCGCTGCTGGCGTCGCCCGGCGAGGTCGGGGCCGACATCGCCACCGGCGACGCGCAGCCTTTCGGGGTCGCGTTGCAGTACGGTGGTCCCTACGCCGGGTTCCTGGCCGCGCGCGAGAGTCTGCTCCGCCGCATGCCGGGGCGCATCGCCGGGGCTAGCCTCGACAGCCACGGTCACCGCGCCTACGTGCTGACGCTGCAGACGCGCGAACAGCACATCAAGCGCGACAAGGCGACCTCCAACATCTGCTCGAACCACGCGCTCTGCGCCACCATCGCCACGATCTACCTCGCTCACCAGGGCAAGGCCGGTCTGCGCGACACGGCCGAGACGTGCGTGCAAAAGGCGCACTACGCGGCGGACCGCATCGCGGCGCTGCCGGGCTACGGTCTGCGGTTCTCGGGACCCTTCTTCAACGAGTTCGTCGTGCGCTGCCCCAGGCCGGCGGCCGAGATCGCCCGCGCGCTGCGCGACGACAACATCCTCGCCGGCATCCCGCTCGGGAGCGGGCCGCAGGGCTCGCCGCTGGCGCACGACGGCGCCGCGGGGACAGGTATCGACGATACTTGTCTGCTCGTGTGCGTCACCGAGGTCAACAGCAAAGAGGACATCGACGCGCTCGTCGCTGGCCTGGAAAGGATCGCCGCATGACCACCACGACCCGACCCACGATAGAGACGATAGAGGCGGCCCCCGCGGAGGGGCATGCTCGATCGGCGGTCCCCGCGTTCGCCGCGCCGGTACATCCAGGCCCGCAGGCGGCTCCTCCGGGGTCGCCCGGCGCCGAGGAGCCCACGATCTTCGAGCTCTCCGTCCCCGGCCGCCGCGCCGCCCCGGCCGCCCCGTGCGACGTGCCGCCGCGCCCGCTCGACGAACTGATCCCGGCGTCGTACCGTCGTGCGGTCGAACCCGTGTTGCCCGAGATCTCCGAGTTGCAGGTGGTGCGCCACTTCACGCGCCTCTCGCAGCGCAACTACAGCATCGACGGCGGCTTCTACCCGCTCGGCTCCTGCACGATGAAGTACAACCCCAAGCTGCACGAGAAGGTCGCGGCCGAGCCGGGCTGGTCGGGGGTCCACCCGTGGCAGCCCGACGAGACGGCGCAGGGGACTCTGCAACTGCTCTACGAGCTACAGGGGTACCTGTGCGAGGTAGGCGGCATGGACGCCTTCACGCTGCAGCCCGCGGCCGGGGCGCACGGTGAGTTCACCGGGATCGCCATGATCAAGGCGTACCACGAGAGCCGCGGCGAGGGGGCGCAACGCCGCGAGGTCATCGTGCCGGACGGCGCGCACGGCACTAATCCGGCCAGCGCGGTCGCGGCCGGCTACCGCGTCGTAACGGTCCAGAGCACGGCGGGGGGGACCGTCGACGTCGACGAACTGCGCCGGTTGGTCGGGCCCCAGACGGCGGCGCTGATGCTGACCAACCCGAACACGGTCGGGCTGTTCGAGCGCGACATTGCCGAGATCGCCGGTATCATGCACGACGCGGGCGCGCAGCTCTACTACGACGGGGCCAACCTCAACGCCATCATGGGCATCGCGCGGCCTGGCGACATGGGCTTCGACTGCGTCCACTTCAACCTGCACAAGACCATGACCACCCCGCACGGGGGGGGAGGGCCTGGTACCGGCCCGGTCGGCGTGAAGGCGCACCTCGCGCCGTTCCTGCCCGTCCCGCTCGTCGCGAAGGGGGAGGATGGCTACTACCTCGACTTCGATCTACCCCAATCGATCGGCAAAATGCGCTCGTTCTGGGGCAACGTCGGACTGCTGGTGCGGGCGTACACCTACGTGCGCTCGCTGGGGCCGGACGGGCTGACCGACGCCAGCCGCCTGGCGGTGCTCAACGCCAACTATCTGCGCGTCCTCGTCTCGGACATCTTCGACATGCCGTTCGCGGGGCCGTGCATGCACGAGTTCGTGGCCTCGGCGCGGCGCTACAAGCGCGAGAAGGGCGTGCGCACGCTGGACATCGCCAAGCGCCTGCTCGACTACGGGTACTACCCGCCGACGGTGTACTTCCCGCTCATCGTCGAGGAGTGCTTGATGACCGAGCCGACCGAGACCGAGGACAAGGAGACGCTCGACCGCTTCTCCGCCGCGCTCCACGCGATCGCGCGCGAGATCGAGGAGACGCCCGAGGTCGTCACCGGCGCCCCGCACGAGACCCTCGTCGGCCGCATCGACGAGACCCGCGCCGCCCGCCAACCCGACCTGCGTTGGCGCAAGCAGGGGCCAGGCAGGGGTAAGGAATAAATGGTGGATGTTTATCCTACGGGTAAGGCAGCGCAATAGGGCACCTTACCCGTAGGATAAATTTGTCGCTTATCCAATAACTCCAATTTTCGCTGAGTCAGGTGGCTAGGCCAAGCTCTTTATGAACCGGATTCGGTAACAGCCGTGGAGGGTGTTAGCATCTCTCGCCTCTCATCGAATAGGTCGAGATAAGAGTTGTAGCGATAGCGGCGGTTGCGCTGACCGCCCGTTATCTCCTCTATCAGTCTTGCCTGCTCAAACTGGTTTACGAGTCTGTTCGCGGGAAGATAATTTAGGCCCAGTACATCTTTAACGAGATTGACATTGATCAATGGCTGTTGAAACAAGAGGTCTAACAGCCGCGGTCCAGCGCCGTTGGCGCCGAGGCGTCGCTCTTGAATAAGCGCGCGATGGCGCTCCCGTAGAGATAGGATTGCGCGAGCGGTCGCTGTCGACTCCTGTGCTGTTTCGGCGACCCCACGTAGGAAAAATTGTAGCCAGCCTTCCCAATCCCCTTGGTCTCTCACCGCCATAAGACGCGTGTAATACTCGGTCCGGTGATGTTTCAGATAGAGGCTGAGATAGAGCAATGGCCGTCGTAAGACATCGTAATGCACGAGGAGGAAAGTGATTAACAAACGGCCTACACGACCATTTCCATCTAGGAATGGATGGATCGTCTCGAATTGGGCGTGTGCCAGACCGCACTTGACGAGGGTGGCCAGGTCGTCTTGTTGGTGCAGGAATCGCTCGAAGTTATCCAACGACTCGTGCATCGCGTGAATCGGGGGCGGCACGAACGTAGCGCGGGACAACGGGGCATTCGTAGGCCCTATCCAATTTTGCGACGTTCGGAATTCCCCAGGATGCCGATCAGCTCCACGTACATCCCGCAAGAGTTCGGCGTGGATTTCACGGACGAGCCGGAGAGACAGTGGTAGGGTAACTAGACGAGTTCGTCCGTAATTCATGGCGCGGATGTAGTTGACGACCTCCTCTATGTCCTGTGGCAACTCCACTCCTCGCGGGTCTAGCTCAAAGGACAGCACGTCGTCGAGGCTGCTTTGCGTACCTTCGATTTGCGAACTGAGAACGGCCTCTCGGCGCACATACATGGCGACGAATAAATCTGGATTGGGCAGCATCTCTCCCACTCCGTCAAGCCGTCCTATAGCTTGATCGGCCCGAGAGAGCAGCGCGAGTAGCGGTCCATCGATCTGTACAGGAGGATCGGGTGGCAATGGCGCCGGGACAAATGCTTTATAACCCGTCGCTTGCTGCACGTATCTACCACTACGCGTCGTCACGGCACGCCCTCCTTATTTACATCCGCGATAATAACGGCGCGTTTCACTCACCCTTATTTTACTATAGAGGCAAAAATAAAAATAAGAAACCTTGCTGCGTGATAACAGGCCTCCAGATAGGGCTCTTAGGCCCCTCTCCTGAATAACCTATACATCCATCGGGTACATCCACGGTGAGGAGGCCAGCGAATCTGGTGAACTTATTGTGGAGCGGGTCCTTAGCGCCCTCGCGCTCTAGTTGAACAGGCGGCCCACCGGGTAGGTGAAGCCGGGGAGGGTGTCCAGGCCGTCGAGGATATCGGCCTGGACGAGGGTGGCGGAGGGTTTTTGGGCGTCGCCGGGACGCCACACGTCGACCTCGCGGCGCCTGGGCCAGACGACCCAGACGAGTCGCGCGCCGGCCGTGAGGTAGTGGCGCGCTTTGGCCGCCATCTCGGGGCGGTACTGGTTGGGCGACGCGACCTCGACCGCGAGGTCGGGCGCAAGCGGCCACGCCTTCTCGAACAGCGGCGAGTCCGGGGGCAGCATGCGCTCGGCGCGCACGAAAGCCACGTCTGGCGCGAGCGACGTCCCCGCGCCAAGGTCAAACTCGCCATCGGCGCCCGTGACGATGCCGAGGGAGTGATCCTCGACAAAAACGGTGAGGCGCGCGCCCAAGCGCATCGCGACGCCGGACGCCCAAATGCCGCTCGGGGCCATGCGCACGAGCCTCCCTTCGACCAATTCGTATTGCCAGCCGTCGTCCGGCAGGGCGAGCAACTCGTCGACGGTCATCGGCCCCACGTCGGGGACGATCTCAGCCCATGGGGCGAGCGCTTCGGATCGCATCGGAGACCTCTCTTTCCCGTTGCTTGTCGCCCTTAGTGTGACACGTCCGACCGGGTATTTCAATGGCCGGTTATGGCGGCGTAGCCGGCGCCGTTTGGCGGACGTTGCTCTCAATAGTGGTACCGCGCCGCCAGGGAGAGCAAGGCGGTCGCGGCGCCGACGAGTCCGGTGAGCAGGATGAGGTAGAGCGTGAGGGTGCGGAACGACGCGTTCGACACGCGTTTGAGCAGCGTGTGGCCCGCCAGCGTGCCGATCAGCGCCGGGGGGACCAGCAGCGCGGTGGCGCCCAGTTGCGGCCCATGCACGACCCCGCGCGCCACGAGCAGGACGAGGCCGATGACGTTGATGGGGAAGAAGTACGCCGAGGCGCTGGCCCGGAAATCCCCTTTGCCGAAGTCGCGCGCCGTGAAGAGCAATACGATCGGCGGACCGGACAGTCCGGTGGAGGTGTTGAGCGCCCCGCTCGTCGCCCCGACGAGCGCCGTAGCCCAGGGCGTCCGTGCGCCTGGGAGAGCCCGCCCGCACAGCAGGAGCACGGCGAGCCCGATCACGACGAGGCCGGCCAGGAGCTTGAGGTAGACCGGGTCGAGGAGTTTGAGCATCTCGACGCCGACGACGAGGCCGCCGCAGGCCCAGGGGAGCAGAGCGAGCACGGTCCTCACGCGTACCTCGCGCCAGGAGTCGAGCACGATGATCCAGTTCGTCGCCAGCCCCAGCGCCGTGCTGAGCGTCACCACCGTCGCGGGGTCGAAGATTTGCAGCAACAGGGGCACGCTCACGAGCGAGAAGCCGAAGCCGGCGAACCCCGAGACGCCCCCGGCGGCGAGCACGATCCCCACGGCCACGACGAGGCCCAGGCTGAGCATGACGCATCCCCCCCTTTTACCGGTCGTGTGACAATGCGCGTGCCTTCGGCGGTCGGTCGATGAGGCGGCATACAACGTCGGCTGCTTGCGTGAACTCTTCCATCTCATAATAATAGTCGAACCCTGACAGTCTACTGGTGTATTGTGGGCCGGGTCGCCGCATAGTAGTCAGGGCGGCATCGAGAACACCGCGGCGCATGCCGTGAATGTCTCGATGCCGCCCTGCTGTACGCTTCAGACCTAGTCGCGCGAGCTTTAGACGTTGGCGACGTTGGCGCGCGCGGGTTGGGCTTCGGCCAGGATCGCCGCGATGCGCTTGCGCGCGTCGGCGAGCACGGCGCGCACCTCGTCGATCTGACGCGCGTCGGCGGCGCGCACGAGCGCGACGATCGTCTGAATGTCGTGGCGCAGGCCGCGCGCGCCTTCGCGTCCCGGTCCCTGCCAGGGGCCGCGGTCGCGGCCCCACTCGCGGCCCCACTCGCCGCGCCGCCATGGCGGTCCGTCGCGGCGATCGCCCCGCCCCTCGGACGAGGGCCAGTCGCCCCATGCCCGCGGCCCGCGCCCCGGATGATCCTCCGCGGCGTGATCCTGAGCGTAGCGCAGCGCCGCTCGCGCGAGGAACGCGACCGCGAGATATGGGACGATCTGCCCGCGTCCGCTGTGATGAGCGCGGCCCCAGGGGCCGTGCCCATGACCCTGATGGCCCCGATAGCCCTGGTCCTGATGCCCGTGATAGCCCTGATGGCCCCGATGCTCGTGACGTTCGTGGTGTCCTTGCTGCCCGTGATGAACGTGGTCGACATAGTCTGTGAACATTGTGTCCTCCTAACAGACCTATTCTGTGATAGATCACGATATATCGTGATCTATCGTTATTGTACGTCGAGGTAGCTCGATTGAGAACTCCACATTCGAGTAGGGGGAACGCGTCGACGACCCGGCCATTTGGGTAGGCGCCTTTGCGGCCGCACTGCATAACAGCTCACCCGCATCGGTTGCTACGCCTCGGCCGCACGGCGTAGTCGCTCCTGCTCCTGAACGACGAGTTCGTCGTCCAGCTTCTCGAAGAGGGCGCTGGGGCGCGCGAGCCGTTGCCCCGGCTCCAGGGCGCTCGGCCGCCAGCGATCCACCGCCCCTTCTTCCGGCGCCGGATGATACACCAGCGCCTCGTGCGCCCGCGTCGCCTCGTCGACCCTTTCGATCGTCGATCGGCCGAACAGGGGCCGGTCATGACCTAACAGGCTCTGCACCCGCTCGCTCGTGAACGGGAGGACCGGCGCGAACAGGAGCTTCAATGAGTCGATCGCGCGCAGAGCGACGAAGATGGTCGTCGCGGCCGCCTCACGATCCGCTTTGATTTGGAACCAGGGCGCCTTCTCGTCGAGGTACCTGTTCACGGCCCGCGCGAGCCCCATCGTTTCCTGTAGGGCGGCCTTGAACGTGGCGCCCGCGTAGAGGTCTCCCACCGTGTCGAACCCGCGCGCGATCGCGTCGAGCAGCGCCGTATCCCGCTCGTCGAGGGCGCCGGGCGCGGGGACCTGTCCGTCCCAGCGGCTGTAGGCGAAGCTGACGACGCGCTGGACCAGGTTGCCCCACGTCGCAAGGACCTCGTTGTTGGTGTGCTCGACGAAGCCCTGCCAGGTGAACGCGCTGTCGCCGGTCTCGGGCGCCACGCTCGTCAGGTAGTAGCGCAGGGGATCGGGCGCGTAGCGGGCCAGGTAATCCGGCAGCCAGACCGCCCACGCGCGGCTGGTGCTGAACTGCGCCCCTTCCAGGGTGAGGAACTCATTCGCGGGGATGTCGTACGGCAGGGCGAGCGTCGGGTCGTAGCCCATGAGTTCGGCCGGCCAGATCACCGCGTGGAAGGGGATATTATCCTTGCCGATGAAGTAGTAGCCGCGCGCATCGGGGTCGCGCCACCACGCCTCCCACGCCGTCGGGTCGCCCTGTAGCCGCGCGCGCTCGATGCTGGCGGAGAGGTAGCCGATCACGGCCTCGAACCAGACGTACATCACCTTGCCCTCGTAGCCGGGGACCGGGATGGGGATGCCCCAGCTCAGGTCGCGCGAGATGGCGCGCGGACGCAGGCCGTCGCGGACGTAGCGGAGGACGAAGTTGCGCACGCTGGGGCGCCAGTGCGTCCGCGCCTCGATGTACGCGAGGACGTGCTCTTGGAGCGCGGGCAGGTCGAGGAAGAAATGCCTGGCCTCGCGCGAAACTGGCGGCCGGCCGCAGAGGCGGCAGCGGGGAGCGATGAGATCGACGGCGTCGAGGGTACGGCCGCAGTTGTCGCACTGGTCGCCGCGGGCGTCGGGATAGCCGCAGTGCGGGCAACTCCCTTCCACGTAGCGGTCGGGGAGGAACTTGCGATCCGTCTCGCAGTAGAGTTGCGTCGTCGCGCCGAGCGCGATGAGTCCCTTGTCGTAGAGGCCGCGGAAGATGTCCTGGGCGACGGCGGCGTGATTCTCGGTGTCCGTGTGTGTGAAGAGGTCGAAGCTGATGCCCAGACGCGCCCAATCGTTGAGGAAGCGGCGATGGTAGCGCTCGACGTAGGCGCGCGGCGGGATACCCTGTGCCTCGGCCTGCAGCGTCACCGGCGTACCGTGTGTATCGCTGCCGCTGACCATGAGTACATGATTGCCGCGCAAGCGGTGGAACCGGGCGAAGATATCGGCCGGGAGATAGACGCCGGCGACGTGGCCGAGGTGCAGGTCGCCGTTCGCATACGGCCACGCGACGAAGATGCCGATGTGCTCACCCATGATCCCTCCTCAAAAAAGGGAGGCGCCTCGATGTCTCGAGGCGCCTCGTCTACGTTGTGTGCTCTAGTGGTGGCGGACTACGGGCCACCTCGCGCAAGCAGACGAGGCCGGCACATGGGCATGCGCATAGCCATGGGCATGAGCATGAGTGTGCTGATGGCGATGGTGGCGCGCTGTCCTGTCTTCATGGACACCATCATAGCATATCGAGAAGGACGTGATCCCGCGCGAACGTTGACGCGCTACCGTCGACCGGCGAATTGTCCTATAGTTATGATCGATTGCCTCAACGATTAGAAGGGGCACGCGCGCCGTACCCTCCCGACGCGCGTGTTCACGAGCAGTGATGGGAGCGCCGCTATGTCCGCCATGTCCGTTGGCGCCGGAGAGGATACCGCTGTCGGAACCGCGCCGGCCGCTGCGTCGCGGCCCGTTCCGCACGTGTGCGTGGCCATCGTCGGCACGGGTTTTTCGGGTCTGGGACTGGCGATCGGGTTGAAAGAGCGCGGGATCGACGACTTCGTCGTGCTCGAGCGCGCCGACGACATCGGCGGGACGTGGCGCGACAACACGTACCCGGGCGCCGCCTGCGACGTGCCTTCCCACCTGTACTCGTTCTCCTTCGCGCCCAACCCCGACTGGAGCCGCGCCTTCTCGCCCCAGGCCGAGATCCGGGACTACCTGCGCCGCTGCGCCGTGCGCTTCGGTCTCCTGTCGCACCTCCGCTTCGGCCATGAGGTGATCGACGCGTTGTGGGATGAGGGCGAGCGGCGGTGGCGCATCGCCACGACGCGGGGCCGCTTCACCGCCGACGTGTTCGCGCTCGGTAACGGCCCCCTGGCCGAGCCGTCGATCCCGGCCATCCCGGGCCTCGGCCAATTTGAAGGGACGGTGTTCCACTCGGCGCGCTGGGACCACGGCCACGACCTGACCGGGGAGCGCGTGGCGGTCATCGGGACCGGGGCCTCGGCGATCCAGTTCGTCCCGCGCATCCAGCCGCGGGTCGGACGACTCACCCTATTCCAGCGCACCCCGCCCTGGATCATGCCGCGCCAGGACCGCGCGATCTCACGGCGGGAGCGGGCCGCGTTCCGCGCCGCTCCGATCGCCCAGCGCGTCGTGCGGAGTGCCCTCTACTGGCAGCGCGAAATTGGCGCGCTCGGTCTCGTCTACAAACCGGCGATGATGAAGGGGGTCGAAAGGCTCGCGCGCGCGCACCTGGAGGCGCAGGTGGCGAACCCGGCGCTACGCGAGAAGATGACCCCGCGCTACAGGATGGGCTGCAAGCGCATCCTGCTGTCCGACGACTTCTACCCCGCGCTCACCTGGCCTAACGTCGAGGTTGTGACGGACCGTATCCGCGCTGTGCGCCCCCGCGGCGTCGTGACCGGCGACGGCGTCGAGCGCGCCGTCGACACGATCATCCTCGCCACCGGCTTCCACGTCACCGACAACCCGGTCGCCCGACGCGTGCGCGGG
>JAABUO010002050.1_pt1 | contig 25077 bp, 22 predicted proteins | sample 5559291 | NCBI WGS metagenome assembly JAABUO01 (sample SAMN10711878, study PRJNA513372) | rock metagenome | isolation source: Antarctica rocks | place: Antarctica: Victoria Land, Finger Mt sud
CCGACCGATTGGCTCGTGGCGCTGGGCTATCCGCCCGCGACGGATGACCACCCGCTCACGACCGCGCCCTGCGTCCTCACGGCCGCCTGATGCGTCAACTGTCAAGTCCATTTGAACCATATCTTAGCGAGGTAGACGTCTCCGCAAAGGGCTTGGCGGTTACTCGGGCCTACGCGCGTATATGAGAGATATGGAGGATAGGACATGATGTCACGAACAGGGAAGACCGCGGCGTGGGTCGCCATGATGGGCGCGCTCGGCGTCGGGAGCCTGTGCGCGGCCGCGCCGGTGGGGGCGCAACGGCCCGCGGCGGTCAGTCCGGGCGCGGTCGCGACGGCGCGGGCGTTCCTCGACGCGTTCCGCCGCGCCGACCGCGCGGCTATGATCGGGCTGATGAGTCCGCGCCTGCGCCTCGCCGACGGCCGGCAGCCGGTCGCCCAGATGCTCGGGGTACAGAACACGCCGCGACGCATCGACATTCTCGCCGCGGGCAGCGACCGGAACGCCGAGGGCCCGTTCACCGGCGTGGGGGTCCTCCTCGTCTTCGCTCATGGGACGGCGAACGCCGACCTCCAGGTGGTCGGCACGCCCGCGGGCTACCGCGTGGACGCCGTCACGCATCCCCTCCCGGCGGCCTGAGAGGGCGCGAGCAGTGAGCGGTGAGTTGGGGCCGAAGATACAGTTGGCCCCGGAACTCGGACCTCACCGCTCACCACTTACGGTCGGCGCCAGCGGTGGCCGTCGCGGGCGAGCAACTCATCGGCCGCGGCGGGTCCCCACGAGCCGGACGCGTAGGTGGGGAGCTTGCGCGTATCCTCGGCGCTCCAGGCGTCGAGGATGCTCGTCACCAGCGTCCAGGCCTCCTCGACCTCGTCGGTGCGCGCGAAGAGCGTCGAGTCGCCGCGCATCGCGTCGAGGATGAGGCGCTGATAGGCGTCGGGCGAGGATCCGCCGAAGGCGTCCTTATAGAGGAAGCTCATGTCGACCGGGCGCACGCGCATGCCCGGTCCGGGCACCTTGACCTCGAAGCGCAGCGCCAGCCCGTCGTCGGGCTGGATACGCAGCACGAGCACGTTGCTGCGCGGACGCGCCGCCTGATCGCCGCGCAGCAGCACGTGCGGCGCGCGCTTGAACTGGATCGCGATCTCGCTGACCTGCTTCTCCATGCGCTTGCCCGTGCGGAGGTAGAACGGGACGCCGGCCCAGCGCCAGTTGTCGACCATCAGCTTGGCCGCGACATAGGTGTCGGTTGTCGAGTTCGGCGCCACGCCCTGCTCGTCGCGGTACCCGGGGACGGCGCGTCCGTCGACCGTCCCGCGGTCGTACTGCCCGCGCACGACACAGCTTGTGACGTCGTCGGGCGCGGCCAGGCGCAGGGAGTCGAAGATCTTGACCTTCTCGTCGTGGATCTTCTTCGACGCGAAATGGCTGGGCGGCTCCATCGCGGTGAGGGCGAGGAGTTGCAGCAGATGGCTCTGCAGCATGTCGCGGATCGCGCCGGTCCCCTCATAGTAGCCGGCGCGCTCTTCCACCCCGAGCTGCTCGGCCACGGTGATCTGCACGTGGTCGACATAACGGCTATTCCACAGCGGCTCGAAGATCCCGTTGATGAAGCGCAGCACGAAGATGTTCTGCACCGTCTCCTTGCCGAGGTAGTGGTCGATGCGGTAGACCTGAGCCTCTTTGAAGCTCTCGTGGACGATCCGATTGAGTTCTTGTGCGCTGGCGAGGTCGTGGCCGAACGGCTTTTCGATGACGACGCGGCTCCAGCCCTCCTCTTGCGTCGGCTTGTTCAGTCCGGCGGCTCCCAGGTTCTTGACGACGGTGGGGTAGGCGCTGGGCGGGGTGGCGAGGTAGAACATGCGGTGGTTGGCCGTCCCCACCTCCTGGTCGCACTGGTCGAGCCGCTCACCCAGGCGCTTGAAGCTCGCGGCGTCGTCGTAGCCGCCCCGCATATAGGTGATATGCCCGGCGAAGGTCTTCCACGCGTCGTCGCGCACGCGCACGCCGGCTTTGGTCAGCGAATCGCGCAGGCTCTGGCGAAAGTCGTCCTCGGAGTGGTCGCTGCGCCCGTAGCCGATGACGGCCAGCTTCTCGGGCAGCAGGTTCGTCGCGGCGAGGTTATAGAGCGCGGGGAAGAGCTTGCGGTGGGCCAGGTCGCCCGTGGCCCCGAAGATGACCATCGCCAGCGGGTCGGGCTGCTGCTCCTTGTCGGGGTGCTCCTCGCGCCAGGCGCGCTCCTCGTCCCACACGTCCTGCCAGATATCCTCGTCGATGCTCGGGATCGTTACCGTCGTCACAATTCTCTCTCCTCGTCCTAGTTGGTAGGGCTGCCAGGCAGACGAGTGCCGGCAGCACTGTTGCGCGTAGTCGTCTCATGGCACTCTCCGATTATCCGTTGGTCGAGGTCTGGCGCCCATGCGAATGGAGCGGGTACAGGCTTGCCAAACACCACCAAAGTCCCCCGACCAATAACCCCTTCGTCTGACTACGCCATTATGGCATCGCGCAGCCCGGCGAACAGGTCGTCCTCCTGCGCGGGGGCCTCGACGCGCGATTGGGCGCGGCGGAAGCCCTCGACGCCGAGGTACTCGCGCGCCAGGTCGTCGGGCAGATGCAGGAAGGTGCTGTCGCGTCTGATCTGCGTGCGGTGCGCGCGCAGCGCGTCGAGCTTGGCCCCTACAAAATCGCGGACGTCGATGCGCGCCGTGATCTCCTCATCGAGCGTGCCCCACTCGGGCGGCTCCTGCGCGTCGGGATCGCCGAAGGTGGTCGGCAGGCCCAACTCGCGCACCTTGCGCCAGAGGCCCTGCGCCCGCGAACGCATCAGCCACGAGCAGTAGTAGAGCTTGCGCGGGGTCCAGGGCGCGCCCGCCTCGGGGTAGCGCGCGGGGTCGCCAGCGGCGTCGAAGGCGGCCACGGTGATCCTGTGCGCCATGAGGTGGTCGGGGTGCCCGTACCCGCCGTCCTCGGCGTAGGTGAACAGCACGTCGGGCCGGCGCTCGCGGATGATCGCCACGAGCCGGCCGGTCGCCGCGTCGGGGTCGGCCTTGTTGAAGGAGAGTGGGTCGTCGTTGCTCGGGGTGTCGACCATCCCCGAGTCGCGGTAGCCGAGCATCTCCAGGTGTGTGACGCCCAGGATGCCGACGGCGGCGTTGAGTTCGCCCCGGCGCACGTCGGCCAGGTGGGGCTTGATCTCGTCGATGTTCATGTCGGGGTCGACGATCTCGCCCTCCTCGCCATTGGTGCAGGTCACGAGGACGGTTGTATAGCCGCCGGCGGAGTAGCGGGCAAGCGTGCCGCCGCCCCCGAAACACTCGTCGTCGGGGTGGGCATGCACGGCCATCAGGGTCAGGTTCGGCACTATCAAGAATCCTCCACTATGTTGTTTCCACCACCATTGTACTCCTAGCCCGGAGGGGTCCGCAGCCTGGAATCGCATGACAGTCCTGATCGCGATCAGGACGGCGCGACGGCGTGGGAACACACTGCCTTGCGCCCGGCGTCGCCGCGTGCGGTGCGACGGGGACGGAGGGCGTCTCCCCAATCCGGGTGTAGGGGCGCACGTCCGTGCGCCCGATGTCGCCCCACGCGGGACGCGGGGCGGCGGGAACGGAGGGCGTCACGACGCGGTACGACCGACGCGGTACGACCGATGTGGGGGTAGAAAGAGCGACGCTGTCACCAGGGGCAAGGTATCTTTATAGATCAGCGCTCAAGTATCGGGTGCGAGATCGCTTCACCATCTTCCGTCACCTTCACACCCCTTAGCCACCCGTCGCGCGGGCGCCGCCGCGTTCGCCGCACTGTTATACGCTAGGGGTATGGGCTCGACCCATGTGACGAAAGGGACGTGAGAGGAGCAGTGGACACCATGCCGCGCAAGGATCAGACAGCCAGGAGGGCCAGTATCCGGCCGCCGCATCTCCCTGAGACAACGGCGGCCACCGCCCTCCCTCACGGCGTGCTCGCCGATCATAGTGTGTATAGCGACATCATCCTCGCGCAGGCTGAGTTGGTAGGCCAAGCCGCGCAGGGCTTAACCTTCGACACGGTGTATTTCAAGCACGTGCGGCTGGGCGGGACGCTACTAAGCACGCCGCATCTGCGCGACGTACGCTTCGACACCTGTGATTTCGCGGAAGCGGTGTGGGACAAAGCGCACATGACCCGCATCGAAGTCATCGACAGTCGTCTCCTGGGGTTCAAGGCCAGCGAGGCGCGTATCCAGGAGGCCCTCTTCAAGGATTGCAATGGGACGCTGGCACTATTCTGGTCGACGACGTTCAAGGCCGTGCGGTTCCAGACGTGCGCGTTGCGCGATGCGTCGTTCTACGAAGCCGATCTCTCCGGCGTCGTGTTCGACCGGTGCGATCTCCGTGGCGCCGATCTGCGGGGAGCGAAGGTGGCGGGTACGGACTTTCGGGGCTCAGACGTCGAGGGCATGCGGATCGAGGGGTGCGATCTCCGCGGAGTCGTTATCGATCCGACGCAGGCGGTTGTGTTCGCCAGCTTGCTCGGGCTTGTCGTGCGGTGGGACGAGGACAAGTAAACAGATCGTCGGCCATCGAGGCGCGCGACAATCTCATGTCGATCCAGTGGCAGGACCAGAACGATGACGTCCGCCAGTGACTGGCCGCCCCTGTGGATATCGGGAGAGCGAGCCCTGTTTGAGGCGATAGCGGCGCTGCGTTGGATCCTACTCAATCGGTCCTACGCGCGGCCCCTCGGGAGCGAGAATGAGTGGCGGGTGGTCGATTTCGTTCACCAACGCTTGCCCGACTCATTGCACCACACGCTGCGGGAGTTGTCGTGCATGGCAAGCAAACAGGCTGTCGATAGAGAGTGCCGTTTGTAGTTTTGGAAACGGTACTCACCGGCGTCCGCGATGACTACTGCCTATCGAACCCGAGGCCCGCCGCTCGTCTTGCGTCAAAAAGTGCCGGTTCTACCAGAATCAGGAACGCATCATTGGACGCATCTAGGGCCAACCTTGAGTCACTATGTATAAAGATACCTTGCTCCTGGTGACAGCTTCGCTCTTTCTGTCCCATGTGGGTCGGGATGACGGCGGGCGCAAGGCCTTGCGCCCCTACGAACGCGTCTCCCAGACACGGCCATCGACGGCTACGCGCACGCGCGCGGTCCTGGCTGGACCTGCTCTACGAGACATAGCGCGGACGAGGTAATCCACTGGGAGCGCGAGTCGCCCGGCATCGAGAATGACATGGCCCTGCCTTCGGATACGGCTCCTTGACGGAGCGCACTGACCGTATCTATACTAGCAAAGATAGTACAGGTGGAGTGCCGCGCGCGGAGGATATTATGGCGCTGACGACGAGCATCCGGTTGCCGGACGATGTGCGGGATCAGTACGAGACGTTGGCCCAGGCGACGGGGCGGACACGAAACGATCTCATGGTCGACGCCTTGCGACAGGCCGCCGACCGGCAACTGCGCGAGATCGCCATGGTTCAGGAGGGCATCCGCTCCGCCGACGCGGGCCGGCTCACGCCGATCGCGGATGTGGTCGCGGACTTTAAAGCCGCGGGAATGCTGCCGGCCGACTACGCGCTTGAAGCTGAAACGGAGCAGGCGAGCGTGTGAAGCTTGCCTTCACGGACGACGCCAGCGCCGATTTGCGCGCTATATATACCTATCTACGCCGACCGTGACCCCGACACGGATCGCGCCGATCGGGTCGTCGGGGTTATTATCGCCGCCGCGAACGGCTTGATACAGTTCCCGCTCCTGGGGCGGCAGGGGAGCGTCCCCGGCACGCGCGAGCGGATGATAACCCGCTATCCCTATCGCGTCATCTACAGGATCGTCGGCGATACCGTCGAGGTCTTGCGCGTCATCCATGGGGCGCGGCAGTGGCCGTGATCGTCGTTATGAAGAGGTCGCGCCTTGCCGGCGCCGGCGCCGTCAGCGGGCGAGCCAGCCGCCGTCCACGACGATAGTCTGGCCATGGATGTAGTCCGAGGCCGGCGACGCCAGGAAGACGGCCGCGCCGGCGAGATCCGCCGGCGTCCCCCATCGTCCCGCCGGGATCCGCTCGCCGATCGCCCGGTTGCGCTCGGGGTCCGCGCGCAGGGCGACGTTCATCTCGGTGTCCATGTATCCGGGGGCGATGGCGTTCACGTTGACCCCGTGGCGGGCCCACTCGTTGCACAACGCTTTGGTCAGGCCGGCCACGGCGTGTTTGCTCGCCGCGTAGGCGGGAACGGTGAAGCCGCCCTGATAGGCCAACAGCGAGGTGATGTTGATGATCTTGCCGCCCTGGCGCGTGAGCATCTCCCGGCCGAACGCCTGGCAGAAGGTGAAGACGGCGCGCAAATCGACCGCGAGAACGGCCTCCCAATCCGCGAGCGGAAACTCCGCCGCCGGGGCGCGGCGCTGCACACCGGCGTTGTTGACGAGGATGTCCACGCGCCCGAACTGGCGCAGGGTCGCGGCGAGCGCTTCGTCCGCGGCGCCGTCCGCGGCGAGGTCGAGCGGGAGCGGCAGCAGGCGGCTGCCCGCACGCCCCACGGCGTCCTCCAGCGCGGGCGCGTCGTCGGTGCGCTGGATCGAGACGATGTCCGCGCCGGCTTCGGCCAGCGCGGACGCGATGCCGAGCCCGAGGCCGCGATTGCCTCCGGTGACGACCGCGACCCTGCCGTCGAGACGGAATCGATCGAGAATCACGGCGGTTTCCTTTCGATGAGCCGGCCCGTCGCCCCACTGGGACCGCCGAGGGGCCGGCATACCGTCGCAACCATCTTGGTCGGGCGCCCCGAGCCGTACGTCCGCGACCGGGGCCGGCAGGCAGCGAAGCGCGTGTCGGCGGTCCCAGTGGGTACGCTTGCCAGGCTATTAGTAGGTTAGTAGACCGCCGTCGACGTTGAGCGCCTGGCCTGTCAGGTAGTGGGCGTCGGGGTCAAGGAGGAACGACACCGCCGCCGCGACATCCTCCGGCGCGCCGATGGCGCCGACGGGGATGCGGCCGACGCGGTCCCGGCGCACCTCGGCCGGCGGCAGGCCCGTCACGCGGGCGATCTCGCGGTCCACGACCCCTTGCATCGGCGTCTCGATGACGCCTGGGCAGACCGCGTTGACGCGGATGCCGTCCGCGGCGTGGGCGAGCGCCAGCGTCTTCGTCAGCGCCAGGACGGCGGCCTTGCTAATGTTGTAGACCGGGTGATAGATAGTGCTCGCCATCTTGCCGGCGATCGAGGCCACGTTCACGATCCGGCCCTGTCGGCGGGGAACCATGTGCGCGAGCGCGAGTTGGCAGCAGAAGTACGTGGCCTTCGCGTTGACGTCCATCACCGCGTCCCAGTGCTCCTCGGTCACATCGGCGGGCAGCGCGATCCGCTGGACGCCCGCGTTGTTGACCAGCGCGTCGAGCCGGCCGAACGTGTCGACCGTCCGCGCGACGAGCCGCGCGCGGTCCGCGGCGGCCGCCACGTCGACGACGAGCGGGAGCGCGCGGCGTCCCAGCGCGCGGATCTCGCCCGCCAGGTCGTCGAGTCCGTCGGCCCGCAGATCCGCTATCGCTATGTCCCTGCCGTCGCGCGCCAGCCGCAGCGCGATGGCCCTGCCGATGCCCTGTGCGGCGCCGGTGACGATAGCCGTTTGCCCTTCGATGCCCGTCTCCATCACGCTCCCTTCTACTCTACGCTTGATGCGGAATCGGGGGGCTTTTTTGCCGTGGCGCCGATTGGGACCGCCGGCAGGCCGCGGGGCGCGGCGTCGGCGGTCCCGGTGGGTACGTCCCGCCGCGAAGAGACTCCCTGACGAAACGCTAGGTCGTCGAGAATTTGTAGACCGTCGTGGAGTCGAACTGCTGGCCGGGGCGGAGCGTCGTCGACGGGAAGTTCGGGTGGTTCGGCGAGTCGGGGTAGTGCTGGGTCTCCAGGGTGAAGCCGTCGCCCTGGCGATAGATCTTGCCGCCGGTCCCGACGAGCGTGCCGGTCAGAAAATTGCTCGTGTAGAGCTGGACGCCGGGCTCGGTGGTGTAGGCGTCGAGCGTGCGCCCGCTCTGGGGGTCATACGCGTGGGCCGCCAGCACGAGCGAGGCGTCGGCCGGGCTTGGCCGGTTCAGCACCCAGTTGAAGTCGTAGCCCTGGGCGAAGAGGATTTGCTGGACATTGTCGCGGATGTGTGCGCCGATCGCGGTCGGTTGGGTGAAGTCGAGCGGCGTGCCGGCGACGGGGACGATCGCGCCGGTCGGGATCAGCGTCGCGTTGATCGGCGTGTAGGTGTTGGCGTTGAGCCTGAGCACCTGGTTGTAGACGGTCCCCGAGCCCTCGCCGGCCAGGTTGAAGTAGGTGTGGTTGGTCATGTTGATGACCGTCGGCTTGTCGGTCGTCGCGAGGTAATGGATGCGGATCGCGTTATCGTTCGTCAGCGTGTAGATGACCTGCACCGACAGCGTCCCCGGATAGCCGTCTTCGCCGTCCGCGCTGACGCGGCTGAGCGCGAGCCCGACGGCGCCGCCCTGGCGCACCTCGGTCGCCTGCCAGACTCGCTTGTCGAACCCCGTCGTGCCCCCGTGCAGCGAGTTGGGACCGTTGTTGATGGGGAGATGGTACGTCATGCCGTCGAGGGTGAACGCGCCTTTGGCGATGCGGTTGGCGTAGCGGCCGATGGTGGCGCCGAAATACACCCCCGCCGGTCCGCCCTTATTAACGTAGCCGTCGAGACTGGAGAAGCCGAGGGCGACGTCGGCCGGTTGGCCGTTCCGGTCGGGCACGGTGATCGACTGGATGGTCGCGCCGTAGGTCATGATCCTGACCCGCATGCCGCGCGCGTTCGAGAGCGTGTAGAGGGCGACGGGCTGTCCGGCCACGGCGCCGAAGGGCTGCTCCGTGATGGTGGGCGGCGGGGAGCCCCCGGCCACGGTCGACGCGGCCGACGTGGCGACGCCGGACAGGCTGGTCCCGATCGCGAGAAAAGCGGCCAGGCCGAGTCCCGCGGCCGTGCGCATCCCTTTTCGACGCAAAATTGTCGCGCTCATGAGCGTCTCCTCCCCGGTGCTCTAGCGGTTGTTGTCGCACTCCCGTCACACGCGGCGGGCGTCCCGACGCATACGGTAACACGACAGCGCGTCCGGCGTCAAACCGCGGGGAGGACCGGAGGACCGATCAGGCGTCGGTGTACCATTAGGCTAGATGTGACGATTAAAGATCGGGGAGGTTTGAAACGATGGCGACTGGGGAGACGTACCGGTTCGGGGTCAGCGAATTCACGACGTGGCCGTGGAGTTTCGAGCAGGACGTGGAGAATTACGGGCGGTTGGGGGTCGATACGATCGAGGTGTGCGAGTTCAAGCTCGACGAGAAGCGCGTCGCGGAGCAACTGGCGCTCGTCGGCCGGCATGGCCTGGCGATCAGTTCGGTCCAGCCCGCCGTGCGTACCCTGTACCCCAGCCAGTCGCAGCCGGAGCCCACGGATGTCCCCGCGCGCATCAAGAAGTTCCGGGGGACGATCGAGCGGGTCGGACCGTTCGCGGCCGGCGTCCCGTTCGTGTGCAACACCGGTATCCCGCCGCAAGGCAACGTCCAGGAGGTCTACGACGTGGCCGCCCGCGAGTATCGCGCGCTGGCGGAGTTCGCGCGGGAGCACGGGGTGCGGGTGGCGCTGGAGCCGCTCAACGCCGCGATCATGAACGTGGAGTCGGCGGTCTGGACGCTGGCGCAGGCGATGCGGATCGTCGAAGCGGTCGATCACGACGCTTTCGGCATCTGTCTCGACGTCTGGAATATATGGCAGAACGCCGATATCCTCGCCGAGATCAAGGCCTGTGGCGACCGCATCTTTGTCGTGCAGCTCAGCGACTGGCGCACGCCGCGCTCGTATCAGGACCGCCTCACGATCGGTCAGGGCGAGATCCCCATGGCGTCCCTGCTGCGCGCGATCCACGAGAGCGGCTACCGCGGCGCGTACTCGGTGGAGATCTTCTCCGGTCATGTTCCCGATGCGCTCTGGGACGGCGACCTCTCGCGGCTCGTACAGGACAACCAGGCCGGCTTCGCGCGCGCGTGGGAGCGGGCATTCGCGTCGTCCTGAAGCCCGTTATATGCTCTGGGCGAATGCGGCCAGCTCGCGGTTGAAGCGTGGCGCGTCTTCCCAGAAAGGGGTGTGGCCGACGTCGGGGTAGAAGGATGTTTGGGCGGCCGGGATCAGTGTCGCGTAGTGCTCGGACGCGCGCGGCAGCACGATGCGGTCCTCTAGTCCGTGGGTGATGAGCACGGGGAGGCGCAGCGCGCGCAGCACGTCGTCGTTGTCCAGCACGCGCGAGAAGAGGGCCCGGCGCACGTGGGGCGACACGACCATGTTGTAGCCGAGGGTAGTGTAGAGGTCGGCCGCGGGCAAGGGGTCGCGGACGCACAGCCGCACGAACGTTTCCATGGCGCGCACGCTCTCCTCGACGTCGGTCGCGAAGAAACCGGGGGCCAGGGCGAGGAAGTCGCGGCCGAGGTACCCTGCGGCCTCGGGGGTCCCCATCTTGGTGGCCGCGGCGACGAGGTGGACCCCGCCGAGGCGCTCCTGGCCGTAGGCGCGGAGGTAGTCGGCGATGATATAGCCGCCGTACGACCATCCGCACAGGATCGGCCGGTCGAGCGCGAGCGCCGCGATGACGTTGGCGATGTCCTCGGCCCATAGCGCGGAGTCGCCGTAGGCGTCGCGCGGCTTGCCCGAGAGGCCGTGCCCCCGCATGTCGAGGGCGACGAGCCGGAGGTCGTCGGCGAGCCCCGAGTGGAGTTGCCGCGCCCAGGAGAGCCGCGACTGCGAGAAGCCGTGCATGAAGAGGACGGGCCGGCCGCGCGGGTTGCCCGTCTCTTCGACGTGGAGATCGACCCCGCCGCCGCCCGTGACCGCGCGCGCACACATCTATCGGGCGGCGAGGTTTAGGTCAGGGAGAGGGAGGGGGACAGGGCTCTGTCCCCCTCCCGTTGTCGGCGGTGGGTCTGGCTCGCGTGCGTGTGGTCCTCGACGGCGCGTAGGATCGTGCCGGTCACGACGTCGATCGGCTGGAGCGCGTCGAGGGTGAGGAGGATACCGCGCGCGGCGTAGTAGTCCCTGAGCGGCTCCGTCTCGGCGTGGTAGATCGCGAGCCGGTGTCGAATCTTCTCGGGCTCATCGTCGCCGCGCTGGACGAATGGGCCGGGGTCGTCCGCCGGCGGGGGATTGTTCGTCAGGTGATAGATGCGGCCCGTGGCCTTACTCTGTCGCCGGCCCGACGCCCGTTCGATCATGGTGGTATCCGCCGCCTCGAGCGCCGCCACGAGGTCGATCGCCACGCCCGCCTCCGCGAGCGCCTGGTCCAGGGCGCTTGCTTGAGCCTGGCTGCGCGGGAACCCGTCGAGGATCCAGCTCGTCAGTGTTCGCAAGCAGGCGATCGTCATCTGCGTGATGATGTCGTCGGGGACGAGCTCGCCGCGATCGTTGTACCCCTGGATGGTGTGCCCCAGCCCCGTGCCCGCCTCGATTTCGGCGCGCACGAGGTCGCCGGTCGAGATGTGGCGGGCGCCCGTTATCTCCGCGAGGCGTTGCGCCTGCGTCCCTTTACCCGCTCCCTGTGGGCCGAGCAATAGCAGTCTCATAGTGAAAGTACCCTTCCGCGCGTCGTTGCGCTGTCGTGAGTAATACGCGCCGTCGCGCATCAGGAGAGATAAGAGTAGCCGGGCAGGGTCAGGAACTCCGTGAGGTCGTCGGCGGAGGTCAGGTCGGTGAACAGCCGCCCCGCCAAATCGAAGCGGCTCGCGGCGTACCGCTCGGCGCCGATGCGCCCTTTTATGGTCTGCAGCTCGTCCGCGAGCATCGTATCGACGAGGTCGGCCGTGACCTTGCGGCCATCGTCCAGGACCCCCCGGGGATGGTGGATCCACTGCCACACCTGCGTGCGTGAGATCTCAGCCGTGGCCGCGTCCTCCATCAAATTGTTGATTGGGACGGCGCCCATGCCGCGCAGCCAGGCCTCGATGTATTGCGTCCCCACGCCGATGTTCAAGCGCAAGCCCTCTTCCGTGATCGCTCCGTCCGGGACGGCGAGCAGGTCCGCGGCCGTGACGCGCACGTCCTCTCTTCTCTTATCGATCCCATTGGCTCCGGGCATGAGCCGGTCGAACACGTCGAGCGCCACGGGCACGAGCCCGGGATGGGCGACCCAGGCGCCGTCGTGGCCGGCGCGCGCCTCGCGCTCTTTGTCTTCCCTCACCCTCTCGAAAGCGCGGTTGTTGGCCGCTTCGTCGCCCTTGATGGGGATGAACGCGGACATGCCGCCGATGGCGTGGATGTTGCGCCGGTGGCAGGTCTGGATACACAGCAACGAGTACGCGCGCATGAAGGGCGAGGTCATCGTCACCAGCGCGCGGTCGGGCAGGATAACGTCGGGCTTGCGTCTCAACCGCTTGATGTAGCTGAAGATATAGTCCCAGCGCCCGCAGTTGAGCCCCGCCGAGTGGTCGCGCAGTTCGTAGAGGATCTCGTCCATCTCGAAGGCGGCCAGGATCGTCTCGATGAGCACCGTGGCGCGGATCGTCCCACGCGGGAGGCCCAACTCGTCTTGCGCGCGGTCGAATACGCTGTTCCATAGGCGCGCCTCGAGGTGGCTCTCGATCTTGGGCAGGTAGAAGTAGGGCCCCGAGCCGCGCTCGACGAGCGCATGGGCATTGTGGTAGAGGTAGAGCCCGGCGTCGAACAGGCTGCCGGAGACCTCCTGGCCGTCGACGAAGACGTGCTTCTCGAGCAGGTGCCAGCCGCGCGGGCGCACGATCAGGACGGCCGGGTTCTGGCCAAGCGTATAGCTCTTCCCCTCGGGGCTCGTGTAGTCGATCGTGCGGCGGACGGCGTCGCGCAGGTTGATCTGACCGCCGATCGTGTTCTCCCAGGTGGGGGAGTTGGCGTCCTCGAAATCGGCCATGAAGACTTTCGCGCCCGAATTGAGGGCGTTGATGACCATCTTGCGGTCGCTTGAGGGGCCGGTGATCTCGACGCGCCGGTCCCGCAAGTCGGGACGGATCGGCGCGACCGTCCACGCGCCGGCGCGAATGTCGGCCGTCTCCGGCAGGAAGTCGGGCAGATTGCCCGCGTCGATCGCGGCCTGCCGCTCCTCGCGCCGCCCCAGCAGCTCCAGACGCCGCGCGTCGAACGCGCGCTGCAGCGTCGCGACGAAGCCCAGCGCGCCTGGTGTCAGGATCTCCCCGAACGCGGGTGAGACGTCGCCGCGCACCTCTACGCCCGCGGGATACGCGGACACATCCGTACTCATGAAGGCCTTGTCCCCTTTCACGTCGTCCGTCGTCGTGTCGCGCCGCGAGAAATCAGGGTGTAGGATCAGCCCTACGCCTGGCCCGGCGCCGCCACACCCCCCTCGGCCGGAGCGTCGCGAACCGCGACGCATCCCGCGGCCGGGAGGCGGTCGGATCGACGAAATCATCCCGGCGCCTGTCTCACGACCCTATAGAGCGCATCGAAGCATTAATCGTACCCGTCATACTGCCACGCGCCGGCCTATAGCGTCCAATACCAATACATCGCTGTATTCCATAGCGCGATGTTATGCGTTCGCGGGTGAGTCGGGTGAGTATGTAGTGATACGTGAAACGCGCCCCTCGACTAAGACGTCACAACCCCCTGGCCGCGCGCCAGGAGTTCCTCGGCGGTCTTCAGGGCGGTGGGCGGCGGCGGGAAACCGCCCAGCATGGCGGCCAACTCCTCGACGCGCTCGTGTCCGGTGAGCGGCTCGACCTCGGTATGGGTGCGCCCTCCGTCGATCCGCTTGGAGATGCGCAGGTGCTCGGCTCCGAGCGCCGCGACTTGCGGCAGGTGGGTGATGCACAAGACCTGGTGCGTCTCGCCCAGCAGGCGCAGCTTCTCGCCCACGACCTGGCCGCTGCGTCCGCCCACGCCGGTGTCGACCTCGTCGAAGATGAGGGTCGGCGTGCGGTCGACGGCCGAGAGCATTGTCTTGAGGGCCAGCATCAGGCGCGAGGCCTCGCCGCCCGAGGCGATCTTGGCGAGCCCCTTGAGCTCCTCGCCGGGGTTGGGCGAGATGAGGAACTCGACGCGGTCGACCCCGCGCTCGTCGTAGGCGTAGCGGTCCTCGACCCCGGCGACGAGCGCGGGCACGCCGTTCGGGTCGGGCCGGGCCTCGATGCGCGCGACGAAACGGGCGCGCGCCATGTTCAGATCGGCGAGTTCCCCCTCGACCCCGGCGGCCAGCCGCGTCGCGGCTTCGTGGCGCCGCTCCGAGAGCCGCGTCGCCAGCGCGCCGATGCGCGACTTGAGGTCCTCGATCTCGCCGGCCAGCTCGGCCAGGCGCTCCTCGCTGTTCGTCAACGTCTCCTGCTCGCGCGCGGATTCCTCGCCGAAGGCGATGACGTCGGCGATCGTGGCCCCGTACTTACGCTTGAGTTTCTGGAGTAGGTCGAGCCGCTCCTCGATCTCGGCCAGGCGGCCGGGGTCTGCTTCGATGGCGCTGGCGTAGGAGCGCAGCGCGCGCGCGACCTCTTCGAGTGTGTAGAGCGCGCCGTTGAGCGCGTCGAGATTCTCCCTCTGGCTCTCGTCGATCTCGACCAACTCGCCCAGGTGGACCGACGCCGTGTTGAGCCCGTCGAGCACACCGGGGGCGCCGCTGCCGCTGTCGTCGCCGGCGCCGTTAAGGAGGTCCGACGCGCCTCCCGCGAGCGCGGTCAGGCGTTCGGCGGCGCCGAGCAGGCGCTTCTCCGCCGCCAACTCGTCTTCCTCTTCGGGACGCAGGTTGGCGTCGACGATCTCGTCGACCTGGTAGCGTAGGAGGTCGAGGCGGCGCGCGGCGTCGGCCTGCGCGGCCTCCAGCGCGTCGCGCTCGCGGCGCACGCGCCGCAACTCGCCCACGAGCGCGGCCACGTCCGCTCGTAGGGGGCTGACCGCGGCGTAGCGGTCCAGCAGTTCGACGTGCTCCTCGACGCGGAAGAGCGAGAGGTGCTCGCTTTGACCGTGGATGTCGACGAGGGTCTCGCCGATGCGGCCGAGGACGGAGACGGGGACGGCGCGGCCGTTGACGCGGGCGGTGGAGCGGCCGTTGGCGTTGATCTCGCGGCGCAGGATCACGGCGCCCTCGCCGTCTTCGAGCAGGTCGTGTTCGCGCAGGAGGTCGACGATGGGGCCCGCGTCCTCGTCGAGGGTGAAGATGCCCTCGACGCGCGCCGAGGGCGCCCCGCTACGCACCATATCGGCGCTGACACGGCCTCCCAGGACGGCGCCGACGGCGTCGATGATGATGCTTTTACCCGCGCCCGTCTCGCCCGTCAGAACGTTGAAGCCGGGATCGAACCGTACGTCGAGGCGGTCGATGATGGCGAAGTTGGTGATGGAGAGTTCTTCAAGCATGGCGATGAGGACGGGGTACTCCGGCAAGCGGTGAGAGGGCGGATAATCCCTTCTGATGGTATCAAACGGCGGGGTACGCCGTGCGGCTGTTGTCCTTCTGGGAAGCGGCTGGGGGGGCCGACCTCGAAGGGTCGGGCGCGCGCTATAGGCGCAGCTTGCGCGGCAGTGTGTGGTAGAAGTAGTCACGGCTCTGGCTGCGCAGGAAGCGGGCGGTGTAAGGACTAACACGCATCACCGCCGTGTCGCCGTCGCGCATCAGCACGTCGTCCTGTCCGTCGATGGAGAGGGCCGCCTCGTGGTCGGTGCTGACGCCGAGAGTGATGATCGAGCCGGCCGGCACGACGAGCGAGCCGCTCGCGTTGGGATGGGGGCAGATCGGGGTGAGGACGAGGTTGCGTACCTCCGGGTGCAGGATCGGTCCCCCCGCGGCGTGCGAGTACGCCGTCGAGCCCGTCGGGGTCGCGACGAGCACGCCGTCCGCCTTATAGGTCGCGAGGTGCTGGCCGTCGATCCGCGCCGGCACCTGCACGACGCGCGAGAGAGAGCGCCGGCCCACGACGGCCTCGTTGAGGGCTTGATAGACGCTCAATCGCTCGCCCTCGCGGTAGTGCTCGATCTCGAGCATGATGCGCTCCTCGACCCAATAGTCGCCGCGCACGAGGGGCGGGATACGCGCGGAGACATCGTCGGGCTCGATCTCGGCCAGGAAGCCCAGGTGGCCCAGGTTGACGCCGAGGACGGGCGTGTCGTACAGGGCGGCGATGCGCGAGGCGCGCAGGATCGAGCCGTCTCCCCCCAGCGTGATGGCTATGTCGACGCGCGGCAGGAGTTCGCGCAGTTGCGCCGTGTCCCACACCGAGCCCCGCGAGATCTCTAGCGTGCAGTCGTCGAGCGCGGCGCAGACGAGGTCGGCCACGCGCTGCGACTGCTCGATCTTGGGGTGCAGGAGAACGGCCGCGCTCCTGATAGGCGGCATGGCCGCGGGGCGTGTCGGGTTAGCGTCCAGGCTCATGAATCCATTTTCTCTTTTGTTGTAGCGCAGGGCGTTGCCCTGCGGTCCCGGCCTCGGCGGCAGGCGCTATTCCTATTCTACTCTCCTAGGGCGGCGTCGAGCGCGGAGGCGGCGTCGAGCGCGGAGGCGGCGTCGAGCGCGGAGGCGGCGTCGAGCGCGGGGGCGTCAAGGCCTTTGCTCCACAGCGCCAGGAACTCGCGGTTGCCGGAGCGGCCCCGGATGGGCGAGGCGACGAGACCGCCCAGACGCCAGCCGGCGTCGGCCGCCGCGGACAGCACGCGTTCCAGTACGGCGCGATGGGTCGCGGGGTCACGCACGATCCCGCCCTTGCCGACGAGTCCGCGCCCGGCCTCGAACTGTGGCTTGACGAGCGCGACGACGCGTCCGCCTGGCGCGAGGAGGCGCCCGGCCGCCGGGAGCACCTTGTCGAGCGAGATGAACGACACGTCGATCGTGGCCAGCGCGGGCCTCTCGGGGAGGGCGTCGAGGTAGCGGATGTTGGTGCGCTCCAGCGCCACGACGCGCGGGTCCTCGCGCAGGACCCAGGCCAACTCGCCGTAGCCGACGTCGACGGCGTAGACGCGCCGCGCGCCGCGCCGCAGCAGCACGTCGGTGAAGCCGCCGGTCGAGGCTCCGATATCGAGCGCCACGAGCCCCGTCGGGTCGAGCCCGAAGCGGTCGAGCGCGTGCGCCAGCTTCGCGCCGCCGCGCCCGACGTACTCGGTCTCGGGCTGATCGACCGTGAGCGCGGTGGACTCGTCGACCGTGTCGCCCGGCTTGGCGAACACGCGGTCGCCCACGCGCACGCGCCCCTCCATGACGTACGCCTGCGCGCGCGTGCGGCTCTCCGCCAGCCCGCGCTCGACCAGCAACACGTCCAGCCGTTTCTTAGCCATTCTTGAGATAGGTGTCGAACCACCCCTGTACCCGGCGCAATATATCGAGTTGGTGGGCGCGCTCGGCGATGCCGTGGGGCTCGCGCGGGTAGAGCACGAACTGGACGGGAATGTTGCGCGTCTTGAGCGCGCGGTAGAACTCCTGGGCTTGGGCGGGCGTGACGCGCTCGTCCTGCTGGCCGTGCAGGATCAGCGTGGGGGTCGTGACGCGCGTGACGTACTTCAGGGGCGAGACGTTCCAATAGGCCATGGGGTCGTCGTAGGGCACATTCGTGAAGATGAGGCGGTTCATGTCGTGGATGTCGTTCTGGCCGTGGTCGCTCAACACGTTCGATAGTCCCGCGCCCATCACCGCGGCCTTGAACAGGTCGGTCTGGGTAACGGCCCACGCCGTCATATAGCCGCCCCAACTCCAGCCCCCGATGCCCAGGCGGTCGGGGTCGGCGATCCCGCTCTCGATGGCCCAGCGCGCCCCGGCCAGGACATCCTGCCACTCGCCGCCGCCCACGTCGTCCTTGTTCGCCCCGACGTAGGCCGTCCCGCGCCCGGTGCTGCCGCGCGGGTTGGGCAGGAGGACGGCGTAGCCGCGGTTGGACAGGAACTGATCCCAGTCGTGCCACGTGGCGTAGAACCGCCGGCTCCAGAGCCAGGCGGGGCCGCCATGGACGTGAACGACCGTGGGGTAGCGTCGTCCCTGCTCGTAGCCGACCGGCTTGATCAGCAGGCCGTGGACGTCCAGGCCGTCCGGCGCGGTCCATGTAACCTGCTCGACATCGCCCCAGGCCATGCCCTCCAACTCGGGATTCAGCGTCGTCAGCCGCGCGGCGGCGATCGGAGCGTTATGGGAGGAGGCGATATGGGCGGCCCATAGGTCGCCGGGCGACGCGGTATCCTCGCGCACGACGACGAGCGTGGCCCTATCGGCGCCGAGCGCGCAGTCGCTCGGGTCGCCCGTGACGAGCGGCGTATCCGCGAAGAGCCGTGCCGCCGCGCCGCCGTCGAGGGCGACGCGGTAGTAGGCGGCGTCGAGATCCTCGACGCCGACGGCGATGAGGTCGTCGTTCGAGAGCCAATCGACCCAGGCGAACTGCGCGGGATGGCCGGCGCCGACGGCGCGCGGCTCGCCCCCGCCAGCCGGGACGACGATGGGCGTCGCCGCGGAGGGCGTGAAGGGTCGCAGCGCCTCGCCCGAGACGAAGGCGAGCCGCGTCCCGTCGGGCGACCAGCATAGCGCCTCCGCGCCGCCGTGGACCGTGCATAGCGTCGTCACGCGTGCCCCGTCGCCGTCCGCCGACGCCTCGGCGGCGGTGGGTAGCGCGACGACGCCCAACGTCGCCGCGCCATAGACCTCGTTGATTTTAGGGGTGGGTGTATGCAGGAGAGCGATCGTGTCGCCCGCGGGCGACCACGCGTGAGCCCACACGTTGAGTCCCGTGGGCGAGAGCCGGGTCGCCGTCCCCGAGGCCGCCTCGACGACCCAGAGGCCCGTGCGCTTGTCCTCCTCGTCGACGACGATCCTATCGTCGCGCCCCTCCTTCTTGCGCTTCTCGTCGTCCTCGGTGTCGACCTCCTTGAGCAGGAAGGCGATGCGCGCGCCATCGGGCGACCAGCGCGGGTCGGAGACCTCGCCGCGCTCCGTCACGAGGCGGCGCGCCTCGCCCCCGGCGGCGGGCATCACGTAGAGGGCGGGCTTGCCGTGCTCGTGGCGGTCGGAGATGAAGGCGAGCCGCGTCCCGTCGGGCGACCAGCGGGGCGTGTCGTCGAGCCCGCTCCCGCCGGTGAAGGGGCGTGATGGGCCGCTCCCATCGGTCGGTACGACGTGGATCGCGCCCGTGGCGTGCTCGCCGGTCTTGGAGAGCGCGCCGACGGCGAACGCGACGAGGCGTCCGTCTGGCGAGACGCTCGGACTGCTCGCTTTTTGTAGCGCGACCGCCTCCTCGATCGTGAGGGAACGGACAGAGTCGTTTGGAGGGGTGAGTGTCGTCATGGCGCGCCTTTCTGTGTGTATCGTGTCGCTCGCATTCTACACGACGGGCCGGGCCCGGACCGTGATGCCCCCTTTGCGTCCCTGTGCCGGCCGGTCGATAGCATCAATGCGCGATCGCCACTTCATTCGATCCCACCGCCGAGGGGACGACGGCGACCACGCGGTGATCGGACACGCGGATGATCGTCACGGCGTTGCCGCCGATGCTGGCGACATAGACGTACTTGCCGTCGGCGGTGACGTCGGGGCCGTGCGGTTGCGCCGCGACCGGGATCGTGGCCACGACGCGCCGGCTGGCGGCGTCGATCACGCTGACCGTGTTGCCCAACTGGTCGGCCACGTACACGGCGCGCCCATCGGGGGTCGGGACGAGCAGCGCCGGTCCCTTGCCCACGGGGATTGTCGCCTGGACCGCCAGCGTCGCCTCGTCCAACACGGTGACGCTGTTGGCCGTCTGATTCGTCACCCACACCTCGTGGCGCGGCGCGTCCACGGCTACGCCATATGGTCCGGGGGCGGTGATGACGGCGCGTCCCGGCCGCAGCGTCCGCGCGTCGATGGTGTCGATCCAGGCGCCGCCGGCGCAGGCGACGTAGACCGTGCGCCCATCCGCGGAGATGTCGAGGCCGTGCGGCTCGAAGCAGTTATCGCCAGGGAAGGCGATACGCCGTGCCGCGCCGCTCGCCAGGTCGAGGGCGAAGACGTCGTTGGAGCGGAAGTCGGTCACGAAGGCGCGCCGGTGGTCGAGCGTAAAGATGACGTGCGCCGGACCCAGGCCGACGGCGAAAGTACGCACCGTACGCCCAGTCCGCAGGTCGAGCTGGGAGACCGTGCCGGGTACGGCCCCAAAGTTGGTGACGTAGACGTAGGGCGTGCCGTCCAGCACGTCCACGCCATGGGCCTGTAGGCCGGTGCGCAGCAGCGGCCCCATCAGCGCGCGCACGCCGTTGGAACCCATCTCGGTGACGAGCGCCGTGTAGGGCAGAGTGCGCGCGAAGGCCACATTGAAGGGCGTGCTCAGGTTGCCCGTGCGGCGCGGCGTGGTCTCCGCTACAGGGGCGGAGCGTGGGGTGGCGGCCGGTCCCTGGGGGGCCTGGATCCGTGGCGTAAGCAGGCGCATGGGTCCGTTGAGCGGTACCTGATAGATGAACGAGCGCACGGTGGCCCAGGCGCCGCCGCGCCGCGCCTGCACGGTAAGCTCCCAGCGCCCGTTCATCGGGGCGAAGGCGTTCCGTACCTGCCAGCGCCCGCCGTCCAGGGGCCTGGCCGGGTAGGGGATGGTCCCCATCAGCATGTCGAGCGATTGCGAGAGCAGGCGCACGGCCGGCGCCCGCAGGCCCGCGATAGTGAAGGTATTGGGGGCGCTTAGAAGCCCCGGCGCGACCGTGATTGCGACGGCGTCGGGGTTGAGCCCCGGCGTCAGGAAGGCCGCGCCGGGCCCGACGGTGAAGGTGAACGGCAGCGTGCGGTAGTCCGGCGTCGTGGCGGTGCGCACCAGCACGTCGGTCCGCCATGTCCCCGGCGCGGCCAGGCTGCCGCGCGCCGTAAATTGCGTTCCCTGGCCGACGGGGTCCAGGGTGGCGCGGGCATCGGGGTGGGCGGCCGGGAATAGGTGGACGATCACCGCGGCGGTATCGCCCCTGAGCGTCGTCGTCCCCTCACGCAAGCGCAGCGTGAACGCGGCGGTCCCGATCGCTGGCGGTGCCACGGTGAGCGCCGCCCGTAGGCCGCCGGCCGTTGCCGCTCCGCTGATCGCGGCGGGGATGGACACCGTGGACGCCGTGGACGCCGTGGACGACGCGGCGGAGGTCGCGGTCGTGGCGGCCGGCAGCGTCTGGCTCATCAGCGCCGTCGCCAGCAGGATGCCCGCGCCGACCCCGCCCTCCAGCCGCAGCCGGGCCGCCAGGGTGGCCAGCCCCTCGTGGATCCCCGCCGTGGTCTCCTCCGCGGGGCGAGGGGCGTGCCCGCGCGCGGCCGTCGACGCGCGCTGACCGTGGAGGCGGGCGATATGCGGGCGCAAGAGGTACAGGTGTGAGGCCGAGAGCAGTAACAACACGCCGACCAGCGCGCTTTTGAGTGCGAGGAGTTGTCCGTAGGTCGAACTGACCAGCATGGAGGGGGCGTCCAGGTGGTTCACGGCGTTGTACACGCCGGAGAGCGTCAGCACGGCCACGGAGCCGTAGGCGAGCGGAGAGAAACGGTCGAGCAGCGACAGCACGGCCGGCGCCCGCGTCTCCAGCGCGAGAGCTCGACGCAGAGGCAGGACGCCCCAGGCCAGCGCCGCGATGCCGCCGGCCCACGCCGCCGTGCAGACGAGGTGCAGCCAATCGACGCTATAGGAGAGCCAGGCCGGCGTGACGTCGGCGGCGTGGCCGGAGAGGGCGACCAGGAGCATGTAGAGCAAGGCCAGGGCGGTGAGCCCCGTACTCCCCCGTGTCCACCCCACGCGCGGTAGGGCAAGGGCCGGCGCGCGCGCCACGATACCCAGGGCCTGAGACCGCGCGGCCGGCCGGCGCGTGGGCGCGACCGGGGCCGCCGCGGGGGCGGGCGCCGGCACCCGCACGATGCGCGTGAGCGTCAAGGCCAGGAGGAGGACGACGATCCGGGCTGTCACGAGATGGCCGTTCTGCGACGAGAGGATGCCGCCCATCGTCGCCGGGTCTAGGGCGCGCGCCCAGTCGCCGCCGGTCCCCTGCACGGCCAGGCTCAGCATTTCTCCGATGAGCGCCAGCGCCGCGACGACCAGCGCGCCGCGCCCGAGCCGCCATAAGCGCCCCGTCGCGGCGCGCGCGAGGCGTCCCGCCGGATGTGTCTCCGCGCGGCGCGCGGGCGCCAGGACCACGAACTCGACGAGCAGCGCGCCCAGCCAGAGCGCCTGCGCCGCCAGGGTGACCCAGTGGATGAGGGCCGTGGTCAACGCCGCGGCGCCGAGGCCAAGGCCGGAACCGGCGCCCGCTTCCCCGCCGTAGGCGCCAGCCGCCGCGCCGGTCCCGGTCCCGACCGCGCCGCCCGAGGGGGCGACGCGGAAGGTGTAGAAGGAACTCATCACGTGCCCGTCGGTAGCCGATTCCGACGTCCAGAACACGCTATACGTCCCCGCGGTGAGCCGGGGGAGCGGCAGTAGCCAGAGTTCGCCGTTGTGCCCCGCCGCCAGGCGTCCGGTGTCCGCCGTCACCGGACGGCCATCGGCGTCGGTCACTCGCACGCGCGTGAGCGCGGGGTTGAGCGACTCGTCGAAGACGAATAGCCCGGTGGTTGGGGCCGTGGCGATCATGCTGTCGGGCTTCGGGTTCGCCCATATCAGGTGCGCGTGCGCCGACGCCACCGCCGGCGTCGCCAGCCACAGCAGGGCCGCCAGGAGCAGGACGCGCGCGAACGCGCGCGAACGGCGCCGGGGACGCCGCGACACGGCTGGCGCGGGCGTGGCTGGCGCGGGCGTGGCTGGCGCGGGCATGGGCTCCTCCGTGCTACTTCACCGTGAACGTGAAGGTATTACCGGCCTTGTGGCCGTCGTCGGCCGACTGGGTGAACCACATCAACGTGTACAGGCCCCTGCTGAGCCCCTTGGGCAGCGTCGCCGTGATCTCCTTGGAATTCTTGAAAGGGAACCCGTTGACCCCCGTATCGACCATGCCGTGGTCGCCCTTGGGGTCGCCCTCGAAGACGTGGACGAACGAGCCCTTGGGGGCGACGTTCTCGGCGAAGAACGCGGTCACCGTGCGCGGATACGCGTTGTGGGCGTAGACCTGACCGGGCGCGATGTTGGCGCGCACGAGGGAGGCGTGGGCGGAGGCCACGCCAACCGTCGAGAGGACGCAGGCCCCGGCGACGAGGACGGCGACGACGAGGCCGCGGGGCGAGAGATGGGTGATGGACATGAATCGTGTCTCCTTCCCATGTGATGGGCGATCGGGCCACGGCTCTGTTTAGGCGCGCGCGTACGTGTAGGGACGCTCCCGGTAGGGGGATAGGTCCACCTCTTCGACCCGCTCCACGTCGTCGCCGAACAGGCGGACGGCGAGTTCGTGGAAGCCGGCGGGCGAGCCGGTCGTGTAGAGGCGGTGCGCCGGGATCGTCTCCCCCGAGGCGCGCAGGCCGAGCGCGTCGAGCCGGACGGCCGTTTCGGCGGCGGTCGTGTGCGCCGAGTCGACGACGGCGAGGCGTCCGTCCACGACGGCGTCGATGGCGGGGCGCAGCAAGGGGTAGTGCGTGCAGCCGAGGATGAGCGTGTCGACCCCCTCCACTTCGAGCGGGGCCAGGTAGCCGCGCAGCGCCGCCTCGACGTGCGCCCCGTTCGTCTCACCCGCCTCGGCCAGCGGCACGAGGGCGGGGCAGGCCTGAGCCACGACGTGGACGGCGGGCGCGACCGCGCGGACCGCGCGCGGATAGGCCGCGCTGCGTACCGTCCCCTCCGTCGCGAACACGCCGATGCGGCCGTTCCTGGTCGCGGCGATGGCGGCGTGCGCCCCCGGCTCGACCACCCCGACGATGGGCAGCGCGGGGTACAGCGCGCGCAGGCTCGTCAGCGCGGCAGCGCTAGCCGTGTTGCAGGCGATGACGAGGAGCTTGACATCGTGGCGGTCGAGCAGGAAGCGCGCGATCTTGTGGGAGAAGACGCGCACCTCCTCCTGAGGGCGCGGACCGTAGGGCAGCCGCGCCAGGTCGCCCAGGTAGACCGTGCTCTCGGACGGTAGGGCGCGGCGCAACTCGTGCAGCACCGTGAGTCCGCCGGTCCCCGAGTCGAACACGCCGATGGCGCGCGGGTCGCTCAAAGTTGCCCGCGCCTCTGGTGATACGCCGCGGCAGCGGCGACGAAGGCCTTGAACAGGTTGGCTTGCGTCTCGTCGGCCGCGTAGAGCTCTTCCGGGTGCCACTGCACGGCCACGACGAACGGCTCGCCGGGGCGCTCGATTGCCTCGACCAACCCGTCCGGCGCCGTCGCCGTCACGGTGAAGCCGGGGGCGAGGTCGCGGACGGCCTGGTGGTGCAGGGAGTTGACGGGCAGATCCGCCCGTCCCGCTATCTGTCCCAGGCACGACCCCTCGGCCACGCGTACGCTGTGCGCGTGCGTCGTGCGGGGCTCGTCGTAGGCGGGGTGCGTGATGGGGGCGTCGTCGCGGTGGCGGGAATACTCGTCCTCGACATCCTGATAGAGCGTGCCGCCGGCCACGACGTTGAGGGCCTGGAGCCCACGGCAGATGCCGAGGATGGGCAGCCCGTCGGCGAGGGCGCGTCGTGTCAGGTAGGCTTCGGCGTGTTCGAGGGCCGGGTCGCCGTTATCGGTCTTGGGGTGGCGCTCCTGGCCGTAGCGCGCGGGGCTCACGTCAGGCCCGCCCGGCAGCAGGAGCCCGTCGAGCGTCTCGTAGAGCCGGCCGAGGATCTCGTCGTCGGCCACCGATGGGAGCATCATCGGTGCGCCGCCGTTGTCCGCGATCGCGTAGGCGTAGGATTCATTGTTGGCGAAGCGCAGCGCCGTGAACTCCTCGGTGGCGATGCCCGCGCGCGTGGGGTACCCGATGATCGGGCGTTTGGTTGTGTTCGTCGCGCTGGTCGCGCTGGTCGTGTTCATAATGTCTACAGTGTCCGGCCCGCGCCGTGCGGTGTCAAGCCAAACGGCGCCAAGTCCAGGGTCTGTAAATCGTCGGGGTCTGGCCGCGTGGTCAATCCCCGCGCGCCTGTGTGTGGCGAGGGTCTGGGGGGAGGCATCTCCCCAGGTTCCCATACGCATCAACCTAAGCCCAACAAGGCGGGATCGAGGAGCATTTGATAGGTATTAGGCTTCTTTTTGCGGCGCTTGAGGCGGCAGCCGGCGGCCAAGC
>JAABUO010002051.1_pt1 | contig 25065 bp, 44 predicted proteins | sample 5559291 | NCBI WGS metagenome assembly JAABUO01 (sample SAMN10711878, study PRJNA513372) | rock metagenome | isolation source: Antarctica rocks | place: Antarctica: Victoria Land, Finger Mt sud
CTCTGAGCTGGTGTTGCAGCAGCCTTATCTAGGTTGGAGTCCTGTGGGGTGTTTGCACTTACAATTAGCCTGCCTGGCTTGGAAACTGCAGTGACGAGGCAGCTTGTCAGACAACATGAGCGCTTCACAGCAGAAGGTGTGGGCTGATACCCGGACGAGATCTAGAAGCAGTTTGACCGGCATGCCAGTTGGAGCAAAGCTTGCTGTACAGGTCGCATACATACGCTTGTAGCTGAACTGAGATCGGAACGGCGATGTAGCGTGATGAACCCGCTCGACACGGCACGCAGGCAAACCGCGGCACACCGTAGTCATGCGCTGGGCCTAGCGTTTAAGGTACGATCCACGACAAGCACGGCTACAGTACAGCCGGCGAGATATGCTATCGAAGGAGGAGATCAACAAGAAGTACGTTCAGCAAATGATGGAAAATGAGGCGTCCTGCAGCTCAGTTTATGTCGCCCTGTTGCGGTCAAGGCCGTGGTCAACGTACTCATTGCACAGCATACAAACATGCAGGACCTAAACGCGAGAAGATGCCGCGCGGCGGATTGAAGCCGTACAAAAGCCATATAGGCTTGAGATACTGTTGTATCATCAGCATGCATTCGAAGACAATGTGAAGGCAGTCTCCCTGGCAAAATGGGGTTTCTTGATGGTAAGTGCTTTTGCGATGCTTCGCTGAACTTTCGTAGAATAGCTGAGCAAAGTCTTACTTAATGCAGGTTCGGCCCTTGCATTGCTCCTGGTGATCGTTGTGCATTGCTTGTTGGTTCCCTACACAAAAGTTGAGGAAAGCTTCAACCTACAAGCCATACACGACATTCTGGTATTTAAGACAGACACCGACAAATATGACCATATGGACTTTCCTGGAGTTGTTCCCAGGTCGTTCTTAGGTGATTGTATTGCCCAGTTTGTCTCACTTGATTTGGTTGCAGTCAAGAATGTGCTCTGTATTCCAGTCACACCTTTGTCACCTGTGTTCTGTAGGTGCTGCCATTGTTGCTGCTGTGTCCTCGCCCTTCCACCTACTCCAGCACGCCTGTTTTCCCAAGGCAACAATGCTGACTGTGGTGCGCCTGATGCTGGTATGCATCCTGATCTGCAGTAATCCAACTGCACATGCACTTCCATCAGATGCAACAATATCTCAATGCTTTCAAACTATACTTGCAGTGGACAGCGTTTCAGAGCTTAGCATCTGGCGCAAATATTAGAACAATGTTGTTCTAGCCATGGCACGATGTACAACTTTGACCACGTTATGTTGGGGCTCATCAACTGCATCTCTTCAGCAGCACATCTCAGTGAGCAACAGCTTTTGACCATATAGCTATGCTGCACATTTGCGCTTCCAATGTGACTCATATCATGCCAGCTTGGGCAGGCACATCTCGTGCTTTTGCAGCAGTCCATGCAACTCTTGCACGGTGTACCTCTTCCTCAGTTGCTTGTCTGCTGCCACTGCCTTCATCAATCACATGTATGTCATCAATCATGCGGATGCGCTGCGGTTGCAGGGCTCAATTTGTTGGCTGGCAATGTGCCGGCTTCAGCAAGTATTGCGCAAACAGTATGGCGGCACTTGCGCCAAAGCTTTCATGATAGTCACAGCTATGCAGTTCCATCTGCCGTTCTATATGAGTCGTACCCTACCCAACACGTTTGCCTTGGCAGTCCTTGGGCTTGCCATTGCTGACTGGATTGAAGCAAAGCATCCCAGAAGGCTTGTCAGCTTGCTGGCTTTTGCAACTGTAAGGCTGAGCGATACACTCACTGCACTCTTTGATGATGTTTGTTTCCGTGAGCTTAACCCTCACAGTGCCTGCCTACATCTGTTGCAAAGCTAATGCTAGTGTCCTTGTTCAGAGAGCCAGTGGAAACATGTGGTTGTTACCGCACCTGTACATACACACCAACAATGCTTGCTTCACCTTGTATCTGTGTATGTTGCTTGTGGTCATGTCTGATTGTGAGTGCAGTATGGAAGAAATGATCTCAACTGCACGTTGCAGTGGAGGACCTGACAAAAGCCATGGGTAGATTGTGTTCAGGTGTGACATGCTGCCCTTAGCAGGACTTGTTGGTCTCCACATGCTGCTCGCCAAGCAGATCTCAATCCCAGCAGGGCTGCTGACAGGAGCAGTTGCAGCGGCAATCAGTCTAGGCATGACAGTGGTGGTGGACTCTTGGTTCTGGCAGCGCTGGCTCTGGCCCGAGGGAGAAGTGCTGTGGTTCAACACAGCTCAAAACAGGTGTGCCTTCTCCACATGCCTTGTGACTATGTTGTGGCATAGCTTCCCATCTCAAGAAGCTTTGTATCCCTTTGGGAATCCCTCAGGGGTGAGCCCTGCTCGTGCATGCAGCTCCTGAAGGTAGGCTGATGCAAGTCAGGCAAGATGAAGCCATGCAACATGCACATCTTTGCAGCACGTGTCCAAGCAGCTAAGACAAGGCATCAACAAGACAGGACACGCTTTGCAACACAAGTGCAGGAAGACATTCACATAGTGATGGATGAGCATATCAGGTCAAGTATGTCCTTTGCAGCACGGCAGTACAACATCTAAAAGTGGTGCACAGTGACCGCTGAAGGACCTCTATGCCAGTGTTCAAGCAGCTCTGCAAGTTGAGCTGCAACTGACTCAATCATGGCCTTGCAGGAGTGGGGAGTGGGGCACAATGCCCTTCCACTGGTACTTCACATCAGCCTTGCCTCGAGCCCTGCTAGGTGCTTACCCCTTGGCTGTCCTGGGATTGCTATGGGAGCCCAGACTGCGACCTCACGTTCTGCTCGTTGCAGGTTATGTGCTGCTGTACTCCTTTCTTCCTCACAAAGAGGTATGCGATGCTGGTTCTGTAGTTGAGATGTGTGAGTCTTCATTCTGTGAGCACTGTCTGCATCACAAAATAGGGTTTGATCAGGCCAGGTTGCCAGACTTTGAAGCTGGAGCGTTGACAGAATAGCTCTGCAATGTGTGTTGCAACATTTAGCATAAGCTTTGGTGCTGCTTGCAATTGCAAAACCATGTGTGTACTGCTGTCTACGGTATAGCTGGTAGGTAGTATCTGTTATCAAGCTACAGCACCTGATGTGTACCTTCATTGTGCAGGTACGGTTCTTGCTGCCAGTTCTGCCAGTCTTCAACATCGCAAGTGCAGCTGCACTCGCACGTATCTGGGACAACAGACTTAAGCAAGCCTGGTTACTTCCTGGCTTAGCAGCGTGCCTGCTTATCTTAGGCAGCACATGCGCCACCAGTGTCATGCTGACTGTGTCAAGGCACAATTATCCTGGAGGCTATGCTCTACATGAACTGCACAAGTGGCAGGCGAGCAATGGCACAGGCAGCAAGGGTCCTTTCTCAGTACACATCGATGTGCTGCCAGCCATGACCGGGGTTTCCAGATTTGGAGAACTTGGGGGTCTATGGACCTACTCAAAGGTCAGCCACCAGCTTTGATGTCCGGTTTTGCACATACATTGAGTTAAGTGCCTAGCCTCCTGATATTGTGTACCAAACGTCGAGCAATCGAGGCTGTCAATTGCATCTGGTGCAGTGTTTTAGTACAACCAGACAACAGGCATGACTGGGCATGAGCTGCAGGAGGAGCATATGTCCTTGGAGGAGTTACACCACCATGGTTTCACCCATTTACTGAGCACTGCTCCCAATGTGACCGGGTAAGACTACATTTGGGAAGTCCGATCATGTATGTGACGCACAGCCACAAGCAACTGGCAGTTTTGTAGGACGAGAGAAGAGTGTGAAAGCATCGTTCTGAGATGTGTTGTCCCACTAACAATCCTGCAATGAACGACGCAGGTTTGCACAGGTCACTGGTGTAGCAGGGTACCAAGGACTCCAGATTCCTCGCAGCACTCAGCAGCTAGTGAAGGTCATTCAAGCACATGGCTTGCCATTCAATATAACACTTGCTCCTGAAGTTTTCATACTTGTCAGAACACGCTGGTAGGCCTGTTTGATGTAAAGGCACTGCAATCTAGAACAACATTGCTCTAGTTGTCCTGGCTCTTTTGTGTACTTGCACATCTCATGTCATCAGTTGGCTCATTCATTAGAAGTCTGCAGGGCACATGAACACAAATTGGTTGGCATGCAGATGAAGCACTTCAACTGTCTAGCAGCTGGGCAGGCTGTGTGTTGTAAAGGGACATACCTGCTTTTCAAACAATCATGATGAAGCACTTCCGCCAACAATAATCTGGTTGATGGGCTGCATAAGGCAAGAAAACTGTGTTACCTGTGCACAAGGTCAACAAACGACATTGTTAAGCATATAGCTTACGATGAAGATAAGCTTGACAAAGAAGCCGATGAAACCCATCACAACAAACCCTATCGCTGTCCTGATGGTGATCTTGTTGAACTCTGCATACACAGGTGTCAACGTCAAATGAAGCACAGACGATTGTCAGATAACGCCGTATGCAATGCAACTAGCATCAGCACCTCTGCGGTCAGGCTTGGTACATCTCTTGACTAGTCGCACACTGTTCTTGGCAAAATCCTTAAGTGGGTTGACCACTGTGTCCATCTGCACGGAGTCCTCTGGCAAGCGTGGTCGAGAGCCTACAGACCTCGATGTGGTTTTGAATGGCGAATCACAAGATGCGGCGAGGTGGTCGTGGGATCGGGCAGAAACACAGCTCCGGCAATTGGTAGAACCGATGTGCGAAGCTCCAACAAGGCCGCCATATGGTCAGCTGCGGACGGATCTGATTCAAGACAGAAGAAGAGCAGCTGGCAGCACCACGTGAACCAGCTTCACATGGAACAGGTCACAATCAACCTTGCAGCTCTGAAACAAGCTGCACGAATTGCGTAGCATCCACATACACTAGAAATATATAGCCCAAAGCACACCCGCAGTAGATTTGCAATAGATGCCACCCTGGAGTAAGACATATGATATCATCGATGCATCCGTTTAATGCGTAGGAAATGTGCATGTAATGGACATGGGTCCTGAAACAGAGTGAGCTCCATTCTGTGGTGTGCGTTGCTACGGTGTAAAAACTGAATGCTCTCAACTACCCTGGTCATTGCGGATCTGGATGTATCTCAAGTCTATACCTGCCAAAATTTCACCTCATCAGGCTTGGTCAAGACTCTGAAATAAGTGGTAACACACTGCTGGTGTTATGACTTGTGACGCACCCAACAAGCTTGCAGATCTGAGCATGGCAAATGGTGCTTGTGGCCATCAGAGCTGCTGTTCTGAGGATACCATCCAAGCAGAGTTGGCAGTGCATGTGTCAAGTTAACCCATGGTGATGACAGAAAGATGACTTGCTCAACTTGACGGGACTGTGGAGTGCAATTGCAAGAGGATAGCACTTTGGCAGGCTTTCAATGGCTTGTGTTGGAGGCAGGCTTGGCTTGTTGCCAGGGTACAGTTATGTAGCAAGCAGCATGATTAGCTTCTGCAGAACCTGGTGCTTCTGTTGCCACTACTACTGTCGAGTCTGCAACTCCAGGGTATGCCCCTAAGACTTGCAGCAATGAAGATTTTGCAGTGCAATGCAAAATGACATCACAGGTACAGAACAGGAACCAGTAACAAATCACTATCAAGGCTATGTACACCAGCCTAGGCATCAGGTATAAAACAAGCACCAGGTACGCAACAGTTGCTGCACATGAGGTGCATAACATGCCTGTCTGAGCACCACTTTGAAGAGCTCAGTTTGATGCAACCTTGTGAGAAAGTAGGCCATAGACCACCAGGCCACCAATAGCATCCTTCTCAGCAGGCTTGACTGCTTCTGCAACTGATTTGCCCTGTCCTAGGCTTTGCAAAAGCTGACTGCACTGCTCTGGCAAACTGGTGACAGACGCAGGCAATGAAGTCACAGCAACAGACTGCACTCCTTGTATGCTCAGCATTCTGGCAACACCAGCGCTGCTGGTCAGACTGTTGCTCAACTCCCTGCATCAAGAAGCTGCAGTTTGCACATGATGTCTCACACACAAAGCATGGCAAACCCACAGCTGTGTGCGGCAGTACGCTGTGCACAAAGGCCAACACATGTGGCAGAAGACTTCGGCAGACATGAAAGCAGCTGCATGAGGTACAGGACATGTCCTGTCCACCCAGGCAATCAGCATGTGAGCACTGCGCATGGCACACCATGTCTACATGCTGTTCAGCAGGCCTAAACGCGCTGTGTTTTGTTGCCATAATTTACTTTGCAATTGCATCACTGTTTGCAAGGCATATTGCTCCAGTTGCAAAGACACCAGCAACGCACCCTCTGTGCAGCGTCTGCCGCTTCAAAGACTTGGCAGTCTGTGCTCGATCAAGCAGCAGTGCCAGCTCACAGCTACGCATGTCTGCCTGAAGCACTACCGCTGGCGGCACATACTCCACCAATCGGCACATGCCGCAGTACACAAAACCTGTTGCCTCTCTCAAGAGCTGATCATACTGCGTATCAGTAGGCATGTAGCTGGCATTCCCTGTGATGCCAGTCCACTCCTTGCCGTATACTGCTAGTACATCCTGCTGGAAAGCTTGCACGAGGCTTCTGCTGGCTCTGTCCACAACAGCAGGGCTGTTAGGGGCTCCCTTCTGAGCAGGCTTGCTGCCTGGTTTTGATGCAGCAGGGGCCGTGTGGGTTGGAGTGGGTGCTGGTTGGGGAGTATGCTCCAGGCAGGGGTCTACTATATAGGACAGCTGCTTGATGGCAATGCCCTGCATGTGTACATGTACAAGAGCATGAAGCACAGCGAGGCAGAAGCTTTTGATGCATGCAACAGCAGCTGAGCAAATATGCCAGAGGAGATTACTTTGTCTGTCGCTCATGTGCTGCCTGTTCAGAGGTAGATAGACAAAAGCAACCTACAGACTGATGCTGACCTTTGGATGACATGAGGCAAAGGCAGTGCAGACTGGGGATCAAGGCTGACCTGGCGTGCAGCAGCAACAGTAGCTCTGCTGTTTTGCACATGCAGGGAGAAGTCCCTGACCACAGCAGTTGCCTGCTGCAGCTGCGGCAGCCATTCAAAGGGCAGGTCAGTCAGCAGAGGGTCCAGAAGCAGCAGCACTGGATTGGGCTGTTGAACCCCCTTTGCATCTCCCATGGCCGGCCCAGGGGTAAGCAGGGCTGTCAAGGGGGCCAAGAATGCTTCCAAGCTGGCCACCACATCCTGCATAGTTGGCAAACACCATTGCCAGGCTGTCTAACCCACCGTAGGCATGGCAGACATGATATGTTCCTTATGTCTGGTCCCAGCGGTACACATCACAGCATGGTAAATCTGCCAGGTTCATGTCAAAGTACTCAGTATGCACACTTGTGACTGCTTGACTCTTTTTGCAGAACCACATTGGGCATGTAGGATGCTGGAGGTGCTTTTTGTGAGGTGCCTCTCACAGAAAGACATCACCAAGGACTGTAAATGTCAGCGCGCATGCAACTCGTGCAGAGCAACACGTTTGTCATGCTAACAATGCTGCAAAACTCTGATTGTGGATGCATGCCTGCCACTGCTCGGCCAGCTCATTTGAGCCAGCTTTGTCATTTGGAACTGACACGCTTGATGTTGCCAGCAGGTGATGCTCCTTGGCAGTGGTGTACTGCTTCACTTTGGCAAGGAGATCTTCCAGTGCACCCGCAAGCAGCGGCATCCTAGCAAGCAATGGAGGCTTGGCTGGCTCTGTTGGTGTATCCACTGCAGGCACAACACAATCAGGGGCTGGTCAAGCAAGGTTCAGGACAAACCAGAAGCCTTGCACGCTTGTCCACCACAAGAATGCAATAGGCCAGAAATGTAGACAAAGGTGTCTCTGCAACAGAGTGTGTGACGATCTGAAAGACAACATGTGACAATCTGAAAAGACATTGACTAGAAAGCACAACAACAAGCAACTAAACATGGGTTTGGGCAATACTGTCAGCTATTCTGTTACCTGGTTTGCCGCCTTTTGCCTTGGCAGCAGGTGGCGCTGCACTGGCCTGCTGACCCCTGAGGGCAGTGCAATACAGCATAGATGCATCCTGACTCACATGCAGACACACTATCTGCATTGCTGATGACATTGTCTGCAGAATGCTTGGGATTGAGGGTGTGAGGGCAAGGCGAGCTCCCATGCATGTTTCTCCCTGCACCTTCTGCTGCAGCTGCTGCCATGCCGAGGTCATTGTGGCTGCCGGCAGGTGTGCCTGCAGGTGTTTGCGCAGTCGCAACAGCAGCTGCTCCTGTGCCTACAGCAGACACGTGCTTTGCAAGACCAGTAGTATGGCTGCAGGTGTAAACACAACTGTGGAAGTGTGATGATCGTGCATTGTCATGCTGTCCTGCAGCTCTCAATGGACATAACAACACAAATAACGGAGTCTGTTGGTTTATCATGTTGCTCCATCAACACATGATCATACTCTGTCAACAATGCCTCAGAGAGCTTTAGCATCTTCACCAAAAATCAAACAAAACACGGAGCTGGAGGGCCAAGTGCATGCTTGCCTGCAGCCCAGCAGCTGATTGGTACAGGGCCTCCAAATCTGTCACAGCTCGGCAGCTCTGAGCCATGAGCAGTGCCTCAGCAGCTTTCTGCCCATCTGCATTGCCTAAGCAGGCCACTATTTGCTCAGCTGCTGCTACAGCTGTGGCTATCTCTCCAGCTTGAAGTGCGCTGACGCTGCAGGCCTGGAAGCTTGAGATGGCTGCCTGCCTTGCTTCTGATGCCTGCGTGTGGACATGCCACCTCTTTGCTGCTGAATTTGTTTCTGAATAACTTTGCCATGCTCACTTATGTCCCCAGTGGCAACTGATGGCACCATCAGAACGCTTCATTGGCACGTACAGCTTCCAAAACAAATGTTCAGCATGTGCAGCTTTGCTATGTTAGCTGTGATGAGAGTCTGCATGAGATGCACAGGCTTTGCCTACCTTTGAGACATCAGGTGATGCATCGCTGGCAGGCGCAGTAATGGCAGCATCTGTCTGCAGGCCGCCAGGCTCTGGCCAGGCATCAGAGCCTGCTGCTGGACCTAGGTGTAGGTGGTACAGAGCAAGGTGGGCCTTTCCTAGGGCGAAATGTGCTCGGCACCGGTCTGCTGGGTCTGGCGAAAGCTCCAGCGCTGCGGCAGCTGCTTTGATGGCTTCTTGCTCATAGTGCCCCAGCACAGCCCCAGGCTCCTATGCAAGTGATGGTGAAGCGGCATCAGAGGTTATCACAACAATGCACAGCAAACTGATCTTGCTGTTGTGTGTTGTGAAGATGTGGTTCAGTATGAGCTCCCTGGCTGCTGTACCCATGACATACTCTATTGGTTCTGCACGCAATTCATGCTAAGTTCTGGACCATGGTTGCTTTGGCTGCTGCTCAACACTGTTCAATCATTGCTGCTTGGTGTTTGATGCAGCATGTGTATTGTAATGGGGGCAGCATGACAAGGGGCGGGAGGTTTACCAGCATGCCAGCCTGTGCAAGAAACTGCTTGACAACAGCAGCGTCCCTTCCTGGCACCGCAAACTTGGCTCCATCCTCCTGTGTGCTCTGCAAGGCTTGTGTAGCAGCCATCAGTGCCTCAGCCTTTGCTACTTTCACCCTTGCCAGCTGGCGAGCAGATGGTAGACTTGCAGGCTTCACAGCCGTGGCCTGAGGTAAAGGGCTGAGGGCCTGAGGCTGAGGGATTGAGCCCCGAGGCTGTGGGCTTGGCCCTTTGGGAGCAACTGGGGTTTGAGCAAGAGGACTTGCATCTTCAGGAGGGCTTGTCACAACATTTAGGGGTCTAGGCAGAGGGCTGAGCACAAGTGCCTCTTGGTGCATCTGTGCTGCTTCAGTCTCTGCAGCCTGAGTGTTGAGCAAGGATGTCTTTGATGATCATGTGAGATGACACCAGTGTTGATTGTTGATGCATGCATGATTTTGCACATGTAGAGCATGAGTGTGCAGCTGGAATCAAATCAAGCAAGCCAAACTGGGCCATCAACCAACAGGAAGCACAAGTGCAGGCTGTGTGCAGGCGCGTGCCACGCAGCCGCGTCCAGTTGCAGTGGCACATGAAGTACTGTTCAAGACAACAGCAACCTGACTGCAGCACAAAGTTCATATGCTCAAACAGGTGCAAGCCAAGAGCAGTGTCACCTCCAGGATCACCAGTGCATTGTGAGGGGCAGCTGCTTTGTCGCTATGACTCAGCAGGACCTCAGCTTCAGCCATAGCAGCTTCCACATGCAACCAGCTTGCACCTGCAGTGAAATCATGGACTTCGTGCACAAAGAACAGCAACAACAAGCAACAAACAAGCAAATGGGCACAGAATGCACTCATAAAGGACCTGGACAACAGAAACTTATTGGATTGTGATCTGGCAGTTTGTAAGCAATTCATGAAGGACACTTTGCAGGCAGACAGCTGATGTTGTTGCTGCATGCTACAATGCCTATGTGCCAATCAACCAGCACATGCAGGGACAGCAAACTCAACACTGGTGAAAGGTGTGTTCTCACCAAAGGCTTGGACCCTGGCCACAGCTTCCTTGAAGCAGTGCAGCGCACCCTCTGGCTGTATGGGCGCTGCAGGTGAATGGCCCTCCCTGGCCTGCTGCTGCATGTGTAGCCGACCCAATTGCATGAGCAAGGTAGCAGCCGCCGCCTTGGCCTCTACAGCCACAGCTGGTTGATCACTGCAAGCACCCAGGGCATCAGCATTGGTGTGTGGAGTCATTTTGCCACTGATTGCTGATATTTGAGCTGAGCATGCTTGACTGCGCCTGGTAATGCTGTTCATGTCTGTATGGTGACACAGGATAAGCTGGCAGACACATGCAGGTAGACCCATATCCTTGCATGCAGCCCATCAGCATCAGCAGTGTGGAGCTCCTGCACTCGGCAACAGCTGACATGACCAACATGACACGCGCCCTTATCATTGTAGTTTAGTTACTCCAGTGTGCTTGACTGTCCACAACAGAGGCAAACCAAATCACAAGACTGGAAAGGTTGTGCAATGACTCTCACCATGATCCACAGTGATTGAGGGGATGTACTGACCTGGCGAGTCTGTCCATCATGTCAATGCCAGACTGTAGAGCAGTCACAGCATCTGTCGGCTTGCCCAGCTGGCCAGACAGCTCAGCATACAATTGCATGGCTTTACAGCATGTAGCAGTGTCTCCCCTTGCCTTGTAGGCAAGCTGCACCAGCTGCATGGCAGCCTGAGGGTGATTGACCAGCTGCTCAAGCTGTGCTAGACCTAGCAAAGCATGAGCGCTGGCTGTAGCCTGACCAAAGGCCTCAGAGTGACTCAAAGCAGCAGTCAGCAGCGCCTGCAAAGCACAGCCCATCAATGCAGGCCGTGCAAGTGATGTGAGCTTCTGTACTAATACCAATTTCAACAGAACAGCAGTACTCTCTACTGTCTCTCATGAATGGTAGCGCTCAAAGGCAGTTCTTTCAGTGTAAGTGGAAGCAATGGTAACGTCAAAGGAGCTGCTACCTTGGCTGGGGCATATTGACCATGCAGAGTCAAGAACTCTGCCTGCTGTAGCCATGCCTCAGCTTCAGAGTATGGCTGGAGGCTTGCAGGGGAGTGCATGCTTGGATCTGCACCAATGGGCGAGCTGCCTGTGGCAGTTGAGCCTCTCCTTGAGGTAGGCCGGTTGCCTGTGCGTTCAGAGCCTGCAATCACGTGTAAAGTATCAAGGAGGGTTGACACAATGAAGCAACCCTGCTGCAGCTTGCCCAGTGTCTGCTATGGCATGCTTGCCTGAGCAGCTGGACAGGCACTGCTGGAGATGACCCTTGATGCTGTTCTTGATCCAAACAGTGTTGAAGAACAGCAGTCAAATGCAGGGCTAACTGATGCCATGCAAATCTGTGATATGTGGGTGTGACGCGAGCTGTGCTTCAGTACATGGTGGGCATCAAAGGCAGGAGACAAAAGGCGTGCCTCTGCTGGACAGTGCTGCCCTGCTGCCATGACCATGACCCCTCCTGTGGCCCCTCCTGGGACTCAACCCAGAAGCCGCGGCAACCTCGATCTGAGCTTCTACCAAGTAATGACGCATAGCCACAGCCTGCCCGCAGAAGAGAGAAACTAAAGCACTTGTCAGTAATGTGCATCATCTGCTCTTGGGCATTAAAAAGTGCCAGGTCAAGGATGACGTGAGGGTGTCATGTGCTGATGGCTGACAATTGCAAGCAGTAAGCGCTCACAGCGTCCAGTACTGTATGTGTACTGCACTGCACCTGTTGGTGCCGGCTCGTATCTGCAGCTGACAGTTGAAGAGCTCCTGCCTGCTTCTCTGCCCTAGCTGCAGCTTCTGGCAGGACAAGCGCTTCTGCTAGGGCTGCCAGCCTGAGCTGACTGGCTGATGCCAGGGCAGGGCTGTGTAGCACTGCCCCTGCCACAAGATGGATCAGATGGCAAAGGGGTATGGCAAGCATGTGAAGCCCTAGCTGCTGCAGGATTGTCATCAGCCGATCTACACATCTGTGGCAGCAGTGCAAGATGAACGGATACTTTGTATTGTCGTATTGTACATGCTGGGGAGCTGGTGCCTCATGCAAAAGAAGTCAGTGCTTATGCACTCCTGGCATGCCACATTGATGTTTGGCAAAAAGCAGCACCTTATTTGCAGCAGAGGGGCTTGAGCTGTGAGCAAAACAGCCTAACTGTAGCTGCAAGACAAGCAAGGATTCAAGAGCATTGCAGTGGTACAATGAGGCTTCAGCAGTCTTGTGGTGTGTCCATGCAGCCAGCAGGGCAGTATACGGTATGCCCACTCTACAGCTAGCATACAATTCTTGCATACTTCTGATTTTTGCATGAAAGGCTCAGGGTCACTGCAAATGCATAGGATGATGCACCAACCTGATGGTCAGCTCTGGCATCATGACTGTCGTCTTGTTGACAGCCAGCTGGTCAGAACTGGAAGACAGCTTCTCCCATACCTGCGGGCCCAACTCAAGAGCAAGCCAGTCTTGTGATGCAATTATACTCATGTCTCCTGGATCATAGCAACAACAATGTCAAAGCTGCAGAGCCTGAATGCTCTTTGGACCATGAAGTATTTGACAACATACTGCAGCTGTCTCTTCGGCCATACAGTGTGTCATCATACACAGTTGAGTCACTTGGCTTGCCATGCAGGCAGCCTTATTAATCTACCTTCTGCTTTGCTCAACAGTCACAGCGGCATGCAATCGTGTTGCAACAACATGCAAGTGCATGCTTGATGTGGTGGCAAGGAGCATGCATGGCAGAGACAGCATGTTGTGCATAACTGTGATTTCAAACTGCAGCTTGCTAACCTGAAGCTTGCTTGGCTTCAGCAGTGGCTATGCTAGCCTGCAGCAGGCCAACTGCACAGCCCTGTGCCTTGGCAGCAAACTTGCATTGCTCCAGCCTGGTGTTGGCAGCAGAGGCAAGCAGCACATAGATGCGCAGCAGCAGATCCAGGTCAGCAGCCTGCAGGTGAGGCATCTGCATTGGGCCTCATCAACTGGCCATTGCCCGCTTTGCTACAGTGGTGTTTGCCATGCAAGAGAACCCCCTGAGTGAAGCCAGGCTGATATAAGCAAGCACTCCAGCGGCCAGAGTGCAATTCTGTCATACCGTCGTCAGATGCAGCGTGTGCTGCATGATAGCTGGCTAGCCCCTTACCTTCATCTGCTGTGGTGCAGCATTGTCTGGTCCAGGGCTGTGGGCCTCTGTAGGATATTGTTCAGCTCCTTTGGATGCATTCAACGTAGCAGCCTCTTTGGCGTCAGCTGTTGCGGCACTGGCTAGCGTTGTGGATCTCAGCAGCTCTTCAACTGCAGGTCCCAGCAGCACATGGGTCAGCCATCAATACACCCAGTTCCAGTCAGCTTCTGACCAACAGCTCTCTTGGCACATAAGCAGGGTTAAATACAGGCAGGCCATGCAAGTCTATCAGCAGCCAGAACCATGACATGTGGTAGCACAGCACAATGCACTCATTTGTTGCCCGGCAGCTTCAAGACACATTGCAGTGCTGCAGATACATGGCAGTGCTGCATGTGCTCAGACTGCAGGCCAATGTACCCTTTGGTGTAGCTGGGGGTGCAGGCTCCAGCAGAGCTATAGCCCCCAGCAGGATCTCCTTGCCAGCTTCCTTGGCAGTGCCTTGCTGCACAAGCCATTCTCCAAGAGCAGCCATGTAGTGGGCTCTTGTGCTGGCGTCTCCCTTCTGGACAGCTTGCACTGCCTGCGCGCACTCACAAGGGCTCAATGCGCCATGAGACAGTCTAAGGGCAGTTAATTGGACGCTACAAGCAGACAGGGCTGTCCAACAGGTTGTGTGATTCACCGAATACACAGAGTGTGCAGTTGACCTTTGTACCGAGGCTCAGGGGGGTCAAACTGCGGGCTGCTAGGATTGAACTTACGACTTTCCACATGAAAGCCCAACGAGCCACCAAATCTGAAACCATTTGTTGTCGGGCAAAATCCCATATTGCGCATTAGATGCCCTTTAGCCCATTGTACCCCGTTACAGCTGCAACCTGGGCAGTGGTTATGTAGATGGCAGTCAATTGACAAGATATATAACAATGTATTTATATATATATCAGACACAGTGGAGTTGTTTGTGAATGGATGTGGCATCTTAAATGCCAGTGGGGCAGGCATGAAGCTCATTGTGTGGTAGTATTGCCAGACCTGTTGGCGAGCATGCAGCTGATCCTCTGCTAGGACAGCATGGTTGGCAACACGCAGCCATGCTGCAGCTGCATGCTGGCTGCCTCTCTCTGTGATACGAGCCATTTCATCATCAGTACTACGATTCAGCATGCTCAGGAACAACACCTGCAGTCATGTACCAGATAAGGTGAGCACATACCATACAGATGGTGAACGCATCACATAAGCTGTGTATCTCCAACGGCATGCAACTCTAGAGTATTGGCCATCGATCTTGATGCAGCGCATGTAAAGCCAGCAACTGCACTTCAATCTCACAGCAGCTGAGCACAGTCTGTTGAACAGTCAAGCAACCTCATATGCCCACTGCAAGCTGCTTTGCAGTGATGCCACACATCTTGCAAACTGAAAGCCATGTGATTAATAGCGCATGTACTGTGACGTGTGGTCCACAGTGATGATCAGAGCCAGTGAGCAAGATCACCCGCCTTCCACAGGCTGAGAGGCAGGTGGGTGGCAGATGGCAGAACACTCATGGCAGCCTCACAATGCTTCAGTCCATCCTCCCATCTGGCCTGATCGGCCATGCACTGAGATATCAGGCACATAGCTTGCACCTGCATAATTGAAAGGTGTCACGATTGTCATGCACACAGAATTGCAGCAGCTTTGTCAACACTTGTACTGTCAATCAAACAGCAGCGGTTCTGAGACTGACAATGATATTGTTGTTGTCTGCTGGGCCAAAGTTGGTACCCAGCAGGGCACACACCTGAAAGCTAGAGTCTGGGCACTTTTGCATACACATAAGGTCAGCAAGCTCCTCCACACTGTCTGTGATGATGCTTCTGCCCTCTGCAGAGCCCATCAGCTCCACAGTGGTGTTCCAAAACGCCTTGATGGCAGACTCTAGGAGTTCTGCCTGTCCAGCAAAATTGGCGAAGCGTGCTGCTGCCAGCAGATGACCCATGCAGACCCTTCTGAGCTGGATCTGCGTTGCTGGTCTTTGAGTCGAGAGACTGCCCTGGTTGGTGATCACAATAGCCTGCACACATTTGCTTGTTCACACATTGTCAGCCAATGCCTCAGTGGGTATGATATGAGTGCTGCACATGGTCTGCAGGAGGGAAAGACCTGTGCTGGAGTAGAAAGCATTGCTCATTTATTGTGCAGAAGCAGCAGAACAGAGCATTCATTCTGCAACTGGAAACTCGTCTCGACAATTTGCTTACGCTGCCCATGCTACTGACATCTGCACATGTCCAGCTTCCAGGCTGCAGAGGAGCAAGCACATACCTGTCCCAAAACCAGTGAAGCAACAGAGAGCCACTGCCAGTCTCCTGCTGCCACCTTTGGTGCATCAGCAGGGTCCAGTATGTCCTGAACTGCCCTGCCCTGTGGCAGGGCAGCAGCCGTCAGGGCTGTTGCAGTCTGCATGGCAGCTGCAGTGGCGCCTGCTTGCAGGGCAGCCTTGGCCAGCTTGGTATGCAGCTCCAGATTGACTGGCTGCTGATTTGCCAGTGTAGTCAGAGCCTGCTGGATATTAGCTTCCTGCTTGCTTGCGTCTTGTGCAGTAGAGGACGACAGGGACTCTATCAATGCAATCACCTGTTGAGCAGCGACATATGTCAGTACTCGCAAAGCAGCTAACAAGCAAGCTTTCCTGATGCAGGCAAATGGGATGCAGACACTAGCATGTTCGGCATGTTCTTGCAATTGATGGCACTGAGCACAAAGATATGACCACGTGTCAAAGAGTCTGTGTCACATTGCCCACTTCAGCAATGCTACATTATAGACACACTCTTGACACTATCTACTGTTGTCCATGATCAAACACGTTGTTTGGAAGTGTTGAGGAGTGTGGTGGTTTGATGCTGGTGAGCAGTTGCAGGGACATAACAAGTTATGCCTCTGGACAGAAGGTAACAGCAGGAATCTGACCTTGCTGGTCTGCTGCAGAGCAGGACTGATGCTTGCTGGTGCTGCAGTGGGCATGCCTCGCAACTGCTGCACTCTTGAATACGCTTCAAGCAGCCTTTGCCCACCTGCGCATACACCAACTCAGGGCTGCGCTGGTCAGCAAGACATCCTCCTTGAATTGGCCCTACCAGTGCTGTCGAAATCTGGTTTTCTAGGTGCTAGTCACATTGTAAATTGCATGCCCAGTGGCTCACAGATATTTCATATGGTTTACATACAGATGCTTGCAGCATGGTCAAGCTCACATCAGCTGCTGCAAGACCAGAACACCTGCTGCATTGTTGGCAGAGTTGAGCTTGGTCATGACAGCTTCACACGCCTCTGCTGCCTGCTTGAGCTGTCCAACAGCCTTGGCCGGTATCAGGCCTTGGGCCACATCTGATTTGGGGGTGCCCTTAGCGGCCTTGGCTGCAGGTGGGGCAGCTGCAGGTGCAGCATTGCTGCTGACCAGGATGGGCCCAGCCAGCTTGCGTGCATCTAACAGGTTGAACCCCATGCTTTGTGATGCTTCAGCAGTGTTACCTGCAGCACATCTGTACATTGAGCTGCGGTACCAGTAATAATGGCATGCAGGCAATCCCAATTCACACACTGTGGTTGACACGCTGGAGGAATTCTAACTAAGCCATCACATGTGAAGTGATCATGACTAGCTTGGCAGGAAAACAAGGAAAAGTGCCGATCATGCCTGGAGAGTGATGTCAACAGCAATAGCAGGCAGCATAGCTGACAACAAACCTGCTGGCAGAGAGGCTGAGTCATATTTGTTGGGTAGTGATGCTGCCAGCACAGCCAGGAGAGCAGCGTGCTCAGCAGCAGCTGCGCCAGCAGTTGCTAAGGCAGCCAGCTGTGTGGCAATTGCTCCAGGGTCTGGCTGGGCCAGCAGCGTAGTGACAGCCGACATGAACAGGTCTGACAGAGGCGCAAAACGTTGCTGCAGCAGGTTTGGCAGGTAGGTGTTCCAAATGGCAATGGCACTGTTGGCTACCAACCAGGGCTGTTTGCATGCGCTGCCAAGCTTGAGGGCCCTCAGCAGTGCCTGCATACTGCAAACTGTGCGCAGCATGTTTTGGTTCGGCAGCATGGTGTTCTGCTTTCTGCAGCTCTGTTGAACATCTGTGCTGATTTGTGATAGACAATGTCACTCATCAGTGCTGGCTCACAAGCGTATCACCAAAAGACAAGGCTGACAAAAATATGCATCACAGAGCAGAATACATACAAAACCAGAAGATCTTTGCTCTTGTCCAAGCATGCAAGCAAAACCAAGACACATGGTGATCGTACCTCAACAATCAGCTGCTGGAGATCTGGAATGCTGCTGCTGGGTTTCCTGGTGCCTGTAGCAGGGTCTGGCTGCACAGACAGTGTAACTGCAGGTGGCTCAAGCAACGATACATGCTGCTTTTGGCAAGCTGCAGAGGCAGCCTTGGCTTCAAGTAGGCTCACCTGCTAGCCACATGCTAAGCTCATTCCATTTTAAAATGCTTGCAGCTTGCTCATCTCGACTCTCATGCAGTTTGCTGCCATCTCTTGTGTGCAGGGCGTGCTCAGCTAGGTTGATCAGAGCTGAAAACCCATGAGGCACCACAAGCACCACAACCATGACAGTACTGCCTGGCAGGACTTGATCCAAACCATGTATTGACAAGCTGACCTAGTAATGTGCAGCATGCAGCGTGTCAAGACTTGTGATGAATGGTAGGAGTTGTTACTACCTCAGCTTGCCAGCGAACGACTTCTGGGTCAACCTCACCAGACCATTCCACTGCCAGGGCTAGTGGGCATGCCTCCCTCACCAGTCCTTCCAGCTTGACATCCCAAGCCAGTGTGGCAATGTCACAGTACTGGTGGGTACGCAGCCTTGCTGCTGCATGCTGGGCCTTGCGCTCTGGACCAATGGCATCTGTGTCGATGACACAGCAGGAATGAGCTGCACTTTGTGGCTTGCAGAGACACAACAGAACTGAGAAGTTTGGGTTCATATGCTTCATCTGACTGTATGTGGCAGCAGGCTTATTATGGTGGGACAATGCAGGATGTGCTATGTGCGCACATTCAAGAATTTGGATCAAAGCAATGCAACAGTGTTACCCGCAGGTAATGGTGGCTGGACAGCAGGCAAGGCTGCAAGCTTCTGCAAAGCCTTTGTCAGATGCTGCCCTCTGGTGGCAGGGTTTTTGCTCTCCCTGCCTCTCTCAATCAGCAGAACAACGCGTTCACTTTCAGTGGCTGGGTCCTCAACTGCAGCCTTCACTGTGAGGGCCTGCATTGTGACCACATGATGTCACCACATGACTACACACTCTAGTGGTTGACATGCAGCAAGATGCACACCAGAAGAGGTGCCACAGAAGCAGCGGTGATCTCTGTTTGTGACATTATCTTCTCGGCAGTATGAGACGCACAGAGTGCGCTAATACTATACAGCTGGATTCAGACACCCTGACTGCAGAGCAGTATGCATGAAATGCCAGTGTGTCATTGCATGCACAAAAGCTTGACAGCTACCTGGTTTAGAGGCTCAATGTAACGGTCCAATGGTCGCTCCAGGTCCCACTGCTGCTGTTCTTGTTGACCAGCAAGATAGTCAAGCGCCTGTGCCTTTTTGATCTCTGTTGCTGCCTACATGACACACAAACACCGATCTATGGAGACTAACCAGGTTAGGCAGCAGTATTCTCCTTTGTTTTCCATGGACACCAACACCATGAGGTCCTTTTTTGCACAACAAGATCACATGCAACTATTCAAGTTTGTTCTAAGCTGTCTTGATGTTTTTCAACTTTGACATTTGTCTTCTTCTATATGTGATCAGACTTGCTGGCTGGCTAAAGCATTGTAATCTCTCTCTCTCCCAGGACGGTTCTGTGTGGCAAACAAGCTATGCTGTGACCAGTTAGTCTGTGTGCACCCATCTCGCCAGTATGCATCTTGGGATGCAGCATATGCACCAGAGCATGCTAGCTAAAGCTCATGTGCAACCCTTCCCAGCTTTGCATTAAGAGTCTGGTGCGCAGTGTTCACAACAGCCTGGTGGATCTCACAGACCTTGACTAGCAGGTCATCAGCCATGTCTCCTTTAGCTACCTCCAGGTGCAGAGTGGCCCTGCAGCCAATGGCACAGCAACTTGAGGACTAGAACAAAAATGCATGGGTCAACATGCTGCCAGCTCTGCCATCACAAAAGCAATTCAAATACAGCACTTGTACTTACACGTTCTTGGCACATACATTTGGTGAAATTGACATCATGATCACTTAGTGTGCCCTGACAAACTTGTCTGCTGACACAGCAAAGCGTGACTGAGCAGGTGTGCCGGACAAGAGTCATTTGATGCATGCAGACCTGAGGCGGTGCAAAGGAGAAGCCACAGCCGCCAGAGCCTGTGCAGCGGAGGTGAAAGTCCTCTTCAACTGCTTGCTGCGTTTTTGATCCAGCAACGGCAGGCCTGCGTTCCAAACCAGCCTAGCAGCGCTTTGCACACCTTCTGCATCATGGCACCCCAGGAATGCATGCAAGCAGGACTCCAGCTTGTCGAGAGCATTCAGCAGTAGTGTGCTGCTTGGTGCAGCTTCGGTTGCCCTGCATGTTGCATATTTGGTAATGCCAGAGGTCTGCAAAGTTGCTGATACTGTTAGCACAATGCCGGCTTGGGCAACATCACCTTGCATATCAACATGGGCAATTATGCTGTGAAAGGTAACGGTGCATACTGCATCTGACACAGACATGGATGCTTGAGTACTGGTCTGTCACTACAAGCCATGTTGTCGGTGCCTGCAGTGTACCTCACCTTGCAACATGATCTTGTGCAATCTGCAGTTGAGCTCGGATGACATCAGCCCAGGTGCGGGGCCCCATATCCTGGGAGCTAGCTGCGCGCGATGCACAGAGTTCTGCCAGATCATTCAAGCCCAGCCCAGCTGCTGCCCAGCCCACCTGTGCCACCACCTGGGCCCCCTGCACACTGCCACTCTGACCTGGGTCACACTGTTCCAGCACCTCCTGCAGTCACATGGCAGAAGATGCGATTGATGAGGCTTGGGTCCACAAGGATGGTCAGGAAGCCAGACACATGGTCTCTCGGCAATTGAAGGCCAGAACTAGCAGGCTCCATGATGCCAGAGTGACGCTTCACAGACCTGCTGCTCAGGTAGTCCCTTGACTATGCAGTATGTACCAGAAGAAGCAGGGCTTTCTACTGCAGTACACACTTTGGTCTTCAGAGGTGACAGCAACAGGGGCTTGCCAGCTGTGGCTTGTTGCAAAATGTGACAAAGAGCAAGGCAAAAGGGAGAAAATGCACCGTGCCACATGCAGTCAGTTTGACTTTGGTGACGATGTTCTCCAATGCAGCTGCAGGAAATCTTGACGGCAACTACCTTTAGACGATCCTCTACACCTACTGCATCAGTAGCAGCTGAAGTGCGCACAGACTGCACTGCAGCCAGCAGGCGAGCTTCTTCTTCCCTCTGAACTGAAGCATCGGCATTCTGCCCTGTGGAACCATCTTTGGCCCTGCCACCAGTCTTGCCAGCTGCTGCTGGTGCTGGCTTTGCAGGTGCTTTGGCTTTGGGAGCCTTGGCGCCCTTGCCAGATACCTGTAGATGCAGAAAACCTTGTCTGCTTTGGTTTGCAGGGCAACATGAGTGTCTTGTATTCACGATGAGCTCCATGCAGACCTTGACGTACATGCAGAGGCCTGCATACCTGCAACAGATGCGCTTGTGTGATGGAAGCGTGGCTCAGGACACCAGGTGTAGCATACTTGCTGAGCTGCTGAGCTTCCTCAACTGTCTTCACTGCATCCTCGCTTTTGCCCACCTGAGTCAAGATGTGCAGGTTGTTCAAGCTTTAGTGCACAGGTTGTGCACCATGTGACGCATTGAGGCATCCATGCACTCGGACTGCAAAGATCTTTGATATGTGAGGCACAGCATTGGAGCTTAGGTGACCAACCTCCAGTTGCGCAAGGGCAAGCTGCAAAAGTAAGCAGGACAGCCACCCCTGCTTGTCAGACAGCTTTCTTACAGCATCAACAACCGTCTGTGCTGATGCAAGCAGATGACAACGCCTGCCTTCCCTCTGCAGTGCTTGTGAGATGTGCCAGTAATGCACACTCCCGTTGTACACCACAAATCCATACCTGCAAGCAGCAAAGTTATTTGCTGGTTATATGCTGGAAATGAGAGCTCTACATTCACCGCAAGCGACATGCAGAAATGTAACACAGCGCACCTAGAGTTTTGAGCAGCTATCTGAATGCCCTTTACCACAGGCTCTATAGCATTCAAAACACCTTGGACCAGCTCCTCACCCTGCATGAAGCCACATGTTGCTCACTGACATTTGCGTGCACCCACTTGGCTGAGGCTTTCCTGACTAGCAGTGCCGACACCTTTCTGTCATTTGCTTGCTTTGACCGTATTTGCCCAAGAAGAAAGTTGGCACGGCAGGTGTACTGATCTGGAGAAGCATTCCTGCATTCACAAGCAACTAATTTGGTGGGGTCCAATTGAGGGCAGGCTCAACAGCTTCTGCTTAGCTTACAAGGCACAAGCAAAGTAGCTGTCTAAGGTGTGGCTGGCGAGCTCCTCGTCCCCAGTCTGGCCGCATGCAGCAAAAAATCAAATTGTGATTGTGCTTGGATGTAGTTGTAAAGGCCAGCTCCTGTTTCAGTAGCCAAAATTGATCTTGATAAGCAGTCTGGATCAACAAGATCACCTTCAACGCTGCTTCGGCGCACTCTACCATTTCAGAGAGCAAGGTAGTGGTCAAAGTCTGCTGTCCAGGTGTCTTGCAGCACAACTGAACAAGCGCCGCCTCAGCGGGCGCGACATTGTGGACAGCCAGTTTCAGCATCGGACCAGGCAGCTAGTACACAGGTGCGTCGTTTGCTTGAACTTTGCTCGCATAAGCGAGCATTTACGACGATGCAATGCTGCAAATCAAGATGTCAGCATGTGCATCTATATCTGCAACAGCGCAATAAAACTGCGTGGGGTCTGATGATGGTGAATCATGATCATACACTTGTACGTCAAGTGCAGCGTATCAGCAGGTCTGTCGTCAAAAGGCCTACATTATGCAAGGCACATCGAAGCCATCAAAACCTGACAACTCGAAACGTTCAATGGCATACAGTAGCACTGCAGTGGCGGCATATTGAACGAGTCGCTGGTAGCGTGTTGCAACCTTTTTCAAAACTGCCACCTTGGAGCGCAAGCGCGCACTGCTGTCACTGAAACCATCCTCCAGCCTCGAGCGTCCAGCTGAGATCTAATGTCCCGTGAGACACGCCTGCAGCTCCTGAATGGATGACACTGACAGCGATGTAATTGTCCTTGAGCCTGAACCTGTTGGGCTCCAGGAAGCACCGTCAGAAAGCACTGGTCAAAGAGATGTTGATTTGTCACAAGCAGACGCTGGCACCAGTGCCGGCACTCAAGGTACTTCACTATGATGCATCTGGTTGGCAGTGTAGGCGGACTGACTATCTACCACCTGCTGCTGAACAAAAGTGGGCCTGCCTGAGTCTTAGCTCTGCTTAGCTGCTGATACTTTGATAGATATTGCAACCTGCCTGTTTGCTGATGAAAGGCGACGAAGGCTGCAGCTGCACCATTTGCTTGGAGCCATGGACCAATTCTGGTGATCACCGTCTGTGCTGCCTGAAGTGTGGTCACCTGTATGGGAAATCCTGCATTGTCAGATGGGTGAAAAAGCAACAAGCGTTGTCCACAGTGCTCCAGCAAGTAGCTATCAACTGTAGAGTAACCATTTGTTGTGGAAGGCTCCTGCACAATTCACGCAGTACTTTGACGTCTTTTCAGTTGCCAGTATGTTGGTTTTAAGAGCCTAAGTCAGTGGTCATTTGCCAGCTGCTCCACAAGATTGCTGCAGTATATGCGTCGGACCTCATTGCAACCAGCAAGCTTGGTAATTGGTATTCATGGTGCAATATTTTGTAATGTGCAGGGCAAGGATTGCAGACATCAGAAATCTGTATGTTGCAAAGCTCGTGGCTGTGGACAATGCTGAGGCCGAATCTCTGCGGCAACAAGTCCAGGCAGTGGAACGGGCCAGGAACACGGCTCAAGTCCATGCTGCTGCTCTGGTGACTGAAGTCAGAAGACTTTCTGCCAGCTGCAAGGCAAGTCTTGCTTGACCTGCAGAACTGCTTGATGTTGTTCATGCTTAAATCTGTTTGATGACCACTCAAGTCTGTCACTCAAGCCAAAGCTGAGCCAGGTAGGCATATCCCAGGCATTCAAAAGTTTGCCTTCACACTCCACTATCTACACACACAGGATGCTGCTGCTCTGTCTTTGCGCTGCTGCTCGTTGTGTACTTGGTAGCCACAACAATCATATTCAAATCATTGTATGACATCCGCTGTGTTGCTTGCAGCACTTGGAATGGCTTGCAGCCACCAGGCCACCAGGACCATCCACTCAGGTAACAGGTGAGCCTTGTTGCACATCTCCCATCTCAGCTCTATACTGTAAGAGCAGTAGCAGCATCACGGCAGCAAGTGCAGGAACCATGTGCCTTATTGACATATGTATACAGTCAGCATGGCTTAGCAAGATGATGCGCAACCAAAGCTGATGTATATATCATGCATGCTGTCGCAGCCTATCCCCTCCCATCCCCTTTTGCTTCGGAACTTTGTGTGGCTCAAATCGTCACTCGTCACATAGTTCTGACCATGGGTCTCTTGGTTCAGGTTTACAGCAGCCTGGTGTGCCCAAAAGACCGCGATTAGACGCACAAGGCACTGATGAGTCACGTGCTGTTAGCTCTGCCAATCAATTCAGGCAGCATTCTTCATCACTGCCAGGGCAAGCAGTCTTGCCAGACTCCCAGCTGCCTCAGCGTCCCTCTGGGGTCTTTGACAACAGCAGTTTTAGTCTAGGGCATCATGCACCGTTTATGGATGTACAGTCCAATACTCAGTCCTACAATGCTGGTTCAGCTCAGACAATGCTGCAGCAGCCAAGTGAGGTACCAGAAACAGACTGGTTTGGCAGTGGCTTTGAGCTGAGGCAGAAAGTGCCATTAGATGGGCAAGCACAGTGTTGCGACATGAGTGCAAGACATGCATTGATAGTCTTTCCAGAGCAGACTGCAGGCTCCACAGCTGTGCGCAAGGTGAAAGCTGCTGGTGCAGCATACAATGCGCGTTACAATCAAAGCTTTGATAACCGTTCTAGCTGAAGGGCATGGCTTCTTGCAACGTGGATGTCTGTGCTATCTAGTTCACATGCTGACTTGCTGAGCAAGACTTCCCATGACCATCATGGCCATCGACTGGTGCCCAGCACTACATGGCTGCATATCGAAGGATCTGCCTTTGTCATGTATCACAGTGCAGAGCATCTGAAGTTTCTGTCTATGCGCAACAATCATGCACAGCATGGCGCAGGTTA
>JAABUO010002052.1_pt1 | contig 25062 bp, 28 predicted proteins | sample 5559291 | NCBI WGS metagenome assembly JAABUO01 (sample SAMN10711878, study PRJNA513372) | rock metagenome | isolation source: Antarctica rocks | place: Antarctica: Victoria Land, Finger Mt sud
TTGCGGAAATTGAAACCTCGACAGCCTTTTCTAGGATTCTGTTCTAAGCGTGGTCGGGCTCAGAGCAGTCGAAGCTAGTGCCAGCCTTCGTTCTTCTACCTTTGTGTATTGTGCTTCAGCTTTGGCAATAAGTGCATTGAAGTCTAGGCCGCGCAAACGAGTGTCCAGCACAGCAACTACTTGCAAGGCATGCCAAAGACTAAGTTTGCCCTGGATGCCCAACGCGAGGAATTCAAGCGCCTCAAATGTTCCAAAGTCACCGGACAAGCCCGCTCCGAGTTTGACGCGACTGGCCTTCTCACCCACCCACGCTGTGGCCTCTTTCAGAAGATTGGACCCAGTACCGATCTCTGTGGCAAGGATCTGAAGCGTCTTTTCATCCTCCTCGACACCGACAAGAATAGACCGGGCAAATTGACTGAGAGACTTGTCATCATGCCGAGCCTCCATCGCTTGCAAGAGCCCGATGGCAAGACCTGCGCCTGCTTTATGGTCCTCAAGATAAGTAACTAACGGATCGCTCATTGAACACCTGCCTGCTTGCCAATCTTAGCCAGCGAGAATAATCGGCAGCGTCGGTGTCTGCGAACCGCCCTCATTCTCGATCGTCACCGCGAATCCCTTCGCCGGCACCGCTCTCGGAAACTGCCCATATACGACGCTCGCGTTACCTCGCTCATCCGGCGCAAACGTGCCTGCCGGAACCGGATTAGAGCCATCTGCGGGCATGATCCAAAGTTGATACACCTTGTTTGGCTTCAAAGGAGCCAGATTGCTCGCCAGAAATACCAGCGTGCCTCGGCTCGCCACATAGGTAGCTCGCCCCGTCGGAGCCGCGCTCGTCTTAGGCTGAGTCAGCGTGACCCGCAGCGCCCCTCGATCGGTCAGCGCCTCCAGCACCTGCCGTGCCTTCGTCGCATCCGTCGTCAACCGTGCCATCTGGTCCGCTTGCGCTGCTACTGTCCCTCGTAGCACATCCCGTTCCCGCATTGCATTCGCCGCTATCTCAGTCTGCTCGCCTGACTTGGCGGTCTCTTCGTTCAGCTTTGCCGTCTGGCCAGCAGCCGTGGTCCGCAGATTTGCCGTCTCACTCTTCGCTCTCGTTGCCTCCATTCGGAGCGCCTCAAGCTCTTTGGCCTGCTCCGCCACGTCGGTCTTCAGCGTATCCCGCTCGTGATACACGGCCATGGCATCGGCGAACAGATGTGTCACCTGCCCTGTCTGTGCAGTCAGCATCCTGTGCAGCGTCGCACGGTCCTGGTATAACTTGCCTGCTGCGACCGTCATACCCGCCGCAACCGCCCATCCTATCCACGGCAGCACCTTGCCGGGCAGACCCCGACTCTCCGCCCGTACAGCGGTTCTTGCCGGGACCGTCACAGGCATGGCGATCGTCTTTTGTTCTTGTGCGATCCGTCCCATCAGCCGGTCAAGGCTTCCATTCGGCGGCGCCTGCAACTCCACCGTGGCCTTCGCATACGCCGCCAAGCTGGCCCGCACGTCCGCTAGCTGCCGTCTCGCTTCCTCGCTTTCCGCTACGTACCGCGCGACAGCCGACGCCTCCGGCTCCGCGAGCAGATGCATCGCGTAGAGAGCCAGATCATCCTCCTCGAAATGTCCGGTCGAGTTCATGGCCTGAAAGCCTTCCCCAGCGTCTGCACCGCACTTCTGATCCTCGTCTTGACAGTCCCCAGCGGACACTCCGTCTTCTTCGCAATCTCCGAATGCGTCAATCCCTCAAAAAACGCCATTTCGAGCGCTTTCCGCTGCTCGTCGGGAAGCTCTGCAATCAAAATCCGCACCCTCTCCAGCATCAGATTCTGCTCAGCCTCCTTGGCTAGATCATAGGGAGACGCTAACGGAACATCCTCGACTGATTCGGTGGGACGCTTCTTGCGCAGGAAATCGATCGACCGGTTCCGCGAAACGACTGCCAGCCATCCTCCAAGGCTTCCACGGGCCTCGATAAAGTTTGGCGGAGTGCGCCAGATCTGCATGAAGATCTCCTGCAGAACGTCCTCTGCTGCGGCTGGATCGCGAAGAACCCTCAAGGCTACCGAATACACCAGCTTGGAGTGACGATCGAATAGTCGCGCCATCGCCTGCTCATGACCTTGCTGCACCATCGCAAGGAGGGATGAGTCCGGCTCCATCGAAGCTGTAATTGCGCCTAGCGCATCGGAGTCTTTAGCCATAACACGGACACACATTGCGCTGTAGATTCAAAGCGAACTGCAATTCTTTCACGAGACGCACACTTTGGTCACCAAATCTCAATCCGGGTCGGAACAACCTCTTGAGCCTCCACAGCTAGATTGTGCTGGTTCATCTCGGTTCCTTCGCCCCGAATTCTAAAGCCGAGCAGGTTCGGCCATATATCGTTCAGAAGCCACACCGTTACGGTTTCGCCGATGAAAGTCTTCATAAGCTCAACGAAGTGCGCGATCAGCACCGCATTCGCCTCCGTCGCCTTTCCGGTGAGGCCCTCTATCGAGCCGTCATCATTTACCTTCACGTCCGTAAGTGACGGAGCTTCACGCTTTGCGCGTATCAGAACACGTGCCATTGATGTGCGGTAACCGTCGGGTCCAAACAGCGTGCTCAGAGCACGGCGCAGCCTTTCACATACGTGACACGTGTCAGCAAGGTCTGCCTGCGACATACGTCCAAAGTGGCTTCATAGGCAATCAGCCGCTCGGCAAGACCGTATGTGGTTAGACTCGCCCTGATTCTGTGCATCGTCTCTGTCGATTCACTCTCCGTGAGGCACCGCCCGCATGGGATTAAGTACTAGAGGTTCATCGGCTTGGCCCGTTCTGGCGGGCAGAACCACAGAGAAAGTTGTCCCCTGATGCGGTCCATTTGTAGACGAGCGGACCTGAACGAACCCTCATGCTTCTCGATGATTTGTTTGCTGACCCACAGCCCGAGGCCATTTCCAATCGAGCCCTTTGTGGTGAAGAATGGCTCGAATATATTAGGCAGAGTTGCCGCGCCGATGCCTTTGCCGTTGTCGGCGACCGTGACTCTGATACGCTCGATTTCGGTGTTAGGGTCCTGTGAAACTGATGCCCGCAGTGTGACTTTGCCGTTCTCATGTATCGCATCCAGTCGCGCCCTTCGATCACGGCGATGAAGTCCTCCAGATCGTGGCTGCCAAAGAAATCTCTGGCACCTCGTCCGCGAAAGGCCTCCATCTTGGTGCCAAGGAAGTACGGCGCAGTAATCAAGCGGATTACGGCCCCACTCGGCAGACGCGCCGGTTGCGCGGCTTTTAGCGCTCCTCGATACCAGATATTGCTGAACCCGAGAACACTTCCATCAAGAGGCATCACATCGAGCGTGAGATCTGCGTTCACCCAGCGGCAAAGAGGGGCGGCCTCGCGAGTGTCTTCAGAAAAGCCAATCGCCCGGAGGCGCTCCGAGAAGGCAATGTAATCCCCGTAGGTTGTGATTTCTACGATGACATCCACATCGACCGTCCCTCGTATGGGAGCAGCGCCTTGATCCGTGACCAGGAGATCGAGCGTCGAACCCCCGACGAAGACAACCTCGTTCAGAAGCACTTTCAGCTTGTTGGCCGCATCTTCAAGAAGAGCCAGGTTGCTAGCCATGATTTGCAATCTTCTCCTTCAGCATATCCATCGCGAGCTTCCTTTCCCGGACTCGGCCGTCGCGCAACGCATCGGCCAGGCTCAGCAACTCATACAGCTTCGGGTCGTCGAGAGCTGCGGCTGGAGCATGTTTGTAAAGCGGAGCGAAAGAGTACCCACGCAGCTTCCCTTCTACATGCGGCCATACGGGAGCAGGGTCAGTTCCCTGCTGGAGAGCACTCTTGAGTGGCTCGGCAGCATATGCCGTGGGAATGCCGCGCGAGAGGTCGCCGCGTTCCGCTGGAAAGGCGTAGCGCAGCCCATGCTCCAGAAATTCGAGTAAAGCCGTTCGATTGACGCTCTTTGGTGCGTCGTGAGCAAAGAAACCAGAAATTCGCACCCGCTTAAAAGACCCGTGAACTTCCGAGGACGAGAGATGCAAATCCGAAGCTAACTGCTGGAACGACATCTCCGATGCGCTCGGCAAGGTGAGCTTTAGGAGCACTGGGATATCGACAGGGCGAAGCATGAGAAAAGCTTACGCCCTACCCATTCAGTATTCAAGAATAATGAATGGACGGAAGTTTGTGCGTTGGGAGACTGAGCAAGTCGGCCATATCAGCGTTGAGGCCCAAGCAGAAGTGAAGTCGAAAGCTGCTAATAAAGCAGGGGCAGACCCAACAGCGCTGTCACCGGGGGCAATCTAACAATGCCCTTTGCACTTCTCGGGGCTGGTCAGAATGCTCGTGTAAGGCGACCAGGCAAACGGGTTCCAATATTTACCACTTTGGCCGCTCGTACAGGAGAGACTTCAAGCGAAGAGGCATATTCGCACATAAGTTCTATGCTTCCGCTACCACAACCTCTATACAGGATGTATGCTACGTATATGCGGAACAAATGTCCGGCGTATGGAGGAAGGCAATGATTGTGGTCGTGGGCGGTATCAAGGGCGGGTCGGGAAAAACAACCGCTGCTACGAATCTTGCCGTTCTCCGAGCCGCAGCCGGATTCGACGTGCTCCTTGTGGACGCCGACGAGCAGGAGAGTTGCTACAGCTTTGCTCAGGTGAGAAGCGAAACCAGGCCCACCGATTCCCTTTCTTGTATCAAGCTGACCGGGCCGCCCGTAGGCCGCGAGGTCCGCAAGCTCGCCACAAAGTATCACGACATCATTATCGACACCGGAGGCCGGGACACGGCCAGCCAACGCGCCGCTCTGAGCGTCGCTGATGTTGCGCTGGTTCCCTTCAAGCCGCGTTCTTTGGATGTGTGGACGTTAGGTCAGGCTGCTCAGATGATGGAAGAGGCCAAGGGCATCAACACGCAGCTTCACGCGGCGACGTTCCTGAACATGGCCGACTCGCGAGGATCGGACAACAACGAAGCCTCGGAGATTCTTCGGGAAACCGACGCCTTCGTTTTCTCCGGGCTGTCTCTCGGACATCGCAAGGCATTCAGCAACGCCGCAGCCAATGGCCTATCCGTCTCGGAGTTGAGTCCGCTCGACGCCAAGGCGGAACAAGAGATACGCGCCCTTTACATATACGTCTTCGATACAAAACATGTAGCGAAAGCATATGCAAACGATATGCACAAAGAGGAGGTTGCCAAGTGACCGTTCGCAGAGCACCCTCTCCACAAACGCGGTCCGTGTCCAAGCCGGAAGACCTCGACTTACGCACGGAAGCCTTTATCAACAAGGGAATGCAGGCGCAAACAGGTGAAGCACCAAAGCCAGCAGAGACCGCGAAGGCGACCAAAGTGCTCCTCACCATCCCTGGGGACAGTCACTCGCGCATAGAGGCTGTGCTCGCGGAGCGGCGGGTTCGCATCCCCCGCCACACATGGCTATTAGAAGCCATCGTCGAGAAGCTGGAGCGAGAAGAGCAGAAACCCGTAAAACAGGGAACGGCCTCTGTGTTGGAAGCACAGAAGCCGTTCAGGCCAGGTGCCGCTTACTGACCTTGAGAGGCAGCAACCCGATATCAGTTCCCACATTGGAGGTGGGTCACTGTATGAAGAGAATCGTACCCGAAGATTTCGGCAAAGACCTGTTCGCGCAGCTCTCCCCGCCGAAACAAGAGATCGTGACCGTAACGAAGAAGCTTGGTCCGTTGCCGAGGAAGCTGGAGCGGATCATCCAGGTCGCGAGCGACATGGAGAACGACCCGACCGGTCAATCGGACGTGAGCTACATGCACAGTGTGCTGACTCAGGTTAGCCTTCCGCGCCGACGTGTGACTGGAGACACGTTTGAGCGGCGGAGCGGAAGCGCCTCCGTCCTGCTACAGGCAGGGAAACTATGGAACGGGAAGAACTTCGAGGACCAGGTGCTCCCGTATGGACCGATGCCGCGACTCATCATCGCTTGGATGAGCACCTTCGCGATCCGCAACCGCACCCGTGAAATACCGGTAGGGAACTCGGCGACCGAGTTCCTTGAGATCCTCGGCTATAGCGTCAGCGGTGGGAAGCGAGGTACATTCACGACGTTCCGGGGCCAGACGAAGGCACTCGCAGCCGTTCGCATGACCCTTGGCATGGGCACGAGTACCTTCAACGGGGGAATGGTCGAGCAATTCGACGCTTGGTTGAGTGAAGGGGACAAGCCATCGCTCTGGCCAGGCCGATTGCTGTTGAGCGACAACTTCTACGGCAGCCTGATCGAACGTGCCGTGCCACTTAACAACCAGGTTCTGGGTGCGCTCAAAGGCAGTTCGCTCGCTCTCGACATCTACGCTTGGCTAGCCCACCGGCTCCACCGCGTCCACAACCGCAACGGAGACGAGATTAGCTGGACTCGAATCAAAGAGCAGTTCGGACACGAGTATTCCGACACCGCCCAAGGCAGGAAGAACTTTCGCAAGGAGTTCGAGGCGGCTCTCGCAGGCGTCCTGAGACTATACCCCGCTGCGAAGATCGAGCCTTGCATTCGAGGAGGGGAGAACGTTGGCAAGATTCTTCGCCTTTCTCCGCCGCCAGTGGCCAAGAATTAGGGCAGCGGTCATGCTGAATCGCCACCCCATCAGATTTCACCAGCGTCTCCCATGCTGAATCGCCACCCCGCCCCGATAGCTGGAGACCTCTGACGCAGAGTACGTGCTGCCGTAGTCCGTTAAATCGTGAGCTTTGCTACAGCATAGGGTGCAAGCTTGATATATCGGACATATGCTGAGCATACAATTATGCTATTTTGAGTCCATGCTGAATCGCCACCCCAGCAGGATCGAAGGAGATCTCACAGAGACCTGTCGGAAAGGCATATTTTCTCGTGCTGAATCCCCACCCCAGTTTATGCTGAATCGCCACCCAAAACCATGCTGAATCGCCACCGATTCTCATGCTGAATCGCCACCCTGCTAATAGGTATCCTGTAGTTTGCCTTTAGTACCCGTTAATATCTCCTCGTAGTATTCCCTGTGAATCTGTGGAAACGCCCAAAAAACAAGCAACAACAAAAACAAAAACCTTCCTCGTGAGGGTGGGGTTAGTCTAGCGGTTACGGCTTACGATTTAGACCCATCACAGATCGAGCAGAAGAGCCAGTACAACGGCCCGGAACGCTAAAAGGGTAGCCCAACCCTACCAAAACAACGCGAAGCGTTATATCGCCCTCTGGCACCCTCAACATCTCCCAATCGCACCTACGATCCCAAATTGCCCCGAGGCGACGTGAGTTCGACGAGTTGAGGGGAGGAAGAATCCTCCCTATTCTCCGGCCCGTGCGGTCCTTCGCCACCCACCTCTGTGGGCCTGTTCCTGCCCGCAACGCCGTCCCTGAAAGCAATTCATGCGCCGTCGCGCCCGGCAAGGAAACCAAACCTTGCTGAGGAGTTCCACTCCTGGCGCGCGCAAGGTGATGGAAAAAGCTCCGTGCAGCTCCAGGTATTCGCTTCCTCCGGCCTTCGGCTGGCCCAAGGGCCACTTTTCCCACACCGTTGCACTTGCCGCCCTCGCTGGCGTGGGCCAGCGCCAAGGCGTGTTTGTGAGCAAACACAGCACAGCCATTCAAAAGCGAGGACACCAGCCATGAAGAAGTCAGCCCCCACCAAAGCCGCCGCCCAGACCGTAAATCAGACCCCCGCACCCGTTCCGCCCACTACCGCGTTTTCGGCAGAGCCCAAACCACAGACCGCGAAAGAAGTCATCGCCGCCAACGTCCAGCTTTTGATCGAGCAGCTTGAGGCCGGACACTCGGAAGGCTTGACCGCATACCTCACAGCGATGGGTCGATTCCACAACTACTCCTTCGGCAACATCCTTGAGATCGCCCGGCAGCGACCGGACGCCACCCGCGTTGCAGGAATGTACGCTTGGAACCAGCTTGGCCGGAGAGTAAAGAAAGGGGAGCGCGGCATCCGCATCCTCGCTTCCGTGATCGGTTCCCGCCGCAAGCCAGACGCCGAAGCCGAACGAGACATCCGTACCCAAAATCAACCCGTCCTCGTAGGCTTCCGTTCCGTGTACGTTTTCGATGTCGCGCAGACGGAAGGCAAGGAACTTCCCGAGCTTGCATCCAAGGTGAGCGGCAACGTGGGCGAGTACCGCGAACGGCTGTTCGACTTCGCCATCGCCCAGGGCATCCAGATCGAGTTCAAGGAGTCGATCGCACCCGCACTCGGCATGAGCTACGGCGGAAGAATCGCCTTGCTCCCAGGGCAGGGAAGCGCGGAAGAGTTCAGCACCTTGGTTCACGAACTCGCGCACGAAATGCTCCACAAAGCCGAACGACGAACCGCCACGACCAAGACCGTTCGCGAGACCGAAGCCGAAGCGATTGCGTTCGTAATCGGAACCGCCATCGGTTTACAAACCGGAAGAGCATCCGCCGACTACATCCACCTGTATCACGGCAACGCCGCTTTGCTTGCCGAGAGCTTGGAAGTCGTCCAGCGCACCGCCGCCGTCATCCTCTCCGCACTCGAAACCCCAGCGACAGAGACGGCAGCCGAGAAGGAAAGCGACACCGGCCCGGCACTGGCAAGAGCCAGCTAAGCCGCTCGACAGGGATGGCGTCACGGCTCACCGCCGGGCGCCATTCTTCCCAGCTTTGTAGATGCTTAGCGGAGACGCTCGGCGGCATGTCTCGCGCAAAAAATTGCCGCCCCGGCCACGAGTTCCGGGTCGGCGATGGAACGACAGAACAGCGAAGGCATATGCGAGGGTAGATGAAGGTTTGCGTCTCAACTCCAGTGCCCGGCACTCCTCCAGATCGACAGCGCGCCCATGCCGAACGGATGCTTGCCCGTGCCAAAGATCGACACCGCCAAGCGGCGAAGCTGCTCGAAAAATGGAAGCTGCGATTCGCGGAGTTGGACCGCGCCGGTGTCGCTGCTAGGCAAAGCCAGGCTGTGGGTGGACGAGCATTCCGAGACCGATATCCTCTCACCGTGAATGGCAGCCCGAGGCCATCGCTCGAATCGAAATCCTCTCGCCATTGGCAACGTCGCAACCCCCATTGTGTCGCTTTCGGCGATCATCTTCCGCGCATGCGATCCAGGCGACTTGACGACCTCTGACGTAGCGGTCTAGGTTTCAGCAGGACAATTACCACTTGAGCACTCCCGGCACGAGCACTCCGGCGACCCAAAACGCCTCCGCAGGCGTGGAGGAGAAGCCCGGCTTTCGCACCAAAACCGTGGCCACGCGGATCACGCCCGAGGAGCTGCGGGAGGTCGAGACCGCTGCCGAGCGGGAGGGCAAATCACTGGCCGAGTGGCTGCGCGATCTGGCGTTGAAGGCGGCGCGGCAACGTCCGGCGGACCCGATGGAGCTGCTCTTGAGTGAGCAGTCGGCGACCCGGTACATGCTCCTGAATCTCTTCCACGCGACCGCCCAGGCGAACGCCGAAGGGAAGCACTTGCTGGCCGAATCCGTGCTCAGAATCCGCGACCAGGCGAACGCCCGGAAGCTGGCGGACGCCCGCAAGATGATCGAAAGTTTTCAGGCCCAGGATGCCCAGGAGGGCCAAGACAGGAGCCAGTCCGGGGGCCAACCGTGAGCCGTCCGATGCGGTTTCCGAGTCGCGGCGGGAGGGTATTGCTGCTCCTTTTCGGGATCACCTTGGGACCATTCCTGCTCGTTCTCCCCGCCTCCGTTTGGCTGGCTTGGACGCTCACGCCGCTGCAAAAGTTCTATCTCGGCACCTATGCGGCAAGCTCTATCGGGGCTACTCAGCCGCGCAATATGACGAGCATTCGATGGGTGCTGAAGACTGCTCCGGGGCGCAAATCCATCCCCATGCTCCCTCAGGATGCGGTCGCCGGACCGAACCGGAAGCTGCCAGTCAGCCTCTCGGCTCAGGCCGTCGCGGACGGCTGGCGGGGAGTTACGTTGAGTTCCCCGGAGAAGGTTTCGTCGTCTGAATTGGCCCCGCTGCTTCGGGAGTCGATGTACGACGGCGAGAGCGTTCCGCGCATCCTTGGCATGCCCCTGCTCTATGGGTTGGTGGGGCTGATCTTCGTGTGTCTCGCGCTCCAAAAAGCGAAGGACGCCTGGGGCTATGGACTCAGTTCTTGGGCGCAGCGGCGGCAGGAAGAGCGCCACGGACGGAGGACCAAAGGGCCGGAGCTGAGCCGCCCGGCATGGCTGAGATGGCGGGGGGACGCCGGCATCCGTCTTCGGTTACAGGGCGAGAGCGCAGCTGCGAAGCTCGTTCCGTGGGGCCGGAGCTACGCGATTCCGAAGCGGCTGGAGTCGAGTCACATCATGCTGATGGGCGACACCGGGAGCGGCAAATCGTCTGCCATCCGGCAGATTCTCCGGCAGGTAAAGCAGCGCGGCGACACTGCCATCGTCTACGACCCGGCGATGGATTTCGTGGGCGAGTTCTATTCGCCCGAGCGCGACGACCTAATCCTCAATCCCTTGGACGCCCGCTGCCCCTACTGGAGCCTGCCGGAGGAGATATTTAGCCCCGAGATCGCAACCTCCATCGCCGCCGCCTTCCTGCCGGATAAGGAGTACGAGAAGGCATATTTCACCGACGCACCGCGCCGGGTTCTGGCCCATCTGCTGCGCCGGAAACCGCAGGTTCGCGACCTGTTGCGGTGGATGAGCGACCCGGAAGAGATCGCCGCGATAGTGAAGGGAACTCCCCTTGCCGCCTACCTCGATCCCGGCGCTCCGGCGCAACGGGCGGGGATTCTTTCGAGCATGAACATGGTGGCCGACAGCCTGGAGCTGCTGCCGCAGTATGCCGACCATAACGACCCGCGCTTCGCTACATCGTCGTGGATATCGACCCGGAAGCGATGGGTGTTCCTGACCTCCAGCTCCGGTTACCGGGAGAAACTCCTACCGCTTCATTCCGTGTGGCTGGACCTGTTCATTCTGCGCATGATGGGCCACTGCCCGGATGCGCAGCCGGTCTGGTTCGTGCTGGACGAGCTGGCGAGCCTCAACAAGCTGCCGCAGCTCCATACCGCCGTGACCGAAAACCGCAAGTATGGGAACCCGGTCGTGCTTGGCTTGCAGGGCCGCAGCCAGATGGAAAAGCGCTACGGCCAAGACGCCGAGGCCATGCTCTCGCAGCCCGCGACCAAGGTATTCTTCAAAACCTCCGAACCGCGCGCGGCGAAATGGATCTCGGAGGCCATCGGCGAGATCGAGGTCGAGCGGCTGAAGGAGTCGCGCAGCATGGGATTGCTGCGGTCGAAGAAATCCTACGCGATGGAGATCGCCACCAAGCCGCTCGTCATGGCCTCCGAGATCGCCGGCCTCGACAGCCACCGTGCCTACGTCAAGCAGGAGAACCGGGTCGTGCCGGTGCGCTTCCGGCTGGCGAAGAAGCGGAAGAAACAGCCCGAGTTCATCGAGCGGAAGATGGAGAAGCCAGCGCCCAGGAAAGCGGCGGAGGTTCCAACGCCAGCCCCGGCAGCTCCGGCGCAAGCGCCTCCGAAGAAGCCGGTTCAGGCCGCGTTGCCGCTCATCCATGCGCCCGCCGTGAAGCGGGAAGGGTTTGCGTGGAATGCCAGCCAGGAGATCGAATAGTGGTTTACTACACCAAACGTCAAAATCGTACAGCTAGTGCTCACACAGTCGGCGGTGGCGGCCTGGCATTACTGACTTCCGGGTTCTCTAGCCGATCACCCGAGAGCTATTTGAAATGGGGCAAGAATGAAGATCAAACGCATTGTGGCGGACATTGGGACTAGCAATATTTCGGCAGCAAAGAGCTTTTACCAGGACGTACTTGGTTTGGACCTGCTGATGGACCTTGGCTGGATTACAACGTACGGTTCGACGGACGAGATGACGATCCAGATCAGTTTTGCTTCACAAGGTGGCTCTGGAGCGCCTACGCCAGATCTTTCAATTGAGGTTGACGACGTAAATGAAGCTCTTGTTCGCGTACGACGAGCGGGACTCCCGGTCGAATATGGTCCAGTAGATGAACCCTGGGGAGTTCGGCGCTTTTACGTGCGCGATCCATTCGGTAAGTTGGTGAACATCCTTATGCATCAGCAATAGCCTGATTTCCCCATCGCCGTCTTGTGTCGCGCTAGAAGTTGGTTGCGAAAACGACGGTGTACGTACGACTCCTCACCTGTGCCGGCGTAAACTGTTACTACTGAGGTATACCTAATGCCTACCATTGAGAAATTGAGCATCGCCCTTCCAACCGAGATGGCGACCGTTGTCCGACAGGCCGTGGATGCGGGCGAATACTCCTCCCAGAGCGAAGTCGTCCGTGACGCCTTGCGCGACTGGACCCACAAACGCAACTTGCGGGCGCAGGGCCTCTCAGAGCTGCGCCGAGCATGGCTGGAAGCTGTGGCCGACGACTCCGAGGGAGAAGACCCAGGACCGGTTCTTGATGCCTTGGAGAAAAAATACGAGGCGTTGGCCGAGGCATCCGGGCGATAATGCGTTTGAGATTTTCCCCTTTTGTGAAGCACGATCTTGCGGAGATTGCGGAATACATCTCTCAGGACAGCCCCCGCCACGCCGCCAACTGGATTCGGGTGCTTCGGTCGCGCTTCGGAGACATTGCCAATCAACCGCTGCTCTATCGGCTCCGACCGGAGCTTGGCGTCGATGCCCGGCTTGCTCCAGTCGGCCAGTACGTCATCCTATTCAGGGTTCGCAAGGATACTGTCAGGATCGAGCGTGTCGTCCACGGAAGCCGCGATCTGCTCCCCATCCTTGAAGACATCGAACAATAGCCAGCGGCCATATGCTCACGATGTCCTCCAAACCGCTCTCCGCCGGCCAGGCGCGGACGTACCACGCGCGGGAGTTCGCGTCGGAGCGGCAGAACTATTGGAGCCGCGACCAGCAGGGTTTCAGCGAGTGGCAGGGCAGGCTTGCCGAGCAGTGGGGTTTGGAGGGCGCGATCGGCAATGACCACTTTGCGCGCCTGAGCGAAGGCCAGCACCCGTTCACCGAAGAGCAGCTTGTGCGGCATCAGGTTTCCCGAACCTACGAGGGTAAGGGCGGCAGAGAAGTGACCAGCGTGGAGCACCGCGCCGGGTGGGATGCCACGTTCTCCGCGCCGAAGTCCGTTTCGCTGACTGCACTTGTGGGAGGCGATGAGCGAGTGCGGGAGGCGCACCGGGAGAGCATCCGCGTGGCCTTGGGCGAGATCGAGCACTACACGCAGGCGCGGATCGGCAACGTGCATGCCCCGGAGACGACGGGTAAGTTCGCCGCCGCGACCTTCGAGCACGACACGGCGCGGCCGGTCGCGGGGTATGCCGCGCCGCAGCTCCACACCCATGCCGTGATCTTCAACGTGACCGAGCGCGAGAACGGGCAGACCCGCTCCGTGCAGTCGCATGAGCTGTACGCCTCGCAGCACTACGGCACGGCGATCTACCGCGCGGAGCTGGCAACGCGCCTGCAAAAGCTGGGCTACGAGCTGGAGCGCGGCAAGGACGGTCAGCCGGAGATCAAGGGCTACACGCGGGAGTACCTGGAGGCATCGAGTCCGCGACGGCAACAGGTGCAGGATTACAAGCGCGAGCAGGGAATCGACGGCGCGGCAGCCGGGCAGATTGCCGCCCATCGCACCCGCGACCGGAAGGAGCTGCTATCGCCGGAGGAGGTGCAGCGCCAGCACCGGGAGCTTGCCGGGCAGTTCGGCTATCAGGCCGACCGGGTAGTGGCCGAAGCACTGGAGCGTACTCAGAAGGTCCAGCAGAAACAGACCCGCTCTCCGGCACAGACGGCACAACAGGCCGTGACGTATGCCCGCGATCACCTGTTCGAGAAAGACGCCGTGCAGGACCGGAGAGCGATTTATGAAACGGCGTTGAATCGCGGCATGGGCGAGATCGCCTACTCGCACGTTCGACAAGAGTTCGAGCAGCGGATGCAGGCAGGCGAGTTCCGCGAGGCGCAGGCGTCGGTGCGAGGCCCGCAGATCACGACCGCTCAAATGGTGCGGATGGAGCGGGAGATCATTGGCCAGATGCAGCAGGGCAACCGGCGTGGGTACCAGGACCCAATGCTGTTACAAGGCCGGGAGCGCTTCGACACGCTGGAGCGGCACCCGGAGCTGAATCGTTCGCAAGAGGTCGCCGCTCGTGAGGTCTTCGCTGCGCGCGAAAAGATCGTCGGCATCGACGGCGTGGCCGGAGCCGGAAAGACCACGACGCTGGCCGTCATCCGCGAAGGAGCCGAGGCCGAAGGCTACAGGGTGGAGGGTTTCGCGCCCACGAGCCGCGCGGCGCAGAAGCTCGGCGAGGCCGGCATTGAGACTTCAACATTGCAGATGCACCTGGCGCGACGGCAGGGGCCGGACACCGGAGAGAAACGGCTCTATGTGCTCGATGAGTCCTCACTCGCGTCCACCAGGCAGATGCACGAGTTTGTGACGCGCCTGCACCCGAACGATCGTGTGTTGCTGGTAGGCGACCGGCGGCAGCATGAGGCGGTCGAGGCCGGAAAGCCCTTTGCGCAGTTGCAGGAAGCCGGGATGAAGACCATCTCGCTCGATCAGATCGTGCGCCAGAAGGAGCCGGGGCTGCGGCAGGTGGTCGAGCAGCTCTCGCGTGGCGAGGTGGGAGCTGCGGTCAAGAATCTGGACAGCCAGGGCCGGGTGCATGAGTTCCGTGGCCGCGAGGAGCGGATTGACGCCATCGCGAGGGAGTACGCGAAGTCGCCGGAGAACACGCTGGTCGTCTCGCCCGACAACCGCTCCCGCGCGGAGATCAATCAGCGCATCCATGCCGAGCTGCAACGGCATGGCGCTGTGGGCAGGGAGGAGCATCGCGTCGCAACACTGGTGCCCCGCCAGGACCTCACCGGAGCGGCCCGCACGTGGGCCGAGCGATACGAGGTGGGTGATGTGCTGCGCTATAGCCGGGCGTCGAAGGAGACCGGCATCGGCAAAGGCGAGTACGCCCGCGTAGTTGGCATCGACGCTCCGCACAACCGGATCACCGTGGCGCTGAAGGACGGCACCAAGCGGACGTACGACCCGCACCGCCAGCAGGGAGTTTCGGTCTACCGCGAGGAGCCGCGCAGCTTCTCTCATGGCGACCGCATCCAGTTCACCGCGCCAGCGAACGACCTCAAGGTAGCCAACCGCGAGCTGGGAAAGGTTGAGAGCATCACCGAGGGCCGTATGTCGCTGCGCATGGACGATGGCCGCTCCGTGCAGCTCGATCCAGCCAGGCATCCGCATCTCGATCACGGCTATGCCGTGACCAGCCACTCCAGCCAGGGGCAGACCGCCGAGCGGGTGCTGGTCCATGTGGATACCGAGCTGGGCGCGAAGGACCTGCTTAACAACCGCATGGCTTACGTCGCCGTCTCGCGCGGAGCGCACGATGCGCAGCTCTTCACCAACGACCGCGAGAAGCTGCCCAAGGCGTTAGGCCACGACGTATCCCACCAAAGCGCTCATGTGCCGGAGATCAAGCCCGAGCGGTCCATCCAGCCGCAGCAGCGGGAGATCGCGCCGCAGCAGGAACACAGCTATGGATTGGGACTCGGCCTCTAGTTCCTATCTTCCCGGATAATGGAAGCAAAAATCCCCATTCATTCAGGGGCGGATAGATTGAAAAAACACAAAGAACGAAGAGATGTTCGATGTGTCGATAATCGACCTTGATTGCGGGCCGGAGGAGTTCGGTGCTTCAATCTAGGTATTGCGTAGATTTCTCTCCATTCTGTTGCTGGCAGTGTTCGGTCTGCCTCTCGTCTTGCCCCTATTCGCTTTGGGGCAGGATGCGGATGCTGGGCTGCCCGCGTGCTGCCGCAGGAACGGAAAGCACCACTGCATGATGAGCATGGGCGAGCGCAGCCAACTGGCCAACCACGATCCGCTATTCAGTGCTCCCGTTGAGAGATGCCCCTATTGCCCGAGAATGGTCACGGCTACACGCCCAAATCTGTTGGCAACTCCCGTTTCAGAGTCAATTTTCGCTGAACTGGTAAGCCATCCATCCGGCGTTGCTCAGACCGAATCCAAGCGGCGCATCTCGCGTGATCGATCACGCCAGAAGCGCGGCCCTCCTGCATTGTCCCTCCTCTAGCTCTCGTCTCTAGCCAGACCACCGGCGTCCGCAGAATAGGCGCACTCGCATGTGCCTCACGCCTCACGCGCTCGTTTTGAGCTGCATGAGCTTCTGCCCTGATGTCTTAGAGAGGAACACATGCCCCATCTCAGAAATGCCTTACTCGGCCTTTGCGCCTTTGCGCCTCTGTGCCTCCATGCAGTCGCCCAGACCTCCACTTCTAGCACCATCACAGGCCAGATCATTGACCCCGGCGGAGCAGCCGTGGTCGGAGCCCATATTGAAGCGCGTCAACTATACGGCACGTTTGACGTTCGCCTCCTATCCGACCAGCAAGGCCGGTTCTTTGTTTCCAGCCCACCCCCAGGAAGGTACGAGATTCACATCGAGCATCCCGGGTTCCGCGACCTGCGTCAGCAAGCCGAGGTTCAGGCCGGATCGAGCGTCTCTCTTAATTTTCCACTCGTGATTTCCTCTTTGGCTGAGACTGTGACCGTTAACGCCCAATCCTCGCTAATTACTGAGTCGCCGACCGGTGAAACCCAAACCAGCGTCAGCCGGGAAGATTTCAAAAACACTCCCGCCACCAACATAGGGGATGTGCTGGCACTTGTTCCCGGCGTCACCTTCGTTCAGGGCAATGGTCCACGCGACGTGTCGATTTCGGTGCGTGGATCGAACGAGAGGCAGACCTATGGAATCCGCAATGTGCAGGTCTTCGAGGACGGCTTCCCTGTAACCCAGCCGGACGGCCTCGCCCGGACCGATCTCACCGATCCCCACGCTTACAGCAGCATCGACGTAGTGCAGGGGCCATCCTCTGCCCTCTATGGCAACTATGCGACGGGCGGGGCTATCGACTTCCATACTCGCACCGGCAGCGAAATTCAGGGGCTTGAGGTTGGAGCCGACTTCGGCAGCTTCGGCTATTTCAACGATTACGTGACCTATGGAGCAGGCGGCGAGCGGTATCAGATAGCTGCTTTCCTCAGCAATGTTCGGGCAGATCAAGCGACGGCAAACAACCAATTCAATACGATCACCGGCAACATTCTGGCGAGCTTCGCCGCCACGCCGCGAGACCGCTTCACCATTAAATTCATCGACAATGACCTGGATACAAACCTTTCTGTCCGACTCTCGCTTGCGCAGTACCGAATGAATCCGTTCCAGCAGGGATGCAGCACATATACCGCAGCAGCAGCAACAAGCGGATGCGCAACCGTCAGCGTTTACACGAACGGCTACAACGGAACGCGCCAGTCGCTCACAGCGGCACAGGCGGGTTTGGGGCGGCATGACCGACGCACCATCTTCGGCGCTCGTTACGAGCGGGACCTCACAGACACGACGACATGGCGCACGCAATTCGTCTTCGACAATCGGGATGCCAACCAGCCGACCAGCTCCACAACCTACCGAGGAACCCTGCCCTCCTTCAACGTCGTCAGTGATGTGCTGCGCAGAGGCAGCCTTTGGGGCCGTCGCTCAACTTCTTATGGAGGCGGCTTCTTCAACTACGAAAACATCAACTCGCAAAGTTCCAACGTCATTCCGGGTGGCAATGCCGCAGTGGGGGGGCAGACGCAGACGGTGTTCGGTAAGCACCTGAATACAGGAGGCCGAGGCCGCCAGGAGATTGCGCTTGCTGAGCGATGGACAATCGTAGCGGGGCTGGGAGCGGAGTTCACAGGATTGAATGCTCTCGCGAACAACTTCACTTATCCCACAGCGGGGGTGCCTGTCATATCACCGGTATCGGCAGACCGTACTTTCTTCAATGTCGCCCCCGAGGTGTCGGTTCAATATCACCCGAATGATATGTGGCGTCTGCACGCGCGGCTCGGAACCGGCTACGGAACACCGCAGGCAACTCAGCTCTTCACCAACGCGCAAGGCGCTTTCGGCAACAATGTCACGCTCAAGACGCAGCGGAACACCGGCGTCGATTTGGGTGCCGAGTGGACGCTGGGATCGACGCTGCAAGCGTCGGTGATGGGCTTCTATGAATGGTTCCGCAACGAGCAAGTTACGCAGTCGCCGGGTGTCAACTTGCAGAGCTATACCTTCAACGCTCCAGCCTCGGCGCATCGTGGAGTGGAGGTCGGCCTGGATTGGCACCCGCTTCCCATTGCCCTCTCCGGCGCGCGGGTGCGAGCTTCCTACCTGCTCGACAACCAGATCTACACGAACTACAGCGAGACTCTCACGACCGGCACACAGAGCGGGACCTTCAACCGTTCCGGCGGCAAGATTCCGGGCATCGTTCCCAACTTCCTCAACGCTCGCATTATCTACGACCAGCCGACCGGGAAGCTGCGTGGCTTCGGAGGTTTCGTTGAGACCAACTGGCGAGACAATTATTTGCTCGACAACGCCAATCTCTTGAGCGCATCGGGCTACACCCTGCTCAATCTCAGCACTCACTATGACCCGCCTGCGGGTCACGGAGCGGTCTCGCGCCTTCGCTTCTTCTTCGACATTCAGAACCTCACCAACAAGACCTACGTTGGATCGGCGAACAACATTACAAACAGCCTCAACAGCACGACCGGAGTGCAGAACGGACCGGACGTGCTGGCAACCGTAACAGGCACGATCTACGCAGGAACGCCACGAGCCTCATACGGCGGCGTTCGGGTGAGGTTCTAATGCAGACCATCAATGAGCGGCAGCCTTGGTTGAACTACCGAACAATCTGGCGCTGGCACTTCTACGCCGGCCTCTTCTGCATTCCGTTTGTCATCTGGCTTTCGATCACCGGGTCCATCTACCTGTTTAGGCCGCAGATCGAGCGATGGCTTGACCGGCCATACGACAGCCTTAGCATCACCGGCCCACGCGCAACCGCCGAGACTCAGGCGATGGCGGCACTCGCCGCCGTCCCCGGTTCCAGCCTGCACTACTACGAGCTGCCACGCACCGCGCGATCCGCAACGCGCGTCATCGTCGGACGCGGCACAGAGGAGTACCGGGTCTACCTTCACCCGCAGACTTTGCAGGTGCTGAAAGTCATCAGCGAAGACAGACGCCCTATGCGGATCGTTTTTCGTCTGCATGGCGAACTGATGGCAGGGGATTGGGGCTCGCGACTGGTCGAGCTTGCCGCATCCTGGGCCATCGTCATGATCCTTACCGGCCTGTATCTCTGGTGGCCCAGGCAGACCGAAAAGTTGGCAGGCGTCCTTTATTTCCGGGTACGCCAGGGCAAACGCATTTTCTGGCGAGACCTCCACGCCGTTACCGGTGTCTGGGTTTCTGCGTTCGTTTTGTTCCTTCTTTTGACCGGGCTACCGTGGGCGAAGAGCTGGGGCGGCTATCTCAAAGCCGTTCGTTCTTTCACCGGAACTCACATCGTGCGGCAAGACTGGACGACGGGAAGCTCCTCTGAGGTCGCCGAGTGCATGGCCATGAACGGCGACAGCATGGCCGGTATGTCGATGGAGCACTCCGAGCACATGGCACACACCATGACCGGTCCGAGAAACCCGCACGCCTATGAGCCACTCAACCGGATGGTGGCCTCCGTCGTTCCCCTCAACCTCGCCTATCCGGTGCTCATCATGCCGCCCATGGCCCCAAGCATCGACTGGACGGCAAAGTCCGATGCGCAGAATCGCACCTTGAGAGCGGTTGTGACGCTCGATCCCAATTCCGGCGCAGTGCTCAAACGCGAGAATTTCAGCCAGCAGAGTCTGATTGATCGGATGGTCGGCGTGGGCGTGGCCGCGCATGAAGGACAACTCTTTGGGCTAGCGAATCAGTTGATCGAGCTGCTTACGGCGATGGGACTGGTCACGTTGAGCGTGAGCGCCGTCGTCCTCTGGTGGAAGCGCCGTGCTGTTGGCGTACTTGGAGCACCCGTGCCTACCCGAAAACCGCGATTCTCGTTCGGGCTGGCGGTTCTGATAATGGCCTTCGGCCTTTACCTGCCCATGCTTGGCTTGTCGCTTGTCGCAGTGATCCTCCTTGAGAGATTTGTATTGCGACGCATCCCGGCAGCGCAGCAGTGGCTTGGTCTACAGCCGAACAGGCTGATGAAATTCACCAGCCATCTTTAGCCACCCATAACTTCTTTTATGGGTCCTTACCGTGCTCTATTGTCCGTTTTCTGACGGGACCCCTGTCTCTCCTTACAAAGTTTTCTCCCACTTCACACGGCTTCGAAGCCAAGAGGCGACTTGGACCAATCCGATCAGAGCTGGCACCTCGATCAAGGGGTCCAACAATGCCCACGAATGCTCCGCCTGAGTTGAGTCCGAAGACAGCGACTGCCACGGCGATCGCCAGCTCGAATTATTACCTGCCGCCGTGAAGGACAAGGTGGCGGACTGCGCACTGCGAATCGCGAATTCTGATCAGCCTTTTTTTTGATGTTCTGCAAAAAAGAACATTTCCACAACATGGTTTCTGTAAGACGATAGAAGAGGAGGCTCATCAGCACACGCTGTTCCGGGAGTGAGGAAAAACATGGATATGGCGGAGCTGGAGATTTTCCGTGAGGTGGCACGTCAGGGTAGCGTTACGCGAGCGGCACGTACTTTGCAGCGGGTGCAGTCCAATGTGACGACGCGGATTCAGCAGCTGGAGGAGGAGCTTGGCGTTTCGCTGTTCCTCCGCGACAGCAAACGTATGGAATTGAGCGCGGACGGAGAGCGTTTCCTCTTATATGCGGAGAAGATGCTTACAACCGCCGAGGAAGCGAAGCAGGCGCTGCATCCGGCTACACCCTCAGGTGTGTTCCGCGTTGGATCGATGGAGAGCACGACGGCAAGCCGCCTACCGAAAGCTCTCTTGCGCTTCCATAAAGATAACCCTCTTGTGAAATTAGAGCTGACCACCGGCCCATCAGAGCCCTTGATACAAAGCGTGCTGGCGTACAAGCTGGACTGCGTATTTGTGGCACATTCGGCCGCGGGTTCGCATCGTAAGGTGCGTTGGAACGACGAATATCCAGGGTTGGACGGGACGTACTTGTTTCCTGAAGAGCTGAGGCTGGTCGCTCCTCCGGGCATGGATAAGCGAAAGCTCTCACATGGCGAGATGGGCATATCGACTATCGCTGCCTTTGCAAACGGGTGTACCTACCGCAAGTGTGCGGAGGAGTGGGTCGCGGAACAGGCAGAGCCGCAACGATGGACGATCCTCGAGGTCTCTTCCTACCATGCGATCCTTGCCTGTATCGCTACAGGCAGTGCGATCGGCTTCCTGCCTCAATCTGTTCTGGATCTCTATCGTGAGCAGATACCGTTCGAGGTCTCTCCCTACCGGCCCGTGCACACGTGGCTTGTTCGGCGTGCCGACTACGCGGCTCCGGCCTTTGAGGTTTTTCTCAAAGCAGTTCGGTCCCTGTCTTGAGTCCTACGATGAAGAAAACATTTCTGGAACAACTAGGCGCCAAGCTGCCGATTGTCCAAGCACCTATGGCCGGTGTCAGTACCCCGGAGCTTGCGGCCGCGGTCACCAACGCAGGTGGTCTGGGCTCCCTCGGCATTGCCGCAATGACCGTCGCAAGAGCCAGTGAAGAGATCGCCGTGACACGGCGTCTCACGTCGGGCCCCTTCAACGTCAATTTGTTCTGTCACAGAGCTCCCGTTGTCGATCCGGAGCGCCACACCGGCTGGCTTGCTTACCTTTCCCCTCATTTCGTCGAAGCGGATAGCAACGCTCCCGAACGACTGGACTGCTCTATCCGGGCTTCGAAGAGAACCACGAGATGCATGCCATGTTGCTTGATACGAAGCCAGCGGTGGTCAGCTTCCACTTCGGGCTTCCTTCGGGAGAGAAAATACGTGCGCTTCGGTCCGCGCGTATCCGGCTCATGGCGACCGCGACCAGTGTGCAGGAAGCGAATCAGATTGCGGTAGCAGGGCTCGATGCCATTGTTGCGCAGGGCTATGAGGCGGGCGGACATCGTGGAACCTTCGATGACACTGCGCGAGATGAGCAGCTACCTCTTGGTGTGCTCATACGCCTGCTCGCGCAACAGCAAGAATTCCCAGTTATTGCCGCTGGAGGCATCATGGATGGCGCAGGCATCGCTGCGACGCTGAAGCAAGGAGCGCAGGCTGCTCAACTCGGCACAGCCTTTGTGAGTTGCCCTGAATCGGCTGCCGGCGCTGCTTACCGCAATGCACTCCGCGAGGGCGGTTCGACCGGAACCACGATGACTCGAGCGATCTCCGGGCGTCCCGCGCGCGGTCTCGTCAATCGATTCACCAGGCTCGGCGAAGACCCTGCGTGTCCACCTATTCCGGATTATCCACTTGCCTACTCCGCAGGCAAGTCGCTGCACGCAGCAGCCATGCGGAATGGTAGTGCAGAGTATGCAGCGCATTGGGCTGGACAGGGCGTGGCGATGACTCGATGGATGGCAGCCTCCGCGCTCGTCAAGACCTTGGCCGAGGAGATGAAGGAGGCAGCTAGACCACGCGGAGCTAACCGACCGCTCGAGGGGATGCCTTGTGATTCATCCAGGTGACCAACAGCAGAATCGCGCTGGTTGCCGGGAACACCGCTCTCATTCCCAGATGCGCTCCGACGAATCCACCCACGATAGGGCCAAGCACCTGACCCGCGTATTGCGCTGATTGCGAGAGCCCGAGCGTTCGGCCCAAAGCAGCTTCAGAAGCAGTTGAACGGATGAGCTTTGCGATGGATGGCAGAAGCCCCACGAGGCTCATGCCCATCAGGAAGCGAAGCGCTAGAAGCTGCCACCAGTGCGTCACGAATGCTTGCGGGACCAGGAGCAAAGCGGTGACCAAGAGACAGCGTTGGATGACCTTCCAGGGGCCGATGCGATCAGCGAGCCTGCCAAGGCGCGGCGCGGCTAGGATGCTTCCAAACGCGGCTGCAGACATCACGAACCCAGCGTGAAGAACATCACGGCCATGATCGCCGCCGAATGTTCGGAGGTAGAGTGTGATAATTGGCTCGATGGACATGTTCGCGAAGAGAACCATCATCGCGGTGCCAAGAATGGTGGCCAAAACAAAGGTGCTCACCTTGTTCTTGTCTCCGGACTGCGCATGAGTTGTGCGACTGAGCGATGCAGCCCCGCTGCGAGTCTCCTTCACGAATAAGACGGTCGCGATCATAGCGACAGCTATGACCGCACCTGCAGCGAAGAACGTGTTCCGTATGCCGATGTACCCCGGCAAGATGCCCCCGAGAAGAGGTCCCAACAGATTGCCTGCAAGTGATCCTGTCGACAGGATCCCCAAGGCCCAGGCGGCGCGGTCGCGGGGTGCCTGCGCCGCGACCAGTTGAGTCGAAGACGAAGAGTAGCCACCGACCAAACCAGCAAGCAGGCGAAGAGCGGCAAGTTGGTAAACATTTCGAACGAGGCCGAGCATTGGAATCACGAGAGTCATGCCAACCGCGGCGCGAACCAACATCTTCTTTCTTCCGTAACGATCGCCGAGATGTCCCCAGAGGGGCGCCGTCAGGCCTGTGCCCAGGAACGTAGCTCCGAAACAGAGCCCTGTCCATTCAACGATGCTCGATTTGGAAGAGATGCCCAGCTGCTCCACGTACACCGGGAGGAACGGCAACAAGAGAGTGAGGCTGAACAGCGTGGTGAATGACCCGAACACGCAGATGGCAAGGTTTCGCTTCCAGTAGGGCTCTGCTTCACTATCGGAAGCCCTCGACTGGAGCTCATGAGAAGAGCAAATCGAGAACAGACTGCCGCATACGTTCTCAAGGAGAGAACACAGCGTGCTGGTGGAGAACAGCACTGGGCACGAGTTTCGTAACAGCCTCGTTCCTGCCCGCAACGCAAGTTCTATGAAGAGGTCTGTCTTTACGAGCAGTCCTTCGTCAAAGACCAGGTTATTTCGATCTCCCAGCTCATTGCTGCTCAGTCCAACGAACTGGGAAAGGAGATCGGTGTTCGACGGTTCGTACGCTTCAGGTTAGGCGACAGCGACACTATCAGATGAAGCAGGTGTAACGGCCAATAGACCCAGAGGCCCAAAGTCAGGAAGCGGCTTTGCTGTTGCTATCCCGGGTGCTAAATCAGAGTGATTCCAATCTCCCGTTCCACGCATGATAATGTCCTTTATCATGTGGGAACTGCGAGGTCGAGGTGGTTATGGTGCCGCTTTGGTCGATAACAAAAATTGACATTCTTTGTTATTCCACCCAACATGGAGGCTGGAGGTGCCTGCCATGAACGTCTCTTTGACCCCGGAGCTGGACCAGTTTGTTGTGACCAAGGTCGCATCAGGACGCTACACCTCGGCTAGCGAGGTGATCCGCGAAGCCCTTCGACTCCTTGAAGAGCGTGACCAGGCGCGCAGCGCACAGTTGGGAGCCTTTAACGAAGAGCTCTCGAAAAGACTCCAATCGCTAGATCGAGGAGAGCATGTCGAGCCGGCAGCGGCGAAGGCACGGATTGCACGGAAGTCCGAGGAGCGGAGACGCCCTCGCGGATGAGCCAGTATCTCCTTGCCCGGGCAGCCGAATCCGACCTGGATTCCATCTGGGAGTACATCGCACGGGACAGTATGGACGCGGCAGACCGCTGGATTGCGAAGCTGTTCGAGGCATTCGAGGTCCTGGCAGCTAACCCTGCCATCGGTCACACGCGCGAAGACCTCACAGCCCTCCCGGTGTTGTTTTGGCCCTTGGGTTCGTACCTGATCCTGTATCGAAGGCAGCCGGAGCGGATCGAGATCGTGGCCGTAACCCAAGGGGCGCGCGACATCCCGTCGTTCCTTGAGCACCGCAAACCCGAGGGCAAAGACTCATGACCGCCGAAGCATTGGCTCTCCGCGCGCACGCGGCTCCTCTGCCGTCGATCTTTACGTCGCGTCCAGAAGCACGTACGCGGATGCGAGATTTCTTTAGCTCGCATATCCGAAACCCCAACACCCGTCGCGCTTACATGGAGGCGGTGCGTCAGTTCTCCGCCTTCTGTGCCGAGCTTGGCATCCTGGATCTCGCGCAGGTCAAGCCGGTGCATGTGGCGGCGTTTGTGGAGGCGCAGCTCAAGCT
>JAABUO010002053.1_pt1 | contig 25062 bp, 30 predicted proteins | sample 5559291 | NCBI WGS metagenome assembly JAABUO01 (sample SAMN10711878, study PRJNA513372) | rock metagenome | isolation source: Antarctica rocks | place: Antarctica: Victoria Land, Finger Mt sud
TGGCTATCCCTGTGGGCAGCCTGCAAGTTATTTTGACTACTGCGCTAATGGTGATGCCAGCATATACAGCAGGACACCTTAATGTCCTTGAGGACTTCACACCCACTGAAGACAGTGCTAAGCAGTCAGCGAACGGTACTGTAGCTAACATTGAGGGGAGTGACGTCAATGGTGTGAACGCACATGCTGCTGTATGACACAATGCAGACACCATTGAAGCATGATAAGCTGAGCCAGCAATTTGAAATTCACTAGCTATTGTTTGTACACTATGTTATTGCTTGCAGAGCTATCTGTTTGCGAAGTGGTTCAATGTGAGTGAGTATAATGTTGTTTGTATTAGAGCTTGGTTTGTTTGCATGAGATTACCTGAAACCGTTCACCTTGTTCTTGAGCAGGAGAAGCAGAGTGCAAGGTCTGTTTAATGTCTCCTCAGCACTTTGTAAGGATGTGCAACAAGCTGATGATGTGCTAAACAACTGCATACAAAGCAGAAGCATGTAGTGACGCAAAGGATGGCTATACCTGCTAGCGATGGCCTACTGGTCTCTGCAAGCCGGTTTGCTTTGTGCGGCAGTCAGTCAGACCTAAATTTGCTTCATACGTTGTGACAGAGAGCAAATGCTGTTGTCATCTGGCAGCTGCTACGACCACAGCCTGCCCAGACCGCGCCTGGGTCAAGGAACAGCATCTCTCCTCAGCAACAGGCTCGCAAGTTTGCAAAGCACTAAATTTTACTGGACCGCGAACCGTGGCAGCTGATTTATGTCCCACTGGGCTGGAGAGCTGAGCCGCTTGCAGATAAGCTGTGCAAAAAAGGCTGAGGCACATTTGTCACCAGATCAGATGCTACCCCATGCTGTGCTTGCACTGCATTACCGTCTTGATGCTGCTGATGTTGTGTGTCAAACTTAGCACAAATTTTGCTAGCTACTCTAGAGATCTCATTAGCTCAGGAATGCACCTGCTTTTCTTGTACTTGCTATTCTGGATGCTGCTGTTTGGCGCCTGTGCACAACTTGAAGCCTTTGAGTTCATTGCAGGTCTATTCTCATCTTCCAGCATAGCCTAGTTAGCACCATTGACTTAGCATCTGAGAGCCCTCGGAAGACTCATGATCACCCTCAATGCTGTAGATCATTGCAATCACTGGCCCAGGAAAGAAGTACAGCAATGTCCCGAGCGCAAGGAAGTTCATTGCCCTGGCAAAGGAAAGAACACACATGCCTACAGCCTGGCGCAGTGGAGTACTGCAGTTTAGCGCCATCCTCTGACATCTGAGCAAGGTGTGTTGTAGCAGCTGTGACATCAGCTTCTGAGCTTATGAGCTGATTCGACCTGAGATAAGGAAGTTTCTTGCTGTAACTTTGCTTGTGTTGCCCATGTTGTTCTCAGCCAACCATGCAGGCATCGAAACAAGATAGCAATGTTACATGCCTATATAGGCAGGTAGCTACTGCTGCATGTACTTGCCTGTTGAGGCGCCTGGCACGTTTGCCGGCATGCCCAATGATAGGAAGATTGAGATGGTCCAGGGTAGGGCTTTCCAACCTGGTGGTGTAAGTGTTGGTTGGATCATATATATACTCATCATGAGATCCAGGTTGTTGAGCAAGAGGAAATGGCATGCATCGGGTGTTTTAATAGATGCACAGGTTCTTGTGGTCAAGCATTCATAAATTGAAATTCACTGTCTCAGTGTGACCCAGCACAACGTGCCATTGTACCACAGTAGTTCCCAACTGAGGAAAGCATGCTAAATGTGTGTTCTCTTCATTCAGCTTGCTAGAAGCCCAACTTGAGTCCCAGCGTTGGGTGTGTAATATGCAGCCTTTGGGTGCCTGTGGCAGCATGCCTCTTTTGCTGTGTACACAACATGTTCTGGCCTGTTGCGGCCCACAGTTTAGCCCAGCTGTTTGGGGTTTTGACTTGATGCACGCATGTGTTTTTTGCAGACTGTGAAAGTAGAGTGTTATTACGTACGCATACGCGAGGTGACATCGATATCACATCACTTGCTTGCACTGTTGCAGTGCATGCCTATGCAGCATGCTGCTTGATTTTAGTGGGCCAGATCCAGCCAGATGCTTTGACTAGGTGTACACGTAACATGTTGTGATGCTTGCTAGGGTGCACATTGTCAAGGAATAATATCGGCTTTACGATCAATTGTAATACACAGACGTCAGTGTCTTTGACAACAATGCTATTACAATATTAATTACATGAGGTGGTCCCAAAAAAAAGTTCATGGCAATGACCACCGTGATTGACTAAGCTGTCGTATGTTTGGCAACGACATCCAGAAATACAAAGAAGTAAACTAAAAAGACAGCAAAATATTCGGCATTTCTCTTGTTCCCGCAAAACAAGGATCTAAGCATAGAAGCGCACTTAGGAAGGGAAACAACTAGTGCCGTAGCAAGCCACATATCACATAATAAGGGCAAGACATGCAGCACCAGCGTAGAGGGCAGTACTAAACAAACCAACTTCAAGACAGCATATGCTTCTGGCAAGAGGTGACGCAGTCTGTGGTGGCCTTTGTACAATGACCACACATAAGCCACCTGAATTGTAAGGTTGTGCATGAACGCTTTGCCAACCATTTCAGGTTGATGGGTGAGGCTGTGCCAGTCAGTTCGTATGCACAATGTGACAGTACCCAAAATGGCTGCCACTGCCAGCCAAAACATGAGTCTAGCTGCTGCGACGCCGGGTTGTCTGGAATCCAGGAAGGCGTACCATACAGACCATAGGGTTACCATGATATGGTCTATTGGATTTTCTTGTTGGACCCTAGCCGTGCTGACTGGCCTTTCAGTGTCACAAAACAAGTGTCTGTCTGCCGCAGGCACTTGTGACTGCATTACACATACTTTTGTCATCACCATGAGTGCAGCTTTCTATCTGATGGATTGCACAAAGTTGGTTTGCAAGAATGATGATCATGCAAGATCCATCATGAGCAGAGCCTGTAAAAAGTCTGTGAAGCAAATCCTGCAGAGTACATGGTGCATACAGTTTATGTGATTCTACAAACAACATCAGCAGTCCATGGCATAGGGCAGAGGGTCCAACCTGGCCAACACATCCAGTACCATCAGCTTGAGCTTGACTATTGCTTGAGAGCTGATCGTTGCACTGACCAGTATATTCTGTGTCAGCTGACTCCATGCCATGTTGTGAGCTGTAAACAGCCCACTCACGGCCTTGTGTTGGCTGACAAACAGAGCTTGCTGGCGCTTGTACTGGTATTTTTTTGCTTCCATTGCTGCTGCTCACTCGAGCCGGCTGTACCGTATGAGAGCAACTAAGAGCAACGCCTGTGCAACCCAAAATGCCGAACACCTGCAAGGGGAAATAGATAGTGTGATACTGTTTTGCCAAGCTGTGTGCTTGAGGCCAACAGCTTGATCGCGTTCACGACACCTTGAGAGTGCTGCTGTGTTTTGTAGGGGCTTCTAGACCCACATCTTGGTTGCATAGCAGATCCTGCACAGCATGTAACGCCGGCCTGTGCCATGGTTGCGCCCAGGTTCATCCAACTTTTCGGCTCATCCAAACCGCCACAGCATCGCTTGTCGAACCTCGCCCTTTCCTTAATTCACGTCAGCTCTCAGCAGCTGCCGTCCCTCGAGGACCCAAACTTTGGCGCTTCCGAGATGGGAAGGCACATGTAACGCCAGGCTTCTCGTCGAGTACGCTTTCGCAATTTCTCTCCTCAGGTAGAGTGCGGTTCCCATGTTGATGTTGTCAGTCCGCGCTTCCGCCTTTGCGGCAGTCAATTAGGCGCAGGTCTGCTACAATAAGTGTGACAGCAAAGTTTCTGGTTCGCTGGCAACTGCTATGCCTAAGGCCGCTTGATCATACAAGCGGAAATCCACAACAACAGCTTTGCAGTATTTGAACAGATCATTAACAAACCATTGGACTGCGAACCATGACAGCTGGCTCATACCCCGGTAAGCTGCTCGCCAGTCCACGATCACTGTGCTCATGAACATATTTTCTGTCCCCAAAGCCTTGTCACAGACCGAGCACAGACAGCATGCAAATTTTGCCGTGTTGACATGTCAGCCCAGCCTCTCTGCAGCGCAGGGTCTGAGTGAGCAATATCAGGTACGTAGCAACCAGTCTGCCATAGCACTCGGTGTTTCAGAGATGGCTGCACCTTAGCAGTTCATTCACCTTGCACACCTGTGCAATGCATACTTGTCTCAGAGAAGTTTGGCGTTACAGCAAGCTGTCCACATGACTGTGATCCGCTAGACACATCCTCTTCCAGCTTGTTGCAGCATGCGGCGCTGTATCACTATGCTGCCAGTCAAGGCAAAATTATTGCACTCATGCACATGGCCCCGCATGGTGCTGCTTTAGATGCCATCTCAAAGCAGGCAAGATATCAACCCTTGCGCACCTTGCTTGACCATTCAGCTCCCTCAAACTCAGAGAGGACTGCGCTGTTCTATTATCGGCCATGTGCCTCACTTACTTTGAATTGCAAATCAGCACCAGAACTGTGCACCACATATAGCTCGCTGCAGACAGAGCATAGCTGACCTGACAGCAACTCTGCTGCAGGGAGTGAGCCTGCTTCATGAAGCTGCCTTAGCAAACCAACCATGCAATGCTCCTATGAAGCTGACCTTGATGCTGTCAACTCTGATGTAAGCAACCCTTTGTCTTTGAACAGCATGGTCATCACAGCAAATTTGCATCTTGTGTGTAGCAGTCATCTCCCTTTCAGTCTATCGTGCAGACACCGCCAGCATGGTAAGACACCTTGTCCTTTGCTGGCTCTCTTGCCTCCATACATGCATGTATGTGAAACAGTGACTGCCAAAACGTACCAGTGTCTACACCCAAACCTGCAGGTATGGATGTGGGGCTGGCATGAGTGCGTCAGCACCAGATGGCTCACTTGTACCCCCACAGAGCTGCATCAGTCTTGTCTGCACGGTGAGACTTAGACATGTCTGCTTGTTGGCAGCCAGATCCCTTTGCTTGGCGGCATCCAGAGGCCGTTTGGAAGCTACCAGGTGTCTGTTGCAGCATGATGCTGACTTGATGTCAGGGTGATGCAGTGGGTAATACATAACTGGTGCAACTTGCACAAAGCGCTATAGTTTACTCGCGTACCTTGATGCAGCCAGTGACTGGGGTCGCCGGATTATCCTTCTCTTTATCTTGTTGGTAACATCAAAGTGGCAAATGCAGTGAACATGAAGCATGGCGGTGCATGCCTAGGAGCATCCTGCTGATATGCGCATGAGCGTTTTTCAGCTTGTAATGTCCGTACTGCTCATAGCCTTCCTTCAAAACATGTGTTCATGTGGTCCTGTCATGCTGTGCTCAAAGACATCAATCCAGGCTATTACAGGACCAAACAGCTCTTCACTACGCTGTGGTGCGGTAGTCTTGTGAAGTGGTGACAGAGCTTGTGGCAGCTGGTGCACGCCTACATGCCTGAGATGCACTGGTGTGTTGCTGCCCTCATTTGTATGCAAGGCTGCGCTGTGCCAGTGCTAGTAATGGCTCATTTGTGTTTGGTTCTGCAGGGCAGCACAGCACAGCACAGCACAGCACAGCACAGCACAGCACAGCACAGCACAGCACAGCACAGCACAGCACAGCACAGCACAGCACAGCACAGCACAGCACAGCACAGCGCAGCGTAGCGCAGCACAGCACAGCATGGGGGGACCTCCAAGAAGTCTAGTAAATTGCAGTGCACCAGCGTGCACCATGTCAATCACAGCCTCCCAAACAAATGGTCTTGCACGAACTTAACAGGCAGTCTGGCTTACTTGCATTCATCTTTGGCAATGAACTATTGCCATTAAATTATTTTGCACAGCTGTCAGGGATAAGCTGTGGTCTAAGCTGTTGAAGCAAGAGCATTTGTGTCAGTCACTTGCTGATCAATACTAGCATTAGCTTTCCAAGATGTTCGCCTACAGCAGCTTTCCTTTGTGGATGTGTTGCTGCAATAGGGTCAACTAACCCTTCTGCCAGGTGTTATCAGCATTATCTATGAGCTAATCCTGCACGTACCTAGTTCGTCATGAGCCTACAAGCCTTCAAATCATATTGTCATTACTATTCTGTTACCATCGTTATTATCATTATTTTTGTTATCATCATTATTGTCATCATTATCATTATTATTGGTATTGTTATTGTGGTTATTGCATGAGGCAGGCATTACAGCAGTTGTACTCACACATGAGTTTTGCTTATGACGTATTTGGCTCACCCTCTAATGACCTTGCATTGTTGTTATGTGCAGGTCTACATCAATCTGAATAGTCCCAGCCTGGTGCATGCCATCATTGCCATCCTGGCTGTCCAGGCACACATCCCATCCCCAACCCAGGGGTCAATGTGTTCTCTGCTTGATCCTTGTTCTGTTCCATCTCAGCGCATTTTAGCCATTCCTTACACAGTAGTATTGTTGTGTACAACGAAGCGCTTATCTGTCACAAATTGCTCTACTAGCTGCTGTGTCATGTCCTCCTCTCCTGTTGCCATGTCAGCTGGTGACTAATCACATGCTCCTGTAGCCATGTCAGCTGATGCTGAACTATAGGACCAAAACCAGTGCAAGTGTGCGTGTGTCTATACTGACGTGCTAGCAGTGTTGAGACCAGAACTGCACATTCCTATTTTGGTGGGGGTATGCTGTTTGTTTTACCAGACTTGCCTACATGTTGATGTTGATTCAGATCATCCTGATGGAAGCTGCTGAGTTATACCACAGCCCCAAGAGTAGAGGGTCTTGAGGACCTGCAGGATGACATCAGAAGGACCCCAGGAGGACCCCAGAAGGACCCCAGATGGACCCTTTAACCCTCAACCTGGCTGACAACCCAGACTTGTGAGAGCCAAGCTGCGTGTCAAGGAGAACGGCTGCTTAGTAAGCAATTTTGTGTTGCTGTTGCTGCCAGCAGGTCTCAGGTTGCATGCTGTGATGGCAAAGCCTGATGCTGTATCATTCAGTGCTACTGCCACACCGCAGGCCCCATAAAAATAAGCTGTTGGCTGACTCTCCTGTGTCCGCGCTTGCAGGGCCTTCCTCTGCTGTATCGAGTTTTCAATGATTATATAATACAAGGCAGCTGGGAGGGATTTTTACTGTGTAACTGCATCACTCTGGCTTACTGATTGTGTGTTCCCACAGGCTTGCAGCGCCTGTGGACACGTGACTATTGCCGTGCTGCACAACTCGTGCAGCTTGTGACTGACTAGAAGGCATTGGCATGTGCACCAAGGTGCATGTGTGCAGGCTATGTTCTTGATGTTTGGACTCTTTGTCCAAGCTAGTGTGACAGTCAAGGACCCAGTCTGCCGGCCTGCAGGCCTTCAATTTTGCATCAACTTCACCCCTCTTCCTAGAACCTTTACCCAATGGCAATCTGGCCTGATACTTTAGTTGACAATTACTTCCTTTTCATGGGAACCTGGCGAGATTGCAGCTTTGGGGCACATGCTGCTGTTTGGGGGACATGCTGCTGAGTACTGTGGCATTGAGCGCGTGTTTTGAATATTGAGGCTGTTTAGGCATCTGTATGGCGGAAACATCTGTTGGTTAGCCTCTTCAGCTTGAGGCCATGGGCCAGACAGCCGCCATGATGTTTGGGACGACTCATTTAGCACACACTTGTATGCAACTACTTGTAGTGATTGTTTGCAGTGTGGGGATTGTTTTGTGACACAGGACCAGTAAAGTTGCTTGTAGGCTGATGCAATCCAGTGACAGAAACCTTGCCATTGGCTCTGCTGTGGTACTGGCTTTCAAGCAATGCTACAATGTTGCAAACCTGTTGTGTCTCAGCTCTGGCATAATGTACAAATGCCAGGCACAGTTGCAGTTCTTGCAACAACCCCTTTGCGCCATGCGTACGTGTAATGTAGTTGTGCAAGTTGGTGAGAACCCCTGGCACGCATGTTGAGTGGTATGGACTGCATGTGCTGCACACAATCGCAGCCTTAATGTCAGCTATGTCCAACAAGTGTTATCAATGCATTGCAAGCACTTGCCAAGTATTTGAAAAGGTTATCAAAGGTGTCTGCCAACTGACATGTCGTACATGTTGTACAAGCATCCAGATCACATGATTACTTTGAAGCTGGCTGTTGTTGCAGCAGTGTCTATCTCAAGCTTTCATTTGCAATTAACGTAACCGTCTTGAACAATCTTGCATAACAGTTTCGTTAGTGGCACCAAAGTCTTCGAACTCGGATCCGTAGCATTAAGTTCAGTCCCATCGTCAACATCAGTCATACCATCAAAAACTACAAGTTGACGTACTACTAGGTGCCCTTGTAGCCAGCTCTCCTGATGAAAACGTCAGTTACGCCTTTGATATTGATGTAAGGACTTTGATGAGGCTTCCCTTGCTTAGACCAACTAGGTCTGGGACATGCACTGAGTAGCTCTTGATGAAATGTGCAAGCCATTTGGAACAATAATCCTCAGTGCGCTGCAGCCCCTTCGACTCTGCCAAGCTGCACAGTCGCAACACCTCTTGCACTTTGCTTTGAGCGCTTTCGACCAACCCGCTGTTATAGGATTTCACGTCAGCGGTACTTGGGGCATACAACCGATAATCTTGCTCCAAGACATCGTGCATAAATGCATCACTGGCATGGAGAAGGTATTGAACATCATACTTGTGACCAAAACTGGCCAGATGCTCCGCCTCTTGTTGAGACTGTACCTTAGCAGGGCCTTTTCGAGGAGGGAAAACCCTATAAATATATTGCAATACATGTTGTACGGTCTCGAGCTCTTCATCTTGTAGTGATATAGTGTATGGCTTGCTGCGGAGACGGGTGATGCCCTCATGAAAGTCTTCATCCTGTGCGGCAAGCTTCTCTGCGAAGGTGACGGAGGATGCTGCCATGATGTAGCTGTGGACTGGCAGGACGTGATCGCTGACGCACAACGGGACATCACAGGTGGTAGCCAATCTCTCTGGCATGTGCCGCAAATAGCTTGCCTCCTGTGAGGTGAGTTGCACCAGGTCCTGCCGTGTCATGCTGAATATGGCTGTAGGCGGCGCGCATGGCGTCCGCGATGAGCTGCGCAGAAGTGGTTGCTTGGGAGCCTTCCGCCTGCAGTAAGCGGCCGAAGCTGAACCGCTTTGCAGAGACGAGAATGCAGCTGCCAGCAGGCGCATATGCCGTGTCCTTGTTACAGCGCCTGTGTTCATAACCGTGAAGAGCATGGCGTTCTACCTGTGCAAGCAGTGGAGCAGCTGCAGCTCCTTGAACGCAGCCAGCTGTTGCACGTGCGTCCTGCAGGTGTGCATCTTGGCAGAGGCTGCGCTGTACGTCAGCATGCTCAGAGTCATCTGATGGTTCACCTGGAATGACCAGCCGCTGCAGCGTTGGTCTTGTCCGGTTTGCGCGTACTGGTTGATTGTACAACATGTTGATCGAGATTTCTAGATCTTGTCAGCTTCACGCCTCCGTGTATACACGGCAAACAGCGCAGTCTGTCATGCAAGCACTGACACCTCCGATGTAAGCGCCGTTCACTTCCCCAGCGACCGTACAGCCACAATTGCTTTAGACATGACATCCCGGGGATAGTGGTCATGACTAAGTAGCCCACGCCAACAAGCTGCACAATACTTGAGCAGCACATTTGCATCGGCGTGGTTCCTTGGCGGAGGCGACACAATGTTTGATGTAACGATGTTTGTAGAAACTTTCACGCCCTCCGTGCTGTATATGTATTACGCCCACCGTTTTGTATCCCGCGTCAGCTGAATAGTCACGCATAAATGCATCAGAGAAGCAGCGCTGACAGAAGCCTTGCCGATCCGTTGATCAGTCAACTGTGCTCCCTGGTTTTGATCATGCGTTGAAAATACCGAGGCTGCCATTCGCGGGTTCGGTAGGCCGGCTTGCATGCACATCCCGCTGGCTAGATGAAGCTTGAGGAGCCGTGCCCTTGTAGTCACAAAACGGTGGGGTTGCATCCAAACAAAGCCATACGTACAGATGTTACGAAGAAGACTTGCTGGCTTGACAGTGTCCACACTGACGCGGGTCCGCTCGTGTAAGCAGCTTGTTTGCACGCGCAGGGGTCCACTACCGTCTGTCCTTCCCAGCAACCTGAATGGGACAGCTCAAGTTTCCATGGATTGCACCAGATCTTGGCGAGCCTGCCACCAGACACGATCTGCCAAGTGCGTTTGGTGAGCAGACACTGGCGTGCCGTTTTTGACAAGACTGTACACCAGTTGTTACCGGGGAAGAGCACCACCTCACAGCATTTGTTACAGCTCCCAAACATGTTTCCCAGCCTTCAGCATTTGCGACTGGGGAAAGTCAGCAACCCAATCACCCGTCCAGTCCTCTCTGCCCTTAGCCAGCTCAGCAACCTCAGCTTGCTCTCTCTCCCTCAACAGACCCATCTACCTGATTGTTTTGATCAGCTCAACAGCCTCCAGTGTAGCCTGGACATTGCTCTGACAGACAACAGCCTCGCATACTGCTGCAACTCCTTAAGAAGCAGCTCGCAGAACCTTGCCCACCTCCAGCTGTCGTATCCTAGTGATCTGAGCAGAACTTTCAGCTTGCTCAGCACATTCTCCAGGCTGCAAAGCCTCAACATCCAGGCAGGCATCCTCCATACCAGCCCCAGACAAGGCCACTACCTTCTTGATGTTGCCTTGCTGGACTTTCCAGTTGAGCCAATCCCCACAGATGCCTTTTCCACTCTAGCCACCTTGACACAGCTCACTTCCCTCAGACTCATAGGCGTCAGCAACGATCTAGATGCAGCCACAGCAGCACAACTGAGCAGCCTGCAGCAGCTGCAACACCTGGCGATCTATGTAGAGTCCAGCACAGGCATTTCAGGGCTGTCTGGCTTGACGTCCCTCACCTACCTGTGCATCAAGGGTCAGGCCCTGCACATCAGTGATGACACCTTCAATGCAATAGGCAAGCTCCAGGAGCTGCGGTCACTTGTACTGGAAGGCAGCATCATCAGAGAAGGGCCAGATGCCGAAAGGCACAAGCTGCATGATAGGCTGGACGGCCTGGCATGCTTGCCTCACTTGGCAACTCTGCAGTTCTGGGGATGGCTCAATGCAGAAGCTGTCTCTCACATAAGCGCGCTCACTCAGCTCACTCGGCTCACGCTGTGGGAATCTGCTGGAGTCACGCCTGAAACACTCAGGAGCATAGCCACACTAAAGCACCTCGAGTATCTGGACCTGAGCTACAACACGCTGGCAGGGGCCGAATGGAATCCAGTTGGGGCTCTTACAGCGCTGACTGCCCTTCATTTGCACGGCTGCTGGCAGGTCACAGATGAGACAGTGCAAGGGCTGTCCACCCTTACCAACCTGCAGTGGTTTGATATCAGTCATGGTGTGATGAAGCGCAATTTCTACAAGGATAAATTGACTGAAGAGGGGATCTGGATGGTTGGGGCTTTGACCAGTCTGCGTGATCTGAACCTGACTGATCTGACCAACCTCACTGATCGTGCTGTTTTGGGCCTTTCAAGCCTCACGCACCTGACTCAGATTTGTTTAGTGGGTGCACATGCTTTCCTGCACCCTGTGCAGAACTCTGGGTTGCTTGCCATGAAGAACTTGCTGTCGCTGGATTTGTCTAGGAGCTCTTGCATTGACGACATGAGAAAATCTGAGTTGCAGCCAATTTTCAGTACACTTACAAATCTGAAGCAGTTGAGATATGGCTCTGATGACTTTGCATACACTCTTGCATCTGATGAGCCAGAGGCAGTTGAGATCTACCCATCAGATCAGGGCAAGTATGCAAAGCTTCACATGCCTGTTTGATTCCTTTTGCTGAATTCGCCTGTAATTGGTGATAGCAATAGGGCTTAGGCAGGGGCAGAAATGGCTGTGCATGACAGGCAAAAACGCTGTTTCTCTTCTAATTAATAAATATGTGACCAGACAATTATTAGTGTATACATGCTTCTGTCAAACAACACCTTGGGTTTAGAAACTCGATTTTGACAACTCAAGATACTATCTTGTGAGTGTGGTCATGCCAATCATCTGCACAATTGTGCTGCCTTGCTTTTCGGCCTACGTTTGATGTGAAGTAAAATACGAGCAAGCAGACTGTTTAAACATGCGCCTTGATCCCCGTAGGACTGATTTGGGGATCGGGAATGCCTTTCAAGCTTCACAAAGTGAAGCGCCCACTCAAGCGCCCGAAGTTGTCTTGCCTGAATCAGCTACGAGCAGGAGGTGCGCCAGCACCATTCAACGTTCAGAAAATGGCTCAAGGATGTGTTTGTTGTGCTGGGTGTTCACAACGGGTGCTGGTCTACTGCTGGTGGGCATTCAATACGGTGAGAGCCGTGGGGACTTATCTTTGCTGAGGGTGCTGACTGAACACTGAGGGTTTCAGTGCAGGCTGTGTGTGCGGCCTTCTCAGCGTTGGCCATCGTCAACTCTCGACACATGACAGACTCAACAGTAAGTGTAGCTCAGCTCTGCACCCACCAGCGCCCAGCTCGGTCTTGCTGTGACGAGTGTGAGGCTGCATGCAGTTGTATGGCGGAGGCGCTGATGGTCAAGTAGCACTATCTGGGGTCATCATTGCTTGCATACTCGGCACTGTCATGGTCCTTGTGTACAGTGTCATCAGCTTGCTGCTGGTCATGAGGTGAGCAGGTGTCAAGCACTAAATATGATACATAGAACACAAACAGCTAAGCTGAGACACTGTGCTATGCAGAAACATATTCTCCAGGAGGCCTTTGGCTGGCTTCTGGTAAGACTCCCCTGATGCCATGACAACTTACTGCAGCTCCACGCTTCCAGCAAGTTGCCACTTAGCATTTGCTGTGTATGCAAGATCATTCCACCACATTTGCCAGCAGCAGCTGGTGCTGCTCTGTTGTTTGGGCCTGTTTCAGATCTGCTATGCCAACCTAGTGTCGTAACATGCATTCAGCAGGACTGTGCAGCTGTCTCAACACATCGCGCTGACACAGGTATGGAGTGCTGTTGTCATCCTCCCTGCATGTGGCCATGTTCATGCTTCTGGCAGCGCTGGTATTGACAAGCTTCAACGGCTCGGTAGGCAGCTTTGTCACTGCTTGGATATGATCTCAAAGCTCTCGGCCTGCAGCTGCCTTCAGGCCTTTCAGCCCATGCATGCTTGCATTCATTCATGATGCCAATACATGCTTGCAAGAGCAGTTCCTCCATGCTTACTGGAGACCTGCCAGTGTTGTGTGTGTATGTCCAGCACCAGCTGTCATCAGTGCTTGGCCAGAGCATTGAAGACATGCCCTTGGTTTGCAGCAGCTTACCAGCTTTGTTGTTAACAATTGGCATGATACAATTCTGCGTTTCTGGGGCGAGCTTGACAGCAGGCATCAATGCACTGCTTATGCCCGTCTCTGCCCACCAACACTTGATCATCACCACAATATCCATTTGCGTGACTCGCCTGTTCTTGCTGCTCAACCCATGTATTGCAGATTGACCGAGGAGTGAATGACGCAACATTCCCCTTGGAGTGGTCTTCTGTCTACAAGGTCACATTTGCGTTGGCATACCTGCTGGTGGCCACCTTCCTGGTGCAGTTCTTCCTCTTCTGGCTGTGCAAGTCAGCATTCATTGACGGCCCCACAACAACAGTTGTGGTGGAATCAAGTAAGCAGCATGCAATGCTTCTCAGCTCTGTAGGTGCCCAAGTATTGATGCACATCATCAGGATGTCAACATGATTTCATGAGTGTGCATGTTGCTGTTGAGTCTATAGCCAGTTAGGGCTTTGAGGAACTTTCTAATAGAAACAGCCTGTCTGTAGAGTGTAGGGCAACCTCTACAGAATGCATGGTTTGCTGCTTATTGAATCTTTGATACTGTCCAGCAAGGATTGCAGCCTGCCAGGGACCTGCCCTCTTTACCCCCTGAATGCATGGTGTAGGGACACCCAGCGCCAACGCCACAGTGGCTGTGATCAGGAAGGATGATATCAAGAACGCTAAGAAAGCTGCAAAAGCAGCACAGAAGGCTGCTGAGCTAAACAAGATGTTTGGAGCAGGACAGGCTGAGACTATAGTGTGATGATGTATTAGCTCGCTTTCTTCTCTGAGAGAAATTCTTACTTCTGTGGGCACAGACACGCTGACGTTGCTCCTTGCCATCAAGCGCATTGACTCCTGGATCTTGACGTGAGTGCATGGCAGCTGGAATGTTCCTTGACTTTCAAGTGCTGTCTAGAGCTTGACCACTTTAGATTGTAGGCCATAGCCAACCCATCTCATTTCACAGTTGTCTTCCTCATCTGTGGATGCAATTCGACAAAGCAATTGCTGCACGCTGGTTAACTGTATTGTACGCTGTAGCACTAGCAACTCATACTTGCACATAAGTGTCTCTGCAGGTGCAAGGAGCAGAAGTTGCAAGATGTTGCATAGTGTTTTGGTCTTGTATGTTCTTCCTCGAGGCAAATGCATCAATATAGTTGCATACAGCGCACTTGCTCAGGGCATTAGTGTACCGAGGTTAGGGGGTTACTGGGATTAGTCACGCACTGTCCCACCTTGGCACTGTCATGGTGCTATAGCATTTGCGCTACGCTTATTGCGCTAAGGTCTCGCGTCTGAAATCAGCTACTCGCAATGTGACGCCAGCCATGTACTGTCAGATTCTTGTCGCAGATGAGGCCGTTGCGAGCTTGCTTGAGCACCGATCTTTAGTTGTGCGGTGCACACTGTCAGTTTCCACGAAGTAGTCGAACTCCCTGATCCGCCTATCAGCGGGTCCGGAATGGCGTCGTTTCCAGATACCTTGGAGGGGCTGGCTCAAGCCCTCGTTGCGCCTGAAAGCAGTAAGTCTCGCTGCTTAAGGAGCAAGCACAAGGGGTCTTGCGCTGGTGCTGACTGGCCTCCCTCGTGCGCTCTCAGGTCCTGAGAGGCGCCTGGAGCTCGGCAAGAAGTTGCACAGTTCGTTGGACATTCTGCAGACGCCCACATACAGCAGATTCCTAAAGGCGTTTTTTCCTGTGTTCACAAAGCTTCTGGAGCAGTTGCCTTTACAGCAGCAGCCAGAGACTTCAGAGCACAAGCTTAGGCGCTTGATTGTGGATGTGCTACAGCGCCTGCCACAGAATGAGACCATCAAGCCTTACATACATGACCTGCTTCGTCAGGCACTGCAAGTGATCAAGAGCGACAACGAGGAGAACGCCCTCATATGCATGCACATTTTCTCCGACGTCTTCCGGACGCACAAGCCCCAAGATCCTGACTCTGCTGTCCAGTTCTTGGAGTTTGTCAAAGGGGTATGCATTCTGACTGACTGCTGAGGCAGACATTTACACTGCTTTCACACACTGATGACGGCCAGGCTTGCTGCAGTATGCGTCAGGACAATTTAACAAAGTAGTAATGTGCTGCAGCTGTACAAGGAGTTTGCGGCAACTTACAAGCACTGGTTTGAGTTTCTGCTGCCTCGCTCTAACCAGAAGCTGGTGACTGGTCACCATCCTAGCAACAGGTCCTTCAAGATTGTGGCTGAGTGTCCTGTAATAGGTCAGTCCTACGATGGCTGTACGCGGGGCATATGCTGATGCCTGCCTGCCTGCCTGTCTGCCCCACCTGAATTGCAGCACTGCAGGCCTCTAGTGCAGATATGCCTCGGTCTTTGCCACTCTTGCATTTGTATAAAGCAGTCTTACGATGTGAGCCATTAGTTTGCTTGTGCAATGCCCTTCCCTGCTGTTCATGACCTATTTGCATACGGGATCAAAGAATAATGTGCAATTGTGTTGTCTACAACTGCACCCGGCTTACGCTTTGGCATGATTGCAAAAACAAGGCAGCTCAAGACAACCAGGACCAGTTCAAAGTCGTTCCTGCAGCAATGTGGATCAATTGTGATCTTGTGTCCTGCTGCTTGCAGTGATGTACATCTTCAACTTCCACCAGAACTACACCAGGGAGTATGTTCCAGACCTGATACCATGCATGGTGGACACAGCAAGCCTCAAGGGTAAGCTGCTCTTTCACGCCAAGCTGTTACACACTCCAAGGATGTTTGGATCATCTTCAAGTCTCCATTGATTTGAGGCGCTTGACAAAAGGTTCCCACTAGGTTGCTGCTCTACGCTCAGCAAGCGAGATCAGGCTGATATACTGCCATGCTATGCTATAATGCCGTTCTATGCAGGCTGCTATAACTGAGCACTGCATGTGCTTCCTGCTTGCATGCGCTGTCACTCATCTCCCATTGGGCATGGCGTAACATTGATCGTGCAACGCCTTGCAGGCAGCATGCAGAACAGATCCCGTCCTCTTGCATCTCGCATGCAGTTCACCTGTCTTGCAAATCGCAGGTATTGAGCCAGAGCAGGTGACAGATCAAAGCAGGCACGTCTTCATGGACTTCAAGCTGTCACAGATCAAGACGATCTCCTTCTTGACATACCTGCTCAGGACCTTTCCTCAGCTTGTGGCGCCGCACCTGCAGCAGCTGTCAGATGCGCTTGTGCAGCTCATGCGCACATGCCCAGACATTCCTGCCATGCGCAAGGAGCTTCTTGTGACAGCACGCCACACCTTTGGCAACAACCACAGAGGGTGAGTTCCAGTTGTCCTTTTGCATACAGCAGCAACCTCTGGGTCAGGTGTCCTGCAACACAACAGGGCAAGTGGCAGGGCACCACCTGACTGTGTGAAGCTGTTACTGATGCGCACATTCCCCAGAGAATGCTGCTGTGTGCAAATGGAACGCCTGTTGTTTGCATGCGGTCTATTTAACAGCAGGCAGAACAGGCCAGTATCCTCTCAGTCGGATCTGGTGACACGTTCACTGCAATCATGTGCACCTGGCTTGACTGTCCATTGAGTAGCATGAGGCCCTGCCAAGCGGGTGTGCTAGCTCAGACAAACATGCTGCATATGCTGGCTTGCTGAGGAAGCCTACTGGACGTGAAACAAGGGCAATCAGCCTTTGTTCTTCACGAATGCAGAGTTGGTTGATCTATGCTGACAGTATCGGTTGCATGCATACATACATCAGCCCACTGTTGCAAGCACGCAGGTTCTACAGTAAGCTGGACATCCTGTTGAATGAGGATGTGCTGATTGGCAAGAGCAGAGCCTGCCAGGAGACGCTCAGACCTCCTGCAGCCTCCACGCTTGCTGAGCTGATTGTGCATGTCCGCTCAGAACTCACACTGCAGCAGATTCAGCGTATCGTGTACATGTTTTCAAGGCAAGCTCTTGCTCGAATCACAATAGGGCAGTTCAACTCAATTTTGAAGGCTTGCATACGGCAGATGATGCACTGCCTGCACGTTCTTGGGCACATGGTTGCAATGTGATTGCAGTATAGCATATGCTCTGCAGCACCTGAGGGCATGCATTTCAAGCCCACCTAGCAGTGATGTGGCTAGTGATGCAACAACAGCGAATGCATTGTGAGTAAATGCCTATTCAGCGCCAGCCATTAAAAAAGCTGTATAAGCATACGTGACGGTCTTTGTGTGTGGCATTGCAGCAACCTGCAGGACCCAAAAAATCTATGTTAACTTAGGGCAGTTGCAACACGCTGCTGCACATTTGGTGACCCTTGTGCATCCCTCACATGTGCGCATGTGCGTCTTGCCTGGCTGTGGCTTCTCAATATGTGCTGTCCACAACACTTCCCGTTGCAATGCACAAGCGAGCCCATGCTGTCTGTCAGGCGCAGGCACATTTCCCATCACTGCAAGTACGCTGCAATATGCATGCGGCGCTGATAAAGGCTAGCACCAGCATTGCGCTCACTGACTGGTGGATGTATTCATGGGTTACCTTCAGGGTTAAGGATTTTTGCGACGCTGCTGCTGTGGTCATGCAGGAAAGTGCAGGACCTCTGCGCGGCACTATCAATGTTTGGTACGGGCTGACCTTAAATTTTGGAATATTTATCGATGCTGGTTTTGTTGGCCATGCAGGAATCTGCAGGACCCCAATGCGCCCGTATCCACGCAGGGCACCAGCATCAAGCTGCTGCACAGTGTGGTGGAAGTCATGTTTGCGCGCCATGCAGACCGCACCACAGCCGACTCCTACCGACTGCAGCTGGGCAGGATTCTGGACGTCTTTGTCAGCAAGCTCAGCTTCATGAAGAGCCAGATTCCCAAGTTGCTGGCTGCAGGTCAATGCTTACCTCATCTTGTTGTGCCCTTGACCACATGATGCCCCTCGTCTGGTTTTGAGCATATTTAGGGCCTCTGCAAAGCCCAAGCCTGCTTGGCAACAAAATCATTGCAGCTTGTCAAGCCAGCTTTTGCATTGTCTCTCTGCAATCGAGTGCCCAGCAAATTCATGGATGCCAGAAGGCCTTCAAATGTCAATGCGCATGCATCATGGCACCTTCCTTTGCCTGGAGAGCTTATCGATGAAGCCTGTGCCTTGTTGCTTTGTATGGTCCGTTGCTGTGTCAAGACTTTTGCTTCATAGTGTCACATGTGTCTGTCCCTGTGTCGCAGCCAAGGAAGAGGAAGAGGAGCTCAAAGCACAGAAGGTTGCAGGTGCATCCAAAGGCCAGCAACAGCAGCAGCAACAGCCGCCTAATCAGGATACTCTAGCTGAGCCCACCTCTTCCTCTTCCGCAGCTGCTAAAGCTGCTTTGTCTCCTTCAGCAGTCACTGGTGGCATTGCCTTTGCAGCCAGGTCTCATCAGGGTATTGCAGAAAAGGCTAAGGAGGTGAGGCTCCTTGCGCGTTTCAAGCAAGCCTGCCTGTATGTAGATTTCTTTATCACACAAAAAGAGAGCTGCCTTCTTGGCGCGATGCCGACCAAAGGGTGCTTCCTTCCATGAGCAACTGGAGTGTGTTTGCTCACATTGTGTCTTCATGTTTGCTTGGCGCCATACATGACCATCCAAATTGTCATCTTGCCTTGGTGTGAGATTCTGCAAGCTTGGCATGCATGCTGCACTGTAAACGTTGATAATCTGCTGCCAGTACTTAGTGTAAGGGAACTCCAGCTGCAATGAATGCTCAGCCAAAAATGGAACTCATACAAGGATCTATGCAGGATTGAAAATACGCAGCCCTGAGGGAAGACACATGTAGTCGGTATGAACAAACGAATGAATCGATGAGTGAGTAAAAGCGCGGCACATGTGAGCCATGAAACAAGCTTGAAACCAAAGTACTGACAACAAGCCTGCTAAAGGACAGATGGTTAGTTCATTGAATGTATGTTGCATAGGTGCAAGATGCCAAGGTGCTCTTGAACACCCTTGTCACCGGGTTTAAGCATCTCCTGTACAGCATGGTCAACTTTGGCAACACCACCCGCCAGCTCCCCTCCCGCACCCCAATCCAGGACCCCCTCCCCTCCATTGGCCTCAGAGAAGATGAAGTACGGCTGACAACTAGGTTTCTCACATGTGGAGTGGCATGCTTGAGGCTTTACACTGAGACCAGTGAAACCAAGGATGGCATCACCAATGGGATCAACAATTTTGCAGATGTGTTCAATGTGCTGTCGGTGAGCTTCTTGACTGTGTGCTAGCACTGGTCCTTACCATACCAGAATGTGACCTGCTATGATAGTAAGTACGGTCTGATTGATGTGTTGCCTACAGAACATACTGTGTACAGCTTTGTGTTTGTGTCATTGGCTGTAATGGCTGCAGTCAATCAGCTTCACAACCATGCATACTCATCAGTTCATGATCACAAAGTCATCAAGACTTTGCACATTACGGTCAGAAAGTCACCAAGCGCTTGTGCCCATTGCCCAATGAGGTCTTTGGACACGCTTGACATCTTCATCAGGATGTAGTACAGGTCGAATTCTTCACTTTGTCAGACTCTGTGCATTCTGTGCACATGGCTGTCAATTGTCAATGGAAACCGGAGAAATTCAAAATGCTAGCAAGAGATCTGCACGCTCTGCCTCCCATTGGTCTGTCATCGCAATGTCACTGCTGCTGCAGGATGCCAGAGACATGGTGGAAATCTTCACAGGCCGGATGCCGTTTCTGTTTGATGCCTTGTTGGCCGACCCTGCACTGGTGCACTTGCTGCAGCAGCTGCTGATCCCAGCAGCACCAGCATCAACTGCTGTCAGCCGCCACGTTGCCCCCATACTTCTTCAGTACCTGGTTGAGCACAGGCTCAAAGACTTGCAGCAACCCAGCTCCAAGGTTTGTGCTGAACGTGTATCGCTTGCTGCTTGCTAGCATGCACAGTTGGCAGGATCTCTTGTGCACCTGCCACTGGCATGTTGTAAGAGTTCATGTGTGCATCCTTCCTTAAGCATTTGCCACAGCAAGCACGCGCATTGTCTGCAAAATTTGCAGCAGCAAGCCAGATTGTGCCATCATTGCCATTCCAACAGCATTGCTTTGCCCAATCTGGCAACAAATTTTTTCCTGTGTTGCCCAATCTTTGGATTTGCATGTCTTGCAGCAGTACCTAGCTAGACCTGAAGCGCATCCAGAGCACAGATGTGTGCAGCACTGAGTGTCATTCCATTTCTTAGCAGTACCATATTGGGCAATCAATTTTATGCTGAACCTTGCAGGAGGGCATTCTGGTGCTGAAATGCTTCCAGCTGTTAGCTGATGCATTGGATAAGATACTGACCCTGGAGCAGGTGCTTGTGCCCAACTTCCACAAGCAGATTGAGGCCATGCTGAAAAGCATGTCTGACTCAAAGGTGAGTCATCTCTCCTCACTGCCCAGCTTTACAACCAGTATTAGGCCATGCTCCCATGTACGTCTGAAACAAAGGCAACCCAACGCAATAAATGTAACACAAATTGTTACAGGCACTCACAGCAACAGCTTTACGTCCTGCACTTACTGTGGTCCTGGTGCACTATGGTAACTTTGTGATCTCAGCTTTGGAGTTGACAAGTCCCGCAGACTGGCAATTGGGGCATCAAATTAGCAGGATGTTGTGAAATCTGCAGACAAGAGCGAAGAGACACAATTACTCGTTCTGCAGGAGCACCTCGGGTTCTTGAAGATGTTTCTGTCCCTGTTCCGTGTGTTGGCTACCAACGGCAAGCATGGGCTCATGATGAATGTCTTTGGCAACCCAACCTTGCTGGTGCCCATGTTGACTACCTTCAAGTGAGTTGTCCTCTGACACAATCACTGCCATTGTGTATCCAAGGCCTGATGCCCTCTGTCAGGATGCATGTGGCAAGTATTGGGTCTGCCTGCTGACAGACTGCTTTGGAGAGACAAGACTTGTCCTGCATGTACCTAGCTCATCATGAGCTGGAAAGCGAATTTATCATTATTATCATTATTATTATTACTGTTATTATTAGGTCTGCTCTGTGCGCTTGGATATCAGAAGCCATGTCCTGGAGGTTGTTGGCATTGCAACATACTGTGACTGTCCTGCTTCTTGTTGGATCGACAAAGCAGGAGCTGCCATGATGTGAAGCAATGTCCCTGACACTCCAGCACATGATGCTCATTCTTACCTGTAGTGAACAACAGAACCACAAGCAACACAGGAGGAAGTGAGAACAGCTGTATCTGAGGATTCAAGCATGGCTAGCTGACAAGGACTGACTGCAGGTCCATGCTTGAGGGTCCCAACACTCCTGAGGCTCGCAACATGCTCATTGAGCTCATCCTGAGCATTCCTGCTCGATTGTCAGACCTGCTGGTGGTGCTCACAAGCCTGATGAGGCCGTTGGTAATGGCCCTTCAGGAGGGGCAGGAGCTCGTAGGGCTGGGCTTGCGCACCCTCGAGTACTGGGTAGACAGGTATGACTGCCTTTCGGAGAAACTTCTGCATGTGATGCAAACTAATTATCTGGCAGATGCAAGGAATCTGACAATATCAGGAGATGTGCATCATTGCTACGCTACTGAATTTCTGCTAATAACGCAACAATGGTGTTGCAAATGCTTGGCCCCATGTCTGCACACATCATATTGCATTTCAAACACTTCGTTAGTTCTCAAAACAGTAACGCTCTCTCTTTTACAGCTTGAACCCAGAGTTCCTGGAGCCAGCAATGCAAGAAGTGATTGGGGATCTGATGAGCACACTCTGGGGACACCTCAAGCCCCAGAACAACCCATTTGGACCTCGGGTACTGAATCTTTTGGGCAAGATGGGTGGCCGCAACAGGCGGTTTCTCAGGTCACCTGCTGAGCTGGAGTACAAGGAGAATCCAGAGCATGGCTTGCGCCTGATCCTGACCTTCCAGCCTTCTACTTCCTTTTTGGTGCCGCTTGACAGGAGCATTGCGCTCTGTAGGGCAGCTGTGAATGGGACTGGTACAGGTGCATGCTACTTCTTGACTTCTTCAATTTGCCATTCTGCTTTCATTGCCTGTGTCTCAGGTACAGGGATCAGTGGTCTTGTGTCAGTAGTCATGTTGTCTGGCACAGGCGTTTCATCAGCCTCCATTTGCAGTCATTGTTCTGCCAGTTGATTCCAATATGGTTGGCAACCATATTGCACAAAGACTGAAAAGTCTGCTCACTGCAGGAAAAGGTGTCGATATCTACACGAGAAAGCAGGCACTGCTGTTCCTGCATGTGTGCTTGGCCAGCGTTCTCAACCTTCGATCCCCAGACGACAGTCAGCTGCCTGGCAGCCAGCTAGACAAGCTGGTGGACATGCTGTTCGGGGACCATGACCACCCTCACATTGAGCCCACTAGCAGCGACGGCGGCGTCAAAACCAAAACGCAGCTCTTGGCAGAGCGTCACGTTCTTAAGCAGCTGCTCTCGACAGCTGTGGGCGCAGCTGCCGACACCGACCTTGCTGTTGATGCCACACCGTTTGCTCATGGCGTTTGTCGGCACTTTGCCATGCTGTTTGCAGCTGGGTGCTCCACACCCAAGTCGGCTAGTTGGCAGCAGCCTGCCGGCTCTCAGTCTCCTGAGGTATTGCCTGGTGGTCCGCCTAGTGGACCCCCAACGGGAGGCAGCGCCGGCAGCGGCGGGCCTACCAATGCTGCTGCAGGCGAACCTGATGGCAGAGGCAAAGCTTCCAAAAGCCAGGCCTTGAAAGAGCTGGATGCACACCTCTTCTTTGATGCCCTTGTAGAGGTAGCCTCCTCAACAGCTGTTGCTATCACTCGATCTAGACTGTTTTCTTCTGGATCCTAAGTGTTTATGCTGCATGTGCCTGGTTGCAGACCTTGGGGTCCTACAGTCTAGGGGTCCTACAGTGTAAACAGCTTCCAGCTTGCAGGATTGGTCAGTGCATGCAAACCACCATGTTGACACCAAGCTGTGTGGTTGTTGTCAAGCTTGAAGCTTGACTGCTATTGTGCTTGATAGTGTTGGTCATTTCCTCCCCAGGACGTAACGCCACATGCCAACAACCCCATGGGGCTCAGTCCGATACCCCAGGGAGCATTGGCTCTTACCCTTGACTGTTGTTGTGCAGGTCCTGCTTGAGGAGACCACGCAGCGCGTCCCAGCAGCTCTGCATGGCCTAGCTGTGTTTGTCGACACTCTCAGGTTGCTTGTCGAAGCTCAGCAGTCAGTCAATGCCCCCAGCGTCTCACCACCCCACAGCTTGCTGGCTCAGCCCAAGGACGGCAGTGGAATCCTGAGCACAGCTACTGCAATGGAAGATGACCAAAAGGCGGCCACGCTTGCTCAGAATGCAGATGATGCAGGAGCAGCTGCGATGAACTCTGCTGAAGCAAAGAGGCCAAAAGAAGTCTCTCTATCAACAGGTATCACTGTTGATGACCTCATCTCAAATTTGAACAAATCTGCCTGAGTCACACTGTCATCTGAGAAAATCATTTCAGCTAGCAATGATGTTGCACATGCAATATCAGCCACATGCATACATAAGCCTGGTCTAGCTGCTGCAGTTTGGGCGGTACTTCAGTTGTCTGTCATGGCTCTCAAGAGCAGCCAGCCACAATATGTGATTACCAGTATATACCATCTGGACCACTGCCAAGTAATCACGCACTTGGACCCACAGCTCCCTGCACTTCAGATGCGCAATCAATCAATGTGTGCCTCTTTTGTAGTTATGTTCCCAAAGTCATGCACAAACAATGTTACATGTGTACATTTCTGTCCGATCTTGTCAAAAAGGATACAGTTTCAGACTACCTCCTTTCTCACATGTCCTGCTTGCTGCAGATGACAGCCATCCAGCGGTCATAGATGAGCTTGTGCCAAGGCTGATCCACTGCTGCTACGCTGACAAGTGGCCTCAGCGCATTGGAGGGGTAGCAGCCGTCTCCATGGTCATGCAGAAGCTGCCCATCACATGGCTGCAGTCCCATGTGCCTGACATCATCAAGGCTGCCTTGGCTGTGCTGAAGCACCTACCAAGCCATGCTAGCCTGGAGCAGGCACAGCTGCTGAAGGCACTCACAACTGTCATGCATCTGGTGGTGCCCAAGGTACAGACTGGTGGGAAGTACTCACTGCTGTGTTGGTTTGTGGGGGCTGTCAGGAACTGTACATCATTTGGCAATCTGAAGTATACCCTTTGACATGGTGTGGCGCAATGCAAATCCAAGCTGTGGAAGGGGTTGTTCCAATTGCATATATGCTCTACGTGCTTGCTCTTTTCAAGAAGGATGACTAATTTATGAGTCAGACACATGCTCATGGCAAAACAACTGTGGGTATTGAAATGAGTATCACCTTGCAGGCGGCGCATGCAAGCGCAGCTGCCAATCAACCGCCTGCCAGGCAACCACCTGCGGGTCAGCTTCCTGCTAGTGAACCTCCTGTATCACAGCCCGCTCCTGCGCAGACCCCCAGCCCACCCCTCCTTCCCCCTGGGACCCAGCTGCAGACCAGCTCTGCAGCAATCACAGCCTCAGCCAGCGGCTCAACTGTACAAGCTGATTCATCGGGGCTCAGCACTCAGGCTCAGCCTGGCTCCAGTGATGTGAAGAAGAGCGACAGCACCCCTGCCGAGGCTGCAGGGCCTCAGGGCGGGTCCCCAAAAGCTGAGGAGGGGGTGGGCAGCCCCAGCAAGCAGGTCAAGATGATGTCAGGGATTCTGGAGGTGCTGGCCAGGGAAGTTCTGAACCCTGCCAGCACAAAGGAGACTCGTGATGCAGCGCACAC
>JAABUO010002054.1_pt1 | contig 25058 bp, 17 predicted proteins | sample 5559291 | NCBI WGS metagenome assembly JAABUO01 (sample SAMN10711878, study PRJNA513372) | rock metagenome | isolation source: Antarctica rocks | place: Antarctica: Victoria Land, Finger Mt sud
TTCCAAAGTATATGGAAAAAAAGAGGTCCGACCGCTACACTTTGTTCGAGGTCCCTTCAATTTGTTCAAGAGATCAGCACTTGAAAATCTGAAGAAGCGCGGTCTAGACTATTTGGTTCAAGATACAGATAACGAAATAGCACAAACGTATGAAGACTCCATATCCCTTACCATGCAGAGACTAGAGGCAGCTGAGTGGCAGCAAGTACTTTACCGGAATCTTCGTCGCAAAACGCAGCCAACTCCTGCCCTACCAATGGACGAACCAAAAACGGCAAACGCCGAGCCTGTTCAACCACAAGCGCCTGCACCTACACCTGCAGGGATTTCTGAACAGCGACTCATGGAGCTACGAATTGCAGCAGATGCTAAACTTCTACGAATCCATGGACCTCCACAGCTTTTCACCGGGAGCATGCTCACGTCCTACGAGAAACTGCGAAAGGCATATCGTGACGAAGCTATTATGAATGAGAAAGTCAACGCTCTCAAAAATATAAAGCCCGCACAGAATACACTCTGGCCAGATTCGATGGCAGCGGGCCCGTCTACAACAGCAAGTATTGGCCTCCCTTCGAGCTATTATGACTACAGCCACAGCTACTCGATGCGATTCGATGCTGAAAAGAACCGTGAAGATCTTAAGAAACTTATCGAGAGTATTCAGCCGGACGCTGATATTGAACCACACGCACGAAGAGGGACTCCAAGTGCCATGACTTTCGTGTTGATGGAACATCAAAAAGTTGGACTTACCTGGATGCGACGTATGGAAGAAGGTAACAATAAAGGAGGTTTATTGGCCGATGACATGGGGCTTGGAAAGACAATCCAAGCACTTGCTCTAATATTGTCTCATCAGCCCGAAGACCCATCTATCAAGACTACACTTATAGTTGCGCCACTCGCGTTGCTTAAACAATGGCATCGAGAAATTGAGTCAAAAATCAAGCCAATGTATGCACAGAAGGTGTGTATTTACCACAGTATTGGAAGACGCAACATGACGTGGGTCGATCTTCGAAAGTATGACATTGTCTTGACCACGTATGGTATGATTGCATCCGACTATAAAGCACAAGTTAAATGGGAGGCCGACGTGAAGGTTGATGCGAGAAATGAAGTTTACAAGCCAGAGTCACCTCTCCTTGACAAAGATAGCCAATTTCATCGAATAATCCTAGATGAGGCTCAAATGATTAAAAATAGAAATGCACTGGCATCGAGGGGTGTCGCAATTCTCCATGCAAAGTATCGCTGGGGCCTCAGTGGTACACCTGCACAAAACAACATTGACGAGTTTTATGCAATCATTCGCTTCTTACGTGTACGCCCTTTCTGCGACTGGGATGAATTTCGAACTCAGCTGTCTAATGCAGCGAGATCAAGGGATCTCAAAAGAGTTGACAAAAGTACGCGATTGCTGCAGGGTGTGTTGCGGGCAATCATGTTACGAAGAACGAAAGATTCAAAGATCGATGGCGAAAGTATACTTGACCTCCCACCCAAGACCATCGAAGAGACTCATGTTGTTTTTAACGTAGACCAGCAAGCATTCTACAACAATTTGGAACACAAATCTCAGATGTTAATGAATCGCTACGAGCAAAACAACACCATTGGGAAAAACTATGCAAACATATTGGTCCTTTTGCTTAGACTCCGTCAGGCATGTTGCCACCCACATCTCATTCCTGACACCGGTACATCTACTGGAATTTCTTATGAAGCTGGAGTTGTCCCCAAATCGGCCGAGGAAATGGAGGCGATGGCCCGGCAGATGCCTAGTGATGTAGTCAATCGTCTCAAGAATGACAAAGAAATGCTTTGCCCTGTCTGCTGGGACACACCAACCGACATGAAAATTATCCTCTTTTGTGGTCATTATGGATGTGGCGAATGCGTCAACAAGCTATTCACGCTGCAGACTCAAGTGAATCAGTCTCATGATGAGCTTGAGCCAGCACTGTGTCCGACGTGCCGCAGCGCAATGAGTAGCGACAAATTGCTGGGCTTTAATCTGTTCAAAAAGGTCCACATGCCAGAAGCGCTTACTCCGGAACCGCAACCGGAAGCTGTCAAGGATGAAAGCTCGGCTGTCGGAGGGAGTGGGACGAAAGGCAAAGAGAAAGCGGTGATTCCCGAAAGAGAGGAGACTCCGCTCGAGGACTTGGCGCCCCGCCAAAGGATTTTGCGAAGACTAAAGAAAGACTGGATCTCCTCTGCAAAGATTGACAAATGCTTGGAAATCCTGGAGACCGTCAAAGCGCGGGACCCGACGGAGAAGACCGTCGTGTTTTCCCAATTCATTCTGCTGCTTGACTTTTTGGAGATTCCGTTGGCGGACATGGGATTTAAGTGGAAGCGGTATGAAGGTTCCATGTCTGCCGTTGCTCGGGACGATGCCGTGCTTGACTTTATGAAGAGCCCAGATATCAACATCATGCTTGTTTCCTTGAAGGCCGGCAATGTTGGCCTCAACCTGACCTGTGCATCTCAGTGCATTGTGATGGATCCCTTTTGGAATCCGTTTGTGGAATTACAAGCCATTGATCGTACGCATCGAATTGGACAGTCACGGCCAGTCTGCGTGCACCGCATCTGCGTTGCGGGGACAGTCGAAGACAGGATTCTGGAGCTGCAAAATCAAAAGCAGGAGCTCATTGAGACGGCCCTGGATGATCAGGCGGCAAAGTCAATCCAACGGCTGAGTCCTCGTGAATTGATGTATCTTTTCGGGATCAACGACCCCAACAGTCAGAACAGCCAGAACAACCAGCATATTTAAATTTCTATCTATATACTACCCTGCTGCCCACTTACTTATGCTGTCCTCCAGATTCGTCCTTTAGATCCAACACCTTGTATGCATCCATTACCGCCTGCTCCCGCCTGAGCAATATTTTGTGAGACCACTGCTTTGACCGGACAAGTCGTCTTCCATCAGTTCGTGCAATGTACACGAGATGACCCAGGAGTGGTGCTAAAGTTTGGGAGAAGGATGGTCGATTTTAATAGTCACCTTCCCCCAGGTCCTGCGGCTCTCGAGCGCGTCCAATGCTTTGCCGACATCAGACAGACCATAGAGCACCTTGTAGGTCGTTGGCCGGAACTTCCCCTGGGCGATAAGTTCAAATAGGGTTCTCCAAATCACCGGGATCATCTCCTTTTCATTCTTGCTGTACGCGCCCCAATGGACGCCCACAATAGAGCAGTTCTTCAAGAGGACCCTGTTGAGCGGCGGATTGGGAATGTTCCCGCCCGCGAACCCAATCACGAGGATCCTCCCGTTCCATTTGACCACCCGCATATCCTTCTCGATCTCGCCCACCGGATCGTAAATGACATCGGCGCCACCCAGCGCGTTGACCTGCGCCACCCAGTCCTCCTCGCGATAGTTCACCACATGATCTGCGCCATAACGAGCGGCTATGTGCAGCTTCTCTGGCGTCGAGGCTGTCGCAATGACGCGGGCTCCGCATGCCTTTGCAATTTGGACCGCGGCAAGTGAAATTCCGCCGGCGGCTGCATGCACAAGAACCGTCTCCCCGCGCTGTACGTTTGCGCGTGTGACCAGCCCGCAGTAGCTGGTTGGGGCCGTGACGAAGAGACCGCAGGCTGCTTCGTAGCTCCATCCAGAGGGCACAGGCAGACACATTCCCTCCTCGGCGCAGACATACTGCGCAAAGGACCCCTGCGCCGACCCAAACACCCGGTCGCCCACCTTCCATCGCTTGACCTGTGTCCCCACCTCGGTGATTTGTCCGGCAAATTCAGCGCCCAGCACGTACGGCAGCTTGGGCTTCACCTGGTAGCGCCCGCGAATCTGCAGGCCATCAAAGAAGTTGGCGGCCGCTGCGTGAATCTGCACCAGCACTTGCTCTGCACTCGGCCGGGGCTGTGCGATGTCAGAGGGCCGCAGCTTGGACGGCGAATCTACGCGTTCTGTGATTTGAATTGCTCGCATATGTACCGAGGTCTGTCTATGCAATGCTACTTACTGCAGCACTTTATATACCTTCATGAAGAACAAATAACTCATCACGCCAAACATGACCAGCCCCACCGTGATGCCAAAGTACCAGTTGAGGTTGTCGATTTCCTGCCCGGGGACCTTGACGTTCATGCCCCACAGGCCAGTGATGATGTTCATTGGGAGCACGATTGTCCCCAGCACCGTCAGGCGAGAGAGCACGTCGTTCATGTTGTTGTTGACTCGCGTCATCTGGATATTTATCTGGGCAAGGTAGTTGGAGTGGGACCGCGACATCATCTTTTCATAGTGGCCCAGATTCTGGACCATCGTGACGATGTGGTCTTGGATGTCTCCGAGATATAGCCCAATCTCCGAACGTGGGGCAATGTCCCAATGCTCGTTGCAGCGCTTGGAGAAGCCTTTGATGACATCCGCTTTGGATCCGAGCAGACGAAGCAGACCCATCACTTTCTTTCGGCACTCGCCAATGCGCCGAAGCATCTCGCTGTCGTCCGCCACAGAGTTGTCGGAATGAAAAGATAGGATGGAGTCGTCGATATCGTCCACCTCTGTCTCGATGGAGTAGATGAGGGGCTGGAAGGCGTCTGTAATGTCATCAATCAATGCGTATGAGATCCAGTCGGATGTCACGGTGATGTAATCCTTTAGCTGGCGTATGCGCCTGCGGACATTTGCCGGATGAGGGGTGAGGGAGTGATGGAAGGAAATGACACCTTGGCGGAAGACAATGATGTAGAAGTCCAGGCCTTCAAGATACTCCTCCGCCTTGGGATCCTGTTCAAAGGATCGGAAGGAGACGAGATAGTAGTTTCGAAAGAGTTCCACCTTTTCGCGCGTCTCTCCCATGGTGATATCCTCGGCCGTCAGCGGGTGGATGCCGAATGCACGCGCCAGGACTTTCATTTCAGAGTCTGTGGGGGTTAGGCAGTCCAGCCAGAAGGTGGGCGCCAAGTCTGCCTTGGGGGAGAAGAGGTCTGTAAAGGAGAGATCGGACTGCACGAGCCCGGAGATGTTTTGGGAATGGATGGTAGCGGGGAGGGAGTCGGAGAAGTAGGTGAAACGGTAGGGCCGGTCGCTCTCCTCCTTGGTTTGGTGCACGCCACGCAGCCGCCCATTAATGCGCTCTGGCTCGCTGGTCTGGCGCGATCTCAGCCACTCTGCATTTCCCACGCCCCCTCCGTCTCCGCTCTCCTTCTTCTCCTCCTCGGCCCACTCCTCGAGCACGGCGATATCCGGCCACTTGCGCTCGCCGTCGTCGCCCACGTCCTGTGGGAAGCAGACGTCGTCCAGGGCCTCGGAGTTGTCGGAGGCCTCATCGCTGGTGGGGTCGTTGGTGAAGTCGTCCGTGGAGCTCCCATCGCCGGCGCCCTCGATAGTGATGACTGCGTCTCCATGGGCCCCGGACCCGTAGTTTGGCTGGTAGTGCACAAAGGGGTGCTGGTCCGCCTGCTCCCCCGAGCTGGGCCCCGCCCCCCCTTCTCCCTCGCCCTCCAACAGAGGTGTCTGCTCATGGTGGCGGTCGCGGCTCTCCCTTCTGCCCTTGCCCCGTCGCTCCTCCCGCTCGCCGCCGGTCCTGTCGCTGCGGTTGCGCAGGAAGGAGGGCCGGGGGATGCTCTCTGGCTGGGAGCGGTGGTCCAAGAGGGCGTTCGAGTCGAGGGAGCTGGGGCTGAGACTGCGCTGCTGCTGCTGCTGCTGCTGCACGAACTGCGCGCGTCGCTGCTGGAAGGGCGGGGCAAAACCCTTGCTGGCGCTGGACCGTCGCCGGCGCGCTGGGATCGCCTCTCTGCTGCTCTCGGACATGTCTGATAACGAGCGAGAAGAGAACACCAGACGAGACTGACGCGACCAAGAAGGAATGCATCGGATCCAACGGAGGCTGCTGCTGCTGCTGCTCCTCCTCCGCCAGGCAAGCGGCTTCTACATCCCCGGCTGGAGCATCCGCTCGTACGCCGACGGGGACGCAATCCCCCTGCAGACCAACAAGGTCTCCTCTGACGCCACCTCCCTGCCCTACGCCTACTCCGAGCTGCCCTTTGTCTGCGATGCCCCGGGGCGCAGCAGCAGGCGGGTCGCCCTCAACCTGGGCGAGGTTCTGCGCGGCGACCGCATCGCGACGTCCGGCTACGAGATCGAGATGGGCAAGGACGTGGCCTGTGCGCACCTGTGCGACGCGGCCGTCGATGCTGCCGGCATCGCGCGCGCCACCCAGCTCATCCGCAACGGCTACTCGGCCGAATGGATCGTGGACAACCTGCCCGGCGCCACCTCCTTCGTCACCGTCGACCGCACCAAAAAGTACTACGCGGCCGGCTTCAAGCTGGGCGGGTTTGAGAATGACGTGGCAAAGTTTCATAATCACGTCAGCCTGGTCTTCCGGTGGCGCCGGCTGGAGGCAGACAGCGACCGCAAGGTCATTGTGGCCTTTGAAGTCTACCCAAAGTCTATCAAAACAAAGGCCGGCGCATGCCCCACCTCGCTCGACAATCAGCCCCCGCTGGAGCTCCCGGAGACGAGCACAGTAGGGGTGGACGGCTTCACAATTCCCTACACCTACAGCATATTTTGGAAGGAAGACGACACCATCGAATGGTCGTCGAGATGGGACCTCTACTTTGTCAACAACGAAGATGCGCACCAGATCCATTGGCTGGCCATTGTAAACTCTACCGTCATTGTCATGGTGCTCAGTGGCGTGGTCTTCCTCATCCTGGTGCGAACCCTCTCGCGCGACATTCAATCCTACAACACGCCCGACGGCGACGACGACAAGGATACAGATGCCGACATAACTGGCTGGAAACTTGTGCATGGGGACGTCTTCCGACCGCCGCCGGCTGGCGGTCTGTTCCCCCCCCTTATCGGAGCGGGTGTGCAATTGCTCGTCATGATGTTGGCCCTCCTCATTTTGTCCGCGGCCGGGATCCTCAATCCCTCCTACCGGGGCGGCTTTCTCTCTTTTGCCCTCTTCCTCTTCGTCTTTGCGGGTGTCTTTTCCGGATTGCATTCCACAAAGATCTACAAAACGTTTGGAGGGTCCCAGTGGGTCAAGAATGGGTTGATGACTGCGCTCTTAGTGCCGGGAAGTGTCTTCCTGACCGTCTTTATCCTCAATTTGTTCGTCTGGGCGGAAGCGTCGTCTTCGGCCCTTCCATTTGGAACGTTGGTTGCGCTGTTGGCCATGTGGCTGCTTATCTCTCTTCCCCTAGTCTTGCTGGGAAGTTTCATTGGCTTCCGACGTCCGGCCGTGGAGCATCCTACGAAAGCCAACCAGATACCACGCCAGATCCCCGAACAGCCTCGCCACCTCCGATTCTTTCCCTCGCTGCTCATCACCGGCGTCGTTCCCTTTGCAGTCATCTTTATTGAACTTTTGTTTGTCTTCCGATCCGTGTGGGCGGAAAAGTCGGGCTACTACTACGTCTATGGATTCCTTGGGCTCATCACGCTCATCCTCCTGATTACGACGGTCGAAATAACACTCATTCATGTCTACTTTATGCTCTGTGCCGAGAACTACCATTGGTGGTGGCGATCGTTCTTTGTGGGTGGTGCGAGCGCCATCTACGTCTTTGGCTACTGCGTTTGGTACTACCTTTTCAAGCTCCAGCTGCACGGGTGGGTGAGCGGCCTGCTCTTCTTAGGCTACTCCCTGCTCGGCTGTGCCTTGTATGGGGTCTTCCTCGGGACGGTAGGGTCTCTGTCGGCATATGTCTTTGTGAGGAAGATATATGCCGCAGTCAAGGTGGATTAGTTTTATATATACAAAACATTGCATTCTAGACGGCTCCTAGACACGCTTGAAATAACCTGTCAAGTTGGATTGCTTCGCGTCCACGGAGGGCTTTTTGGGGCTGTCCTTGTTGGGCGACTTCCAATTTCCAATTTCCATCGCCGCGACTAGCCTGTCCCATTGCTCAGGAGACATGTGGCCCCCTGCAGCTTCCTTGTGACCATGCGCAAAATCGGGTCCAATGGTCTTTGCCAGACCTGCGTCTCGGGCGAGGTATTCGTTAAGCAGGGCAATCAAGTTGACAGGCGGCTCTTCACTCCGCCTACTCTTGACAAGGCGGCAGGACAGATGAACTTTGTCGGCAGCGTACCCCCGATTAGCAACACCGACTGCAAGCAGCGCTTTGGATTTCAGGAAGCCGGCCCAGCGCGTCGCAATGAGCTGATGGATCTGTGCAGGCGACGACATCTCCAAAATGGCCATCCGACCGTCCTTTGTGAATCTGGGGGCCGCATGCGTGCATCGCTCTGTCTCTCTTTGGATATATACGCGCGCGTCGTCCAGCGAGCGCGTGCTCGGTGATGCGAGGAAGTCTCGGGCAGACGCGCTTGCAATCAGCAGCTGCCACGCCTCGGTCGGGTCGCAGGCTGGAGTGCGTCGAGGTGCATTCAACAGGGCGACAACCTCTGCGATCTGCTTCTTGCCTTGCGCCTTGAATGTCTGCGCCAAACTTGTTGGAAATGGGGGCTCAAACGTAACGGTAGTGCCGAGATCGCCAACGGTGCCAGTGACTGCGAGCCAGGCCGGGAGGTGCTCATTGATGGCGAGGCAGACGACATACGTCAATAGTGACGCCGTGGCCACGGGTAGATACTTGCATGCACTCACCACCTGCGCGTCGTCTGGGAAGTCCTCGCTCCAGTGATGATCTAGGATGAGCACCTTCCCATCTGCTATGGGCCCACCGCCTCGACTTCCATGATCGAGAACAAAGATATACTCCGCCTGATACCGCTCTAAGTCCGCGCGCTCTTCATCACAATGCACATTCCGTCCTTTGGCGACAAACTTGATGGCGATCTGGTCGGGTGCCGCACCCAGGTGTAGAAGGGTATGTCGTAGCTGTGCGCCAGAGCAGAGCCCATCAGCGTCGCGATCCGGTGCAATCACAATCTTGCGCTGCGATCTGGCCGCCTCTTGAATGAAGGCTCGCGCGCTCTCCAAGTCTCGTTGCGGCGCGGGCCAGATCGCGGCCGATGAATCTGGCGCGTCTGCGTCAGCGGACGACCGCGATGTGGAGGACAGTCTCCGCTTCACGCCCATCCCAGCTGCACGCAGGGACTAATTCACCTCCTCTGGCGAAGAGCTTTCCATGCCATCACATCTCATCATCTCCTATTTATCATCTCGTAGTCGCACTAACAATCCGGGGGTAATGACGACATCACACGGTGGATGAGCAGCAGCTACGATGGACTTCATGAATACAAATGAAGCAAGGATGGCATTCTCGTTTTGGACGCAGCTATTTATAGACGCAGGATGGCCGGTCGACGTGGACGACCAGCCCCGCGAAATACTGTGGTCTAGGCCGCTGCCGCTGGTGGCTTCCGTCTTTCCATTCCTCATCTGCGTGCTGACTCTAGCATATCACCCGCTGCTCATCCAGCCAGAGCCGTCGCGTCTCGAAATCCTCCTGTGTCTGCTCGTTGGCCTCTTTCCCGTCATTTGGGGAGCGCAAGGCAGCGGATCTGCTGTTTTTGAATTTGCGCTATCGACAATCACGAGCGTGGTCGGTCTTCGCATGGTTCGACTGTCGTTCTTTCGACGCCGCACCAGACGGAGCAGGCTGGATATGTGGACAGAGCTGATCAGCCTGCCACTCCCCGACCAAACAACTCATTCGCAAGCACAGGCTCCTTCATCTGCACGACGCCAGAATGCAATTCAAGCCATGCAAGCTTTGCCCCAGGCTGTGCTGGTTCCTACCTTACTTCGATGCATACCACCCCCTGAGTCCTTAATACACATGTCCTTCATCCAGGCCAGGCTTTATCACATGCTGGCTGGGCTGGCCATCCTTTTTGTCTTGCAGGGCTCCGTGCAACTCTGCCTATCCAGCTGGGGAATTGTCATGAACTCTCGGCAAAAGCCCATGTTCAGGAATCCATTGGGAGCTCGCACCTTGCAGGAGCTTTGGGGCCAGAGGTGGAACCGAGTTGTTCAAGAGCAGCTACACTTTCTCTTTGCATGCCTCGCTGGAAATAAAGTCAAAGGGGGAAGGCGTCGGCGGACACTGGCTGCACTGGCAACCTTTCTCCTGTCTGGCCTCTTTCACGAGTACCTGGCCTACCAGTCTTTTGGAACTGCTTCCTTTCAGCAGTTCTGGTTCTTCATGATTCAGGGTGTTCTTTGCAGTATGGAGCCATACATTCCCAAAGGCGCCACCTACGCCTGGCTCGTTCGTGTGAGCTGGGTCCTGATGTGCGAGATGTATACCGGCGCATGGTTGCAGAGCCACTTCTTTGAACAAGCAAAAGCCTTCCTCCCCGGACCGATCAGAGTGGACTCCATGGTCTGGCTGTTTGGTCGGCCGGCCACTTAAAACAGGGTAGTCTTTCCGAGCTCTTCGATGGTATCCTCAAAGAGCATGCCTGCTTGAATACTCCATTCACGATTGTAGACACGCACAGCAATGGTGCGTGCATCATTCACGACACTCGCAATCCGCACCTTGGAGGTGGAGTCCACCCGGCCACACAGACCTACAAAGAGGGTGTCGAGCCGCCTGGAGAGGGGGAAGAGGACTGCTGTAGGCGGGAAGGCGGGCAGATAGGAGAACAGACTGCCCGTGAGTGTCAGGGCATATTGTACGCGTATGTAAACCGGGGACTGCTCCAAGATCTCCAGAATGGGCTTTGCGTCGCTGGCAATCTGGCGGAAGCTGGTGTAGCCGTCGTCTGCGCTGAACTTCTTGTTGAACCTGCGCGACACTTGCAGCAGTCTGGTGTCGAGGAAGGTGGCCAGGTTGGTCAGCTGACGCGGGGTGAGCCCTTGCCCTCCATCTCCGCCCTCCATCGCCTCCTTCTTCCTGCTCATCATGGCTACCCTGCCCCCCGCATTTTCTCCGTCACCACCAACCAACCTCCACCAAGATGATGTTTGTTGTGCCGCCTCCGCCAATGCGCGTCCCAAATGGCCAGGGAGCGTACGGCAGCAGCGCGGCCATGCAGTCCTTCCAGATGCAGGCGCAGCAGTCCTATCTGCCGCCGCCCTCCAGCCTGGAAAGCTCCAACAGCCTCAAAAATCCCGACGAGCTCTTTTCCCTCGCAGAAGGGCGGTATGTCTTGCGAGACGAGATCAGCCTGGCCTGCCCGCCGCCGCACCCGTCCGAGCCCCCGCCGTTGCAGCCCAATCCGCTGGCGTCCGCCCCGTGGGTCGAGTCCAACGGCACCTACATCTCGATATGCGCCGTGCAGGATCCAAAGGCCTTCATCCGCCCAACCTACATGCCGCCCGTCTCCAAGGACTCGAGCTCTGCAGACTCGGATGCCGACTCTGCGACAAGCGACGCCCAGCCCACGCAGCCGCTCTTCGGGATGCAGGCGCGCGGGGAGATGAAGCGGCGCAAGCCCAAGAACAACATGGCAAAGTCGAATTCGTCCTTCATCTCGCGCATCATTACACACGAGCACTTGGCGAAACGGGTCGCGGAACGGTCGCCCGAGGGCCTCTACGGCTTCATCAACATCAACCGCTCCTTCCAATGGCTGGACCTCTCTGCGCCAAACAAGGCAGAACCGCTGGCAAAGATCCTGTTTACAAAAGCCCATCCCTTGTGCTCGGATGTGAATCAATACAACAAAGCACCAAACCACCTCGATGTACTTATTGGGTTTAATACAGGCGACATCATGTGGTACGACCCGGTTGGCTCAAAGTACGCTCGTATCAATAAAAATGGAGTCTTTAATGGATCGGCAGTGTATGACATTCGGTGGATTCCCGGGAGCGAGTCGCTTTTCATGGTGGCGCACAAGGACGGACGAATCATGATCTATGATACGGAAAAGGAAGACGGACCGGCAAACATGAGCTCAGACGAGTTGGTTACCGGCACCACCTCCTTTCGCATCGTGAAGCGCTTCTCCTCTGGCAGATTGAGCAAAACCAATCCCGTGGGTGCATGGGAAATTTCCTCCAACCCGGTCTACAAGATCGCATTTTCCCCGGATGCGACGTGTCTGGCGATCGCCTCGGAAGACGGAAAGCTGCGTGTGGTGGACCTTCGCAAGGAGCGTCTGATTGATCTCTACGTCTCCTATTACGGCGGCTTCTCAAGTGTGGCATGGTCACCCGACGGCCGCTACCTCCTATCTGGGGGTCAGGATGATCTCATCACCATTTGGAGCGTGAGTGAGCGGCGGGTGGTGGCTCGATGCCCGGGCCATACCTCGTGGGTGACAGACATCGCCTTTGACCCGTGGGGCTGCGAGCACGGACAGTATCGCTTTGGATCCGTCGGCCAGGATTGCCGGCTCCTGCTCTGGGACTTCACCTTGAGCGCCCTCCACCGGCCAAAGACGCTCCTGCACAGCACCCGGATGGGCAAGACCGCACCGCGGCCGCGCGCCAACTCCAACATGTCGGCTGCGGAAGCGAGTGTGCGGCTGCACGCGCCGGAGTCGCGTGGCCAGGTCGCCACGCTGATGCCAATCGTGAGCAAGCAGATCGATGCCTCGCCACTCCTCTGTCTGCACTTCCGCAAAGACTGCTTAGTCACGAGTTCACGGCTGGGCAAGATCCGGACGTGGGACCGGCCCAAAGACGAAGACAATGGACGTGTATGGGATGACTAGGAATAGAAAAACTGGGCGGGAGGGCGGATGTATTCACATAGTGATAGTTTTCTACGATTTCATTTCCTATCTTGCGGGCCTCCGCCCCCCTATTTTAGAAATCCTCGTCTTCGTCCGGCAAGGGCATTTTCTGTGCATTTTCCATTTCATTTTGGTACTGCGCCATCAGATTCGCGTCCACCTGCACTTCAGGCGGCGCGAGCGCGGGCGCCGCCACAAACTCGAGCGTAGCATTCCCCGCCAGCTTCCTCGCGAGCCAGAGAAACGGCTTCTCAAAGTTGTAGTTGCTCTTGGCTGAGATATCGTAGTACTGCAAGTTCTTTTTCCTATGGAAGGTGATTGTCTTGGCCTTCACTTTGCGCTCCTTCACGTCGACTTTATTCCCGCAGAGCACGATGGGGATGTTTTCGCATACCCGCACGAGGTCGCGATGCCAGTTGCTCACCTGCTTGTACGTGATGCGCGAGGTCACGTCAAACATGATGATCCCGCATTGGCCATTGATGTAGTACCCGTCGCGCAGCCCGCCGAACTTCTCTTGCCCTGCCGTATCCCACACATCGAACTGGATCTCACCAAAATTGGTGTGGAATTTAAGGGGATGGACTTCGACGCCGAGGGTGGCAATGTACTTCTTTTCAAACTCCCCCGTCAAATGCCTCTTCACAAACGTGGTTTTGCCTGCATGTTAGTTTGGGAGTGCAAATGTAAATACCTGTGCCACCATCTCCGACGAGGACGAGCTTGAAGGTTGGGACTTGCGGCTTGTCAGTCATGATGGGTTGGGTGCGGAAAATGTGAGATCCCGGGCTGGTGGTTCCTGAACTGCCAACGACCACGAAATCTAGCAATCTTTGTGGTTCTTTGTACATAATCTGCCTACGCTGTCTACTCTGCGCGCTCTGGCTCTGGCTCTGGCTCCTGGTATGGCTCCTGCAAGGACTCGTGGAAGGACTCGTGGAAGGACTCCGCCGGGGTTCCGTGGGGTGACTCCTCTTCCTCTGGCGCGAGCTGAGACGGATCTTGCGACGCCCACGCGATGCGCAGCGCATCATCCCACTTCTCCTCCTCTGGCATGTCGCAGAACTTCAACTCGGGTGTCCCTCCCGGCGTGACGCTCGACTCCACACTCCCGGAACTGATCTGCCTCTTCCGTGTCTCGGAGAGATCGATCTTCATGGCCGGCGGACGTGCTTTCAGCTCTTGCGCTGCCTCCAACGGGATAGTGGGTATGGCACAAGATGAAGTCACAGGCACACTCTCATCCCGCCCGATGGTCGCCTTGATGAGCGCTCCCATCCACGCACGAAAGTTGTCCTTGGAGTCGGCAGCAAAGTAGTGCAGTCGGGGAGGGGTGAAGGTCAAGCCACGAGACGTGCCAGGTGCTGGGGGTGTAAGCTTAAAACAGTACTTGCCGGCCTGTGATATGGTCATGAGACGGTTGCTATCCGCCGGCGCCACGCGATGCGAGTTGATGTCGATGAGCCCCCGTTCCCGCACGTCGGTCATGCCGCAAAAATAAGAGAGTCGTGTGCCATGAAGACAAAAGAAGCGCATCTTCCACGTGCCAACTCCGCTTCCGCCACGCTTGGACAGCCATCCAGAAAACTCAGCTGTATTTGCCGACTCTTGAGGCGTAACCGTCCGCAGCCCTTCAACAAGTGCAGTGGGTCGCCTTTGTCGTCGATTCGTCGGATTCATGACCCCAGTCCGTATGAAGGATTCCTTCTTCAAATATGATGGTTTCTTGAAAGAGTCTTGGTTGGAAGACAAGACGGGAGACGGGGCAGCCGAGCCATTTGGAACTGCAAAAGGTGTAGGGGCAGGAACAGGCGGTGCACTTGTAGGCCCGAGAATGGTCGGCTTGCCCTCGAGAACGGTGACGCCAGGAGGCATGGTAGTGATGATCTTCATCTCCTTGAAAGGCTTCACGTCCATACCACTCATTTCCTTGCTGTCTTTCTCAGGGACGAGAGGGGCGTCATTCGCGATGGTTGGCCGAGCAGTTTCCTCTGAACGCCGACGGGGTTCGAGGGTCAGGATACTTTGTCTGGCCGAAGGTAGCAGTCCTGTCGTATCCACAAGAGTCAGTCGCGAAGCGCTCCTAGGGTCATTTGTCGCGGCATGATGACGCAACATTCGGACTGTGTCTGCGGAATTCCCTCTGGAATGTGTGCCATTTAACGCCCGACTTCCCTCTACATAGGATCTTCTTGATTCCGCAGAGACTGCCTTGCGATGACCAGCAAGATTTACCAAAGACTTTAGTGTTGGCACGATTGCAGGCTGGTGATTAAGGGAGGGGATCGTGGCATATGAAGGAAGTTGCTCTCCAACCAACGCTGGAGTGTTTGGGGAACTTTCGGCAAAGCCAGAATCTGTCGTGCCGCAAGAGGAGGTAAGTTTGTGGCCGGAGTGGAACGAGAAATTCCGGTCATAGGAAGGGATTCGTTGATGCGGAGCCAAAGATGGCGCATACTGTCGTTTTGGAGGTGGCCGCTCATTGATCATGGACCTGCGGTAGGATGCCGGCAGGGGAGGTGGAGGGTATGATTTCTGATCGACGGCTTCCCGTAGTGCTTCGATACCTCTCCAAATCTCGAACCGTTTGCCAAAGGACGGAATGTCCAGAAATTCCTTGAGATGCGTCATTTCCAATTCGAGGAGAATCTGGCCGGAAATGTCATTCAGCGCGAATTTCTGCGCTACAGATTCCTCAAACCCACACGAGGTAACCCAATCTGCAACCTCAGCAGGCGACCACGCGGCTACCTTTTCAATCGTATGTTCCGAAGCCGACTTGTAATCTGTAGATGCGGAAGAAGCGCGCAGCCCGTCGAGGTTGGAAAACATGGACCCCGGGGTGGTTGCCGCGGTGGTCGCACTGTCCTGTGCATATGATGTCAAATTAGTGGGAGATCGAGCCGCAGGGGCAGTCGGGGGTGCATGTGACGCAGGGGAGCCCATGGACGATGCTGTCGGGAAGTAGCTATCGCCACGCGTTGGGGGAGACAAAGACACTACACCCAAGGGCGTCCTCTGCGGTTCCGCGAAATTCTTGGGAAAGAGGCCCACGTGCATGCTCTTCAAGCTCCTACCAAGATACAAACCGTCCTCGCAGCCTTCGTCACGCTCAATGATCTCCACGTGGTCTCCACGCCGCAGCTGCAGCTCGGCCGTGGAGCGCGAATGAAAGTCGTACTCGGCAACAAACACGCGGGCGTTTTTCGCTGGTGGGACAACTCTCACACTACTCATTGACCGCACCCTCAAAGGCGGAGAAGAGCGGGTCTCTGCGTCAGGTGTGGTCTGATGAACGGAGGATATTGGCGTCGCTGATTGGTTGCGTGGTGGTGGTGGTAGTTGTGGCCGCCATTTCATGGGGTGGAAGAGGTCTGTGCCATATCCGCACGGATCAGCTCCCGGATGGGGAAGAAAAACAACACTGGCAAGAGAGGAATCTTATCGCACAAGCAGGGAGGTAGGGCAGGGCAGGATAGACTGGTGAGCGAGAGATAGGCTGTGCATCCCACGAGGGCAGGCTGTCTGCGCGCTCACGAGGTCTGCCCTCACAGCTTATTGGAAGGCACTTCTCGCACCTTCTGTCCTTCATGCTCCCTCCTCGATATTATCCCTCGTATGCTCGCCCTTCCCCTCCAATCCCATTCACCTGCTGCTTTGTGAGGCACTGCCACAGAGATATCGATGACGCACTGCCACGCTACTCTCCCGTGTTCGGAAGGAACAAACCGACAAACCCATGCTCTTTCTCAGGCTGCTTCTGCTGAGTCTCTCTCTGGCACTCACCATACCCACGCACTTACACGACTTTGATGCACTGACGCAGCTGGTAAAGAGGAAAGGAGGCGGTGGTGGCGGAGGGCGAGGAGGAGGCGGCAGCAGCTCAGGCTCCTCAGGGTCGGGATCCGGCACGTCCGGGACATCAGGGGGCGGACTGGGTGGGGCTTCAAGAGGCTCAGTTGGAGCAGCAGGGGCCACCGGTCCCTTTCGAGGATACAACTCGGGGCCCTATTGGAATGGCGGAAGTTCGTTTGCGTACAGAGCGGGGGGCGTCTCTCCGCTAGGACTCGCCCCCCTCTTCCTGGGAGTCGGACTGCTGTCTTTCTGGCCTGGTTGGCAGAGTAACGCATACGCCTACCGGTACCCTCAGAATGTGGAGGTGAATGGAACAAGTCTCCCGGTAGATTGTCTGTGTGACTCCAACAAGGACTGTGGATGCGACAGCACCTCCAACGCGACCTACATACAGTCTCTGCCTTCCGGCGTGACTCGTGTGGCAGATGTGAATGGGACCCAGACGCTGATCATCAATGGCACTCTGCCGCTTGGTGCTGACAGTGTCAGTGTGGCCTCCACACTCTCGCTACCACCCCTGCTGCTTATCACCCTTTCGAGCATGCTCCTATCGGAGTTATAGTTACGGATTGGCGTGGACGCCTATGTTATATATTTGGCGCTACCGTCACCTTGTCGATCGTCCACCCAGAGTACGTAGAATCCGCACTGTCCCATTCCACATCGAGCAGGTGGTCAGTCTGGATGTCAGCACACTACACCATGGTGTCTCCCAGGATCGTGTGTCTTGCCGCTCCCCGCGTCGCGTGTGTACCTTATGCAGAGCCACCCTCTGGACAATGCTCCAATCGAGGACATTGGCGAATGGAGAAGGGGCAACCGTACTCTGCTCTTCCAGCTGCATCCTCTATTGCCTGAAGGCATTGCCTGGCTTGGAAAGTCTTCGGGCCCAAAGTCGTCAAAGGATCGACAGTGGGTTGAGGAAGAGGCCAAGCTCTATCCACACGTAATAAAGGAGCTGCTGCTCGATGAGGAGGAAAGGAAGTCCGCAGAAAGATGCGTGAGCACGTATGAGGAGCTCATGCACCCAGACACGGATGTGGATGGGAGCCTTCGCCTCCTTGATCTCTACGTGGACATGATCCCAAAATCGACGGATGCATACTCGCCGGCCAAGCTGTACCAGGCATTACAACAAGATGGGGACTTGATGGAATGGCTCAACATTACCGATCCCTCGCCGTCATGGGAAGAGGGCCTTGAAATCATGCATACAGTCCCGCCGTCAGCTCATCCTGGCTTCTGGTCCTGTATCACAAAGTATGTACTTCGTGGCTTACACAACAAGGCTGCAGATTGTCTCGTCCACTGCGGTCTCGAGACTCCAGAGATGAGGACATTGATTGGCATCCTGCGTGAATCAAACCGAGATCGGATATGGCGAGGGAGAGTGGTGCAAGCTAGTCAATCTGCAACCACGTCATTGCGCACCATTTACGAGATATTAAAAGGAGATAAGGATGCTATCTGTGCTGCTGCAGAAGGGTTCTTTGAAATCGTGGTCTGCCTTGAGCATTTCTCACAAACCCACTCCATTGAGCAGGCACTTGAGATTGCACGTGAAGAGGAAGCTATTGACGAAACACTTGGGGTCGAAATCATTTGTGAAGCCATGCTGGATCAAAATCTGACGCGCGCATTACTGGAGCTGTCGATTATTGACATTGGCGTGGCAGCTCACCTTGCTGCATTTGCCACGCGGTTGCAATCCCTGGAAGACTTCAAATCCCCAGAGACGCAACTATCCCTTGCCGACACCCTCCTTCTCTCCTACATAGATTTGCTCTTGGCGCAAGGCAACTTAGGGAACATTGCAGTGCCATATTGCAAGGACTTTGGACCCGGGAAAGAATATTTGCGAGAAGCAATCTCCAGAGTCCCTCCTAGTAAGCAAAACTTCAATGCGCTGGTCGAAACATGTGCGGAGTTTGGCTTTGTGGACCAAGGTGCTGAAATTACGATCTCCTGGGCGCATCGACGGAGATCCTTGGGAAGGTATGGCGAGGCACTCAGGCTGTATGAGCGTGCAACAGATCACGTCTCTGCTGGGGCGCTAGTATACGACCTTTTCTTTGCCGCGCTCCTCCAAGGCGTTCTACCCCGAGATCGAGAGCTGCTGGAGCTTCTACAGTCCCCCCAACGATCGACCCCTCAGCTGGCAAGCATTATCGACCCACTGGGGAAATTGAGCGAGTATCTGGTCTTTTGCAATCAGGGCAATCGAGTGGCTGCTAGTGCTACGCTAGTCCGTCTGATCCAGATCTTCAACGGTGTCGACATCGTGCTAATCTTGTGGGCACAGACGCTGCCGCTCCTCGCGACGGACCTTCCTTACTGCATGCCCCTCTCAGATTTATATGTATTACTGGCGGAGATCTTTGACTTGGGGGTGCCCGGTGACGAGACGTATGAGCATGCTGTCGCCCGCCTAAGCAAAGTCATGGCGAGTCATCCCCGCCCAGCCTATCTCGAGGGCTTCAAAGACCCCTTGGAGGTGTTGAAGGAAGTGCGAGCCCGTCTGTCGGACCAGGTCGCGGCTGCGTATCTGCGGAGGAGCGTGGAGTGATGGAAAAGACATAGAGTGTACATAACGAAGAGACGGTGTGATCCTATCTACCGTGTTCGAGGGTTCGACAACCATGGTGGATGGGCCAACTCCATGATATTGTGAGGGCCAGCAACCATGCAAGCGAGTCTGCCGGCGTGGATCAGACGGAAGATATACTGGCGAATGGAGGAGTCTGGAATGAATTGGATGAAGACGACCAAACGCCTGGCTGCATTGCGTATGAAAAGGGTCTCCAACGTCTCTACGACACGTTTGTTCGTGCCGGGATCAGATCAGAAGTCTTGCTGGGCAGGCTGGAAAGGCGGATTCCTCACGAGAGGGACGATGGCGCTGCATTCCTCGCCAGTCAACTCAAAAGCACAGACGACATGCTGGTGGATGAGCAGGGCAACGCAGTCATGATGGCATGGGAAACTGACATCATGAAGCGATCCGCACAGGCCTTGCTACCCCATGCTGGCATGCGCGTGCTCAATATTGGCTTTGGCATGGGCATTTTTGATTCTTTTGTGCGTGAGGCTAGTCCGGCAGAGCATACCATTGTCGAAGCACACCCGCACGTACTAGCTCGTCTGCAGAAGGACCACTGGGAAGAGCTCCCCGGAGTCCGTATTCTTGCTGGTCGGTGGCAGGACCTGGTAGATGCCATTCAGGAGAAGGAGTACGATGCGATTTACTACGACCCGTACGGCGATTATTACGATGATCTGTACGCTTTTACCGATATTGTGGTCAATACGCTTGCGCCGGAAGGAAGGTTCTCCTTCTTTAATGGCTTGGGCGCAGATCGACAGATTTCATACGATGTGTATCAGCGTGTGGTCGAGATTGATCTTGCGGAATGTGCAGCGAAAGTGGAGTGGCACACCATATCCATGGACAGTCCCATTGACTGGAAGAGCACAAGACGGCCGTACTGGAAAGTGAAGGAGTATAGACTTCCTGTATGTAGACACAGTTCATGACACCCATCCCTGCATCGTTGACTTCATTCAGTCACATGCCGCCACGCAGGGCAAGTACCAAATGAAGAACGGATCCCCCCTCCAGATTATACTGAGTTGCAGTTCTATCGTCCGCCATCTGCTTGCCTCCGAAAATCAGCCTTTGCTGAGCAGGCGGAATCCCTTCCTTCTCCTCCACCCTCTCTTTAATTCGTGATACGGGATCACTCGCCTCAATGTCTATTTCAATCTACCCGTTTTAGTTTCTTCGCGTTGTCATGGCTTACCTCCTTCCCAGTCAGTGTCTTGACTTTGATTTGCATTGTGCTCCCCCACGATCTGATTGTCAGGATAGAACAGAATCACGATGTACGGCGGAGAATGCTTTGGCCACGTGAATGAGAGTTTAGATTACTTTACTTTCCCCCAAGCTCTGTCCAGTCCTTTCATCATCTCCTTGAGTTCAGGAGAGAAATCACGCTCGGAGGGTTGGTGGTGCTCGCTTTGCGTTGGAAGTGCTGCCGTCCCATCTGATTTTACGGTCGGGTCCGGCAGGTCTTCGTCTCGAACGGCAGATCGAAGACGGGCAGCCAAATCTGAGATGTCCATCTTCTCCCCATTAGCGGCTTCTACCCCACCTGATCCGGAATCCCTCGTTGTCTCTTCAGTGTCTTCCCCGACATCGAAGCTTTTACTAGGTTGAAGGCTTTCGTTAGGGGGGCTAGCAGCTCCATCTTCCTCACTTCTTGGTTCTGTTGCAAGGGAGGATGTGGCTGGTCTTGTGCTTTCTTCTACCGCTTGTGTGCTCGACGCACCAACACCAAAATGCTCCTGCATGTATTGTGTTATTTCCACGGGCAGCTTCTTTCCCGTATGCTCCTCTTGATCGTTGCCAGACGATAAGATCGTTTCCACCGTCAGATAATCTTTGTATTTATTGATTTGCTCATGAAGGAAGTCTACATCAAGGAGCCGTATGGAATTGTAAAGCTGGTGCCAGGCGTTAACATCCGGCGGAAAGGCCCTCTCATTCAGTTGCTTCCAGGCACTTTTGACATTTTCCGCTTGTCCTTGCTCTCCATACGCTTTCATTAAAATTAAAAAGGTGGGCGGTGTGGGATGACACCGGAGTTGCCGCATTTCTTTGAGAAGGGCCGGGATAAGCTCATATCGCTTCAACGCTTGGACGCCGCTGAGCATCGTATTGAATGTGACGGTATTTATTTGGTGATCAGTAGTTCTGTATAATTCTTGAGCCGACTTGAGCACTTCCTCGGACTCTTCTGGCTTTGCAAACAGAAACATGCAGTGTACCAGAAAATTAGACATGGACGCATTATCTTGACCACCAGCCATCTTGAATTGTTCAAAGATCCGGAGAACTTCGTCAAAGCTTTTTATTTTATCCTCCTTTAACATAGCTTTTATTAGCTTGATCACGCTCGTGTAATTTGGCGGAGATTTCGCATTGCAACTGCGTTCGAAGACGTTTAACGCAAGCTCAATTTCACCGGCTTCACAAAACTTATTTATCATTTTCGCATAGGTTCGAAGGACGTTGATGTCCACGTTCGTACCGGCCAAATTCTGCAGTATGGCTTCCGCTTTACCGAATTCCCCATGATCCGTATAGACCCTCGCCATTGCACTTATTAGACCAGGGGTCTCTTTGGCGAATTTGTGTTTCTTTACGGTAGCCGAAGTCTTCTCATAGAACTCCTCGCATTCCTCTAATGATTTGCCTGCTGCAGAAAAGAGCATGAGAGCGCCCCCATGCGCACGAGTGTCGCCTGCAGGATAACGACCTTTGTAGCAATCCCAGATGCTCAATCCTTTTTCGTACATCCGATTGATCTTGCAAAAATTCATTGCATGGACCAATGCGTAAGGGTGAATTAGAAATTTCTGCTTGGCTACGTCGCTCATGACGGTGTCAAAAGCTCGAAGGATCTCCTGATGATACCCGGGATTTTGCACCACGTTGCAGAATTTCTGCAAGACGTGAAGCAGCTTGCTGAAATCACGGCTCTCCAAAACACCTGCGTCGCGTAGAGCAGGATACCGCTTAATAGCTTCCATGGCATTAGAGTTTATGAGATCATGGCGGAAGAGTAACAGGTCACGGCTAAAGGCCTCTTGCACTTTTGACGAGTAGTCTGGAATCCGCATTCCAGCCCCCCGTGGTCCCAAGTCGTCGCTTTGAATTTCGGTTTGCACATCGCTCTCCGGGTTCTGCAGCAACTCCAGGTTGTGCATTGCATCCTGCTGAATGCTTCGCAACGCATGTTGTCTTGTCGGCAGCAGCAGTCGCCGCAACGTGCTGCTCGCCCTCGGACCTGATCTCAGCATTTCTTGGTAGTCGGTCGCAAACTCGCAAATTTGTATCCCCCCTCCACCACAATGGCTAAAGTAGTGTTTGTGGGCAACATCTCCTATGACATTACGGAGCAGCAGCTGATCGATATTTTCAGTGCGGTTGGGCCAGTCCATTCCTTTCGTCTGGTGTTTGACAAGGACACTGGCAGGCCGAAGGGCTACGGCTTCTGTGAGTACCACGATGAAGAAGCTGCTGCTTCAGCAGTCAGGAATCTGAACAACCATGTCATCAATAACAGAAACCTGCGTGTTGATTTCACGCACGAGAGCGCTGGGCAGCAGAATACGCAGTCCAACGTACAACAGATGCAGCCGGCGCAGATGGCGCAAGCATCTACTCTGCCCGGTCTCCCACCTGGACAGCTTCCCCCTCCAAATCTCCCCGTCACCGATGCTATAGGGAAAACGCTGAGCACAATACCCCCCGCTGCGCTGATGGACATCCTCTCTCAACTAAAGGGTGTTGTGATGACGGCACCAGATCAAGCAGAAATGCTACTGAAGCAGTCACCTCAACTGGCATATGCGGCGTTCCAGGCTATGCTACTTATGGATGTGGTGGACGCGCAGATTCTGACTCGAGTCATCTCGTCAAATCCCTCTGCCCCTTCCGGAAGGGGTCCTCCTCCCCTTCCTCCACAAGTGCAGTCAAACTACGGCTCATCTACACCTATCCCGCCTCCTAACTTCAATCAGCCACCTCCACCGCCCATTCAAACGCCTCAGTCCTTTGGTAAGCCCCCGTTTCAAGGATATCCCCCTCAAATCAGAAGCCCTCAGCCTCCACAGACTCCGCAACCAGCCCAACCACCAATGAATCACGCTTTGATTCAACAGGTGTTGTCACTTAGTGACTCACAGATACAAGCTTTACCTCCCGACCAACGGCAAGTAATTCTCTGCGTCAAGCAGAGGATCATGAGTGGACAAATGTGAATACCCGTTTTACATAAATACGTTAAAAATCCTAATCCTTCCCATTCCCACTTTCCTTGAGTTTTCCATATGCTTCATTGGCCTTCTGATTAGCTACAACGTAGAGACTGTTGGCAGTATCTTGAGCTTGTCGAATTGCTGCATTTGCACTTTGATCTATTTTTTCAGTGGCTTGTGAAGCAGCCTGGGATAGGTTGTCGTATGCCTGGAATGAAGATTTTTTCCCTTGTTGCAAAGCACGACTCGCCACAGGGTTCTCGTCCATAATATTTTGAACAGTATCAGCGGCCGTCTTCCCTTTTGTTCGGCGCAGTAACATGTAGAAAGTAACCATCAAAGCACCAATCTTATCTTTAGACAACATTAAGATGCCCTGGCTGAAAAATCCTTTCAAGATTTGGCCAGACACTCCCTCGTATAGCTCTGCGACATCTGTGTTCATACACTGAGAGAGAAAACCGCTCAATGACGTGGAGGCGGAGAATGCCATTTTGTTGGCTGAACCGGCTTGCATCCTTGCTTTGGAAAGAGTCACTGGATACGTTAATGTAGAGGCGATGGCTTTTGATACCGCAGCTATGATAAATGTCTCCCAGGAGGTAGGACGACGTGACTTTGGAATCAGAAGACTTTTGAAGAGTTCAAATAGGTAGTAGGTGACAGCAGGATTGACTGTGAGAACTGCCGTAGCTCGATAACCAGACCAAAGCCCCTGGAGACCTTTGTCGTGGTATATACACTCTAGAATCTCTGAACTCGATTTTTTCGATCCCTTGTGAAACATAGAGGCAGTCTGTTTGCGTACAACTACGTTGTTTATTGGCGTTGTGAGAAATCTTGAGAAGAGTCCTGCTACTGCTCCTATTCCCAACTCTGTAGCGATCCCCAGGGTTTTCAGTGAGTCTGCATCTTTGCTGCGCATTCGTAGGGCTCGCGTCCTTATGAAATTATACGCCAAGTGATAGAAGAACGTACTCGCCATGCTATTTGCGGTATCCTGGTATACACCGTGGTAGAATGCCTTCACACCTTCTTCCTTATAAATTCTTTGAAAAGCATCATAAATAGATTCATAACTCCTGTGACCCTCATTTTTCTCTTCCAGAAGCTTTTGTGTTTGTAGACGTGTCACAACAACGTCTAGGGGAAAGACGAGGAGGTTTGAAATAGCAGCACCGATGGACCCGCTTACAGCATGTCCAATTGCCGGCAGCTCAGTCCGTCGTCCATATGCAGCGGGATGGTAAGACCCAGTCGAATGGTAGAGTTCAAATGACTCTAGGTTTTGATATTCCATGGTAGCAGAGGATTTGCTTCTTCCCTACGTCACTTTGTCGCTTCTTCGCTACGTCACTCTGTGCTTCCCAACCCAGAATGAATCAATCCGTAATCGTTAAGCAACGAATGACGTGTCCTGTTAGACCCAGGAGTTTCAAGATATTCCTGTTAGACACAGGAGTTTCAAGATATTGCTAATGCAAAAAGAGACCTGGTGCGACGCGGGATCGAACCGCGGACCTTCGCGTATACCACAAATTGCGATATTAGCACGATGCGCTAACCAACTGAGCCACCACACCTCCAATGACTGAGGACAGATAGACAAATATAACTAGCTGAAAGTCACGTGAATCGAAATTAAATTCAAATTGTCACAAAGCTGTCGTAGGTATACCGAAGGGTTATACGCAGAGTGCCGGTGAAGCGGAGCGAGCTGTGATGGCTGGGTGTGCTAGAGGGTGCTTGAGGATGGCAGAGGGTAGCTTGGGTG
>JAABUO010002055.1_pt1 | contig 25054 bp, 30 predicted proteins | sample 5559291 | NCBI WGS metagenome assembly JAABUO01 (sample SAMN10711878, study PRJNA513372) | rock metagenome | isolation source: Antarctica rocks | place: Antarctica: Victoria Land, Finger Mt sud
GTTGGACATAAGCCACTTCGGAAGGCAGTGACTTTGTTGCGGGGAATTGCTCTTCCAATTAGCTGGCGAATCCGTAACATTCGCAATGGGATACGTCGACGTGAATGCGGCGAGGAGGCGTCTGAATTCATCCTTGGTAGAATTGGCTTCAACAACCTCAGTCTCGTTCAGGGAAGACAAGCTTTTATAAAATCGCTGGCCTTTGTCATCTGGCTCGTCGCCAGCTAAAATGAGCGATGGAGTGTCATGAAGAAGCTAAAAGTCTTGGCATGGCTACCTAAGAAGTGGCACTATCCGATTACCAGGAAGGGCTGAGGGGCGTTGGGATCAACTTCCTCGCGCGACCACCACCTTAGACACCCCAGTCCGCTGGCAACTGCTAGCAATGGATGCCGCTCGTATTCTCATTGTCACCAAATTCCAATTCTTCCTAGACTCCGCTTCGCCTCATGCCATCAAAGTGTGAACTCGCAAAGCATCTTCAAATATGCAGATTTCAATACGCCTGCTCTTTGCCTTTGGGTGAGCGAGCTCCGCGGAGGGCAACCTTGCTTTTGCTACACTTCTCAGGTCCCAGCATGTGGTAGTTTCAACTGGAAAATCCTAATTTCGTTTAGTGACGGGGTGGAGTGGGTGCTCCGTTTTCCCACGAGATGAACGGTGCAATCAAGTCTGATGAAACAAACCTCCTGCTGTTGGCTAGTGAAGCCGCAACTCTAAAGTACATCAGGGCAAACAGTACGTACAACTCATGTTCCCGAAGTTCTTTGCATACAGGCATGCCACTCTCTCATTTCAGGTTTTGAACAGGCTAATGATCAAAAAGCTTCTACCGCCCACCTCCTCGGAGAATTTATGGGCCGCTAGTCCATCTTTATGTTTGATGAGTCATACGCTCCATGGTTTCAACCGAAGATCCCTTTCCACCCTCTGTCTCCCAGTAAATTCTAGGCAGGGCTGAAGGCGATTTGATCGATCTCCCTCTTGAATTGAACGAAATAATACGATGAGAGGCTTAAACGGAAAGCTCGGAGCTGTAAATTCTTCTCATTTGTGGTGGGTGAGACATCAATAAGAAGAAGAAAAGTGTTAGACGTAGTGATTATCCACTGTCCGTCAGGACTAATGTCTACGCTTCGTGCGGACTCAAAGAGAGGTTCTTCGTCTTAAACTTCGTTGTGCTATTAGAAAAAGCTGTTGCCGTAGGTGTGATTTCGACATACAGTGTAGCTCATGCATTAAGTTCCTCAACTGGTTCACACTCTGTTCATGATTGCTCTCCTCGGACCGAGGCCGCAGCTGCCGGTCTTGTTGATCTCTGTGTATGTCCTGCATCATTTCTAAGAATTGCCTGAGTTCTGGAACATGGATCTCAAACGTTTGCATATCTTCAGATCCGTACGGTTGAGCCACATGTTCTGTTCAAATAGTAAGTCATCATTGTCGCGATTTTAAGAAATTCTTCTTCATCTCAGAAATCATGTTTGAATTCATTCAAGACTTTCTCGACTTCGTGAAGACGGGGTTGAAATGATAGAATTGTCACCATGATCAGTCTCGCTCACTCATTCCCAAAACAAGAGACGGTTATTATTCTCGCGCATTTTATTTCGTTCGTTGTGACTGCGGTTGAAGGTTTTGAGAACGTGTTGCATAACTCTAGAACGCTGACAAATAGTTTCTTTTTCCGCTCTTATTCGCAAAGAAAAGAAATATGTCATGCAATTCACAATTGATCAAGGCTTTCAAGAAGGTGGTTCTTGACTTATTTTAAACCTCAAGCATACACTGTGAGAGATACTTGTCATGATAAGCATTATGCTTTATGTTATCAAAATTTGAAATGTCATATGCTTTAAGCAAAGCCATTGTCTTCATAAAGAAGCCTTGGGGGAATTTTCGAGTATTCAAAATGCATATTCATATGTTCAATAGTTTTGAACGATCACGATCAGTCGCATTTCTGTAAACTTCATGTTGCACGGCGAACAAGAAAAAGCTCGTCCGCGATATCAAGTTGTTAAAGTGAAGGTTTTTTCATGTAAGATGTTCCCGAAGCATAGAAGTAGCTCTGTTTTTATCAAGACTCAGAAGATCATTATAATCTCATTCGTAGCATATTGCAGCTGATGCAATGCTTGTCTCAGTGCTGCAGTCGTTCGATCGAGAAGCATAAGTGTGAATTAAATACTGTAATATCTGATTAAGATGTTTCGCAAGGTGTTTTAAATTATTTTTCGGCTCGAAAATAAGGGAAGGAGACGCATTGTAAAATATTTGAGCCATCTGTAACGTGTTCGCGATGATATCGATCGCAAACTTCTCCTTATCGATAAGTTTCCGATTAGTCATTAGCCTAGCACGGCCTGAGGCTTTGCTGAAACGACGTTCAAAACCCCGATCTTCCGCTTTTTGTTGAGAGACACTTTGGAACGCAATATGACTCACCTCGGTTCCAACGACAAATCTCACCGTCTGCTGATCACTGTCAAAGGTTTTCCGCTCTCCCCGATTCTCTTCAGGGTTAGTCCTGAATTGTCATCCCCGAGGCCTTTACTTGAATGTTCGGGCAAAGGTCGCGAATGGGCGACGGATGAGTCTAATCTAAAATTAGATCATTTATACTAGATGCCTTATCACCGTTCTTGTGCTTTATAACCTTACCATTCGCCACCACCTATTAAGAAAACTCTTTCCGATACCGCCAAAGACCATCTAGTGCTAATCTATTCACCACCACATAGAACTGCACATATCAGGCAATAGACTAATGACTAACGCTATGGCCACCGGACCTGCTGGTGCCTGTGGCACGGCTGCTCTTGATCCAGCCTCTGACTGTAAGTCAATTGCGATGAATGTGAAGATGCAGATACGAATCCTCGAAGCCGTGAGCCTCAGCTTTCTGTCCATTCATCGGTTGAGCTAGAAATAACTTCAATAGAGAATCCAATTCCTTCGCGAGAAGGATGCTATGACCCCCGAGATTGAAGAGATGATATCCTCGTTATCGACGGTCGTCCCACGAGCTTCTACGACGTCCCAGAGAAAGCCATCAACATCAACAACGCAGATGCTTCAACCCCCTCAAACCTTCACGATTAAGTCTGAATACATTGGCACGCGGTATCGAGATCTCGTGGTACAGCCTGGGGACGACGTTGTTGTGTACGCATGGAAAAATGATCAGAAAACGGCCATAGCGTATAATCGACGAAGTGACATGGCTGGACAGATCCCTGCTGGTTTTTTAGAACCAGTAGAGCCGCAGCCAGTAACAAGCTCTGAAATCTGCGTGTTCTTTTCCAGTCGCAAGACAATTTACCGCGTTGGAGACCTCACTTGGAAAGCTGGAGAATACATCAGAATCTGCAAATGGAATGACCGTTACAAACAAACCGGTCACGGATTCAATTTGGCTACGATGGAAATTGGACGATTTGTTATATCACTAAATGACGCCAAGGTCATTAGAGCCTAAGATCTGTGCAACATAAGGTCAACGAACGCTTTTGACTAGAGTCTCTGAGGAAGAAGATATCAATCATCTCAAGATACGAACGAAAAGCGCTTGATGCAAAGCTGAGAAAGTCATACCAGGATGCTGGGATTCAATTGAGAGAGAGTGAAGAAGCTGAAAGACTTCAAACGAATATGTGAAGACCGATGAAAGTTGCATTAACGAAGATCCTCTTGGTTTCTTTGCTTGTTCATTTGGGGCACATTCATAATATGAACATCCTGATGTAGAGTAGGACAGGGCTTACATTATTCAAGATTAGTATCTTAAATAATCCCGACTTCGTTCAAATCAATTAGTTGTCTTTATTGATTGCTTTCGACAACCATGACCCTGTTCCATTGTGTAGCTGTTGAATTAAATAAAAGACTATTTCCAATTGAGAGATTTCAGTCTATAAGACTTTACTTCAGAAATCGCGGAATTCAAGGCTTTATCTTCTGGGATTCTTTCAGCCAAGTTTTCTGCAATCGACAACGTTTTCGAGAATAGGCCTGGTGATAAATTTCTCTGCCTGGCTATCGGTGGGTCTTGTGGTAATCGGACTATGTCTGTTAGCTGAAGGGTTCATAGAACGATAGGGTCTGACAATGACTAACCAGAAGTTACACGAAGAGCATATTGTTTGCAGAGAATGTTGCCGGCTTCCAAGGCTTTGAGCTTTTCACCTATTTCTTGGCGGCGGAGTTTCTTGTCCTCTGACTCTGATGCAATCTTCGTCACCATGTCGGGATCCATTCCAAAGACTGACTTGGAACAAAATATGGATGTCATTTGGGAAGCGATAATCGCTCGAACGACCAGATTTGGTACGTTATCGATGAACAATTTCATTGAAACCTAAAGTTCGAAATGATTAGGAAAGCATCAATAGGATGAATTCTGACGATATACCTTGTAGAATGCCTCCATTGCATTGTATGTGGATTCGGCAGCAACGAGGTCCATATCAGCTTCACGCTTCTCTCGCAGGATAGCCACAAGAGACGGAATATCATCGTCTGTCATGTGGCTTCGATTTTCAAATGCTTTTTGGAGCACGTCGGCGGTCTCGGCCTCAGATTACTTTTGTTGCAGAGCGTTGTAGGTATCTGTGAAGTAGTGATTTCTGGTCTCAGGGTGTTCTTTGTGTACTGCCATCAACTCCTCGAGTTTGGCATGAGCTAACTTTAGCTTGTTGTCCATGATAGGGTCGAGAAGGTACCGCAGTAAAGCATCGCTGACCGTGTCGTCTGTTAAATACTGCAATGCTTGCTCCACGAAGCTCTTAGTCATATCCCAGACGCCCTTGATGTATCGGCGTGCCAAATCTTCCCAAGGCCTACTGTACTCGCGGAAGACTTCACCAACCAACAGTGGATTTGGGAAGCCCGGCAACTAATCAAGCACATAATTAGTGCACGTATCATATCCAAAAGTGGAAAGGAGTTCATACTTCACGTCCGCGACTCATTCTCAATAATTTGCGCACTTCTTCAATTGCCTGTGCCCGAGTCCGGCAACGTTCCTTGCGGCTTGCATTCTCCACAATCTTCCACTGTGCTCCTTCAGTCCGGATTTCTTCTTTGAAATCCATTCCCATATTGGCGATCATAGCTGAAAGGCTGTGGAGGCTCGACTGTTTCGTCGGAATTGGTTCGAGAAGCCTGCTAACGAAATACATACACCAATATTGATCTTCTATCCTTCATTTCTCACCATTACTGTAAGATATTCTTCACCATTTGTCACAGTTCAAATCTCCGAGGATTTGAAGAGCCAATTTGCTACACAACGCGTACAGATAATGTGAAGGGCTATTAAACCATGGATTACTCAAGACTTCTTTTCAATATGCGCCACACGGACAGAGCCAATAGCGTAGTACCACCATATACTTTTCCAGGGAACCATTACCAGATTTCCACCCTCTTTCACGGGCCCAACCTTATCAACGTGTTTGTTATCTTACGTTTTAATGATATGAATTGCACCTTGGCCACCCCGAACGTCGACGACCACGGCGACAGTATTCTCAGGAGGATCCACTCGATTGTCGTCTGATGGAGTCCAAACTAAAGGATCGTAGTCGCCGCAGTCGGTCTGAAATGTATTTAGTATTCGCAGTAGGCAATATATAACGAAAACCATCATACCTCATTCTTGGACGTTTTTACCAGCTCATCGTCTGTGGATCTTTGTATCCTGGTTTTTGTAGCCATCGTTGAAGATGTTTAGTGTAATTAATCGAGCGACTTGTGCCGATGCTCTCTCCCGAGTCGCTAGCTCAGGTTTCGGTCGATTGCTGTGTAGTCTCTTGGTGTTGCAGTGGGGAAGGTTGATCAGTATGTACGGCGTTTTCTGTACCTGGCGAAAGATGGGGATACCGCCAATATGAGGGCCGTGACTTTCGCCTACACAATACAAGTCAGCTGTTTGGACTGTAGGGTGGATTTCAGCAAAAAGCGCACAGCGCACGTAGAGGTAGAAACGATTTGATGGCCTTGACGTTGATGCCTAACGGATATTGAGGAGCTGAAGTGGAAATGGTTTGCGATGGCGCCCGAACAACTAGGCAAATCTTCAAGTGGGACTTCCGTCACGTGACAGTTTGGAACATTACCTCGGCTTTACTGGTCTAGGAGTAGTTGGGGGTGCACGTGACAAATGCCGGCGCTAATACTAAGCGTGGATAGTCCCAATCACACCCCGTCGCATGGTTTCTGATGGCTGATACGTCGTCGCATGCAAGCGCTTGATTGTTGGCAAACTCAGCCCTGCTTTGCCTCGGTCTTTGACATCACTGGACAGACTTTGTGATGAAAACATTGCAGATGCCAACGAGCAATATGCAAGCTGGTTGACCACCAACAAGAGTGTGAAGATCGTTACCAAGGGGAGATGCAACAAATTGTCAATCGTTGATGGGCAGCCATGGTTACCTTGATGCAGCAGCCCAGATAAGGGAGGAAATATGACTCGGTGAATGCGGTCTTGCAAGACCTTGAATTTGTACATGAATGTCCGATGGCTGGGGGTGTCAGACTTTGCTGCAAGGCTGGAGGTGGACTAGGAGATCGTTGATTTGTCTAAACGCATTTTGCGACCGCGATACACGGAGAACTTGGCCGTTTACAGTTGAGCAGAAATATTCAATCAAAAACAAAGCAAGACTGCGGCCACTGCATTGAACCCCGAAGTGAGCCAGACCTTTTGTCGGGGCGAAGAGTCCACCATGTCTGTTGTGACGATACAGATGCTTGGACCCGCCATTGAAGGAGACTTCATGTGGCGGATGAGGAATTCGAGATGTCTCCGGAATAGCCTGCGAGGCGCACAACGCCTCACTTCCAGTGGCTGTGCTCCTGCTTACCTCTTACGGGTTTCCAACTCACACGCCACATTCGTCTTCATCCTGCGTTCGATTCCCTAACCCTGCCGCCCTTCACCCTTCGCCCTTCAAGCCATTGGTACAAGACCTCGTACTGTCATTTCCTGCTGGCTACGCCCGGACACGCTTCTGAAACGGCGTGCTTGTCGCGGCAGCCAGCCCTGCAAATACCAGGGGACGATTATAACTCCATTTATCAAGAAGAGCTAAAGACATTTGAGACAAGCTTAGTGCAAGCCACGCCTGTAGAAGAATTAACGAAAGAAGTAAGAGAGTCCGCAAGCGACAAGCGGGCAGGTAGATTTTATAAATGGAAGGAAGAGCTCTTTGGGAGGTTCCAAATAAGACAAGAGTGCCAGCGAGATGTAGAGAAACTCGATCTGAACAAAGCGCCAGCGGGATGCAGAGAAACCCGGTTGGGATGAATGAGAAGCAAGCAACAGGATGAATAGGAAAAGTACCAAGATGAGCCGAAAAAACCCATGTTGGAGCCACCGAGTTTTTGCATCACCAATTGGTCGGCCCTGCTTCGTGTGAGTGTAAATCTGACAGCATGCTTCACTTCTGGCTCCCCGGTCCACTTCACGATCCTCCAACTCCAATGGATTCTCTAGGATGCGGTAGCCCAGGAGGCACTCTCACATGGCCGCTGGTTGAAGCGGTGAGGTGGTGCCTTTCAACCCTACGGATGGGATGGACAGACCATGAACATTATATACGATTTCAATATTAATGTCGAGACAAAGCTAGAATGACCAGGTTGGAAAGGTTGTGGGTTTATAAGCGAAGAATGTTGGAGAAAAAAGCCTCCTAGCCCCTCTATTTCCGTGACGTAGAAATTATCTAGTGTATCGATCCATTATACTGAAAAACGTAGAGTTGTCGATATTGCATTCGACACCTTTACCGCACCCTAGCTCAGCCTTAACATCTTCAGCGCTGACATCCGCCCTCATAATCGTGATAACCTCAACGGCAAAAGTACATGAAGTAGTATCATTACCAGGAGATATTTCCGAACTCAAGTCCCGAGATTCTTCCTCATAGCAGTCCATCAAGTGCGAAGGTAGATCCATAGGTGAGAATGCTGGTGTTGCCATAGAGCTGCTTGTTAGAGTGCTGCTGCTTAATCGACTTTGCATAGCAGAGCTCTCAGACAGCGGTACAGGATTTGTAGCCGTTGTCCTTAATGACACTGAGGTTAACGGTTGTTTACAGATGCCACCGCGAGGCTCTGTAAGCGACTGTAATGAGCTTGACGTATTGGACTGTCGAGACTTGGAGCCAGTCTTGCACACCTCCCCAGTGCAAGGCTTCTTCGTATTCAGCTTTGCCTCGAGTATTGACGCTCTTGACGGAGCCTGAGCTTCGACACTTGACGTCGCAATAGCCGTTTCAGTTTCCTGGCTCACGACGCCTAGAGATTGTAAAAGTGCCCGGAGACGTCTATTCTCCTCAGCTACGAGCCTGGCAGAAGCTTGAATCTCCAGCGATGCTTCCACGCCCATGCTCTCATATTTTCGTAGTTTGCTTTCCAACTCCTGTAAGTACTCTTTCTTTCGTGCCCTCGATTTTCGCTGATTGTTTCTGATCCGATTGAGGCTATTCGGGTCCTGCGGCTCGGATTTCAGAGTTAGCTCACTCTCCAAGATCAGAATTCGCTTCAATCCTACTGTAGATGACATTGTTGCCTAGATGTATAGCCTTCGACGTGGGGGTGTTTCTTCAGGCCACCAATCTGGCGATGTGAAACGGGTCCTTTCAGTTGTTGGCCATCAATTATATATGCGTTTCTTTCACGGTGAAGTTGAAGTCTGCGAGAAAGGCGAAGAATGTGGAAATAGGCTGCATCAGACACGTTAAGAAATCTGGACGCTTTAAAAGGCCCAAAAGAAAGGGAACTAGAATGGTCATTGGAAGCCATTTTTGCGAGCATGATTGTGTATGAGCGGCGCCGCCGTACTGTATCGGTCGCGTCGTCTCGGATTGTGCCGTAGCTGCCACCAGACCTCTAGCTCTCCTACTTTGAGCATATCGCCGATCTCACGTGCGTGCCCTTATACGCTGCTTAGGTAGACGACGAGGCAAAAGAAGATGAAGCCTAGGCTTCAAGTGTTTGTACAAATAGAACTTATTGGTCTTCCCTTGCCTAACCATTCATCAAAGGATTCTAGGAAATAATTATTCGTCGTGGCAGACTAGAAACTTGGGAATCGATCACCTCGGATAGAATCAAGAACATGTGTAATTCTTCTACGGACAAAGTAACCAACGATCACCCAAACTTGTCTGCGCGAGCCCGTCTACACCGTTCGCGTTCACGCTGCGCTCCGCCCTCCGCCTCGAACTCCCACAACAACCTCTATGCTTTCAGCCATGTGTTTTTCCAGCGCACTTTGCACTCTTGGCCCCCGTCTGATCCGTCTCTTACCAAGAATGTCATATTTCCCTGCTGCATTTCCCTCCCAACGACGTCAAGAATCACCAGAATCTAAATCTTTACCAGAACTTTCCTCAGTAGTCACGTCGTGATCCGACCACGCAGTACCCGTCCCTGGCTCTAACACCGGCCACTGTCCAGATTTGCCACCTGTTTTTCCGACAAATAGAACCTCTTCTCGTAGGCCGCGCTTATAGCATTGCGCGCATGGTACTTGGAAATGGCGCGGTGGGATACGAAAACAAGACCGCATGATAAATCTTCTGGCATGCCTTTGTCTCATCTTGAAACTCCGCTGTAATAATAATATACAACAGACGGAAGGAGCTATCTCTCGCTGTCGCCTCATTGGCTTTCACATAGACGGATCTCCTGTAACCGAACTCGTAATGTGTTTTCCCAGACTTGAGGCCCTCGCTAATAGCTTCGACGGACCGACCTCCGAGAGTATCAATGCAAAGACAGAGTATGGTATTCGGGAAGATCTGTGCCTAGCCTTCGAAAGCAATAGCGAAAGCCGTTTTCAACGCCTTGGTAGACTGCCTCGAACCGCCACTTCCAAGCCCGGCCGTTGATTGATGTCTAGATGTAACTCATATGCGCCCAATGTTCAGTATTTACGAGCGTACATCCGCTGCCGTCCTAGTTGGAACCCTTTGGTGCAAGTCTTCCAGTTCAGTAGCCCCATAGAACGATGTCGCCATCGCTTTGCTGATCTTAACTGACCTTTTTGTTTCAATCTGGTGTTCTCTTCGGACGTTTGAGGTTCGTCGGTCTCTTTATCTCGACTGCGATTGCGAACCTCTTCTCTTCGTTCTCCTTTCCCATCTTTAGTTGGTATAGCAGCCACCCAATCAACACTTTCTTTCTTCGCATGACTTGTGTTCGGTCCAGCCCCTGTTTTAGACCTTTGGGATTTATCTGTAGTACCGTTTTGAATCTTTTTTCCTTTCCTTTTCAACTCGTCTTTAGTCACGAATTTGCCTCCGGGTCCTCTTGGTCTCCTCGTTGCATGCCTGTGTCTACTCTCGTGAATATATGGCTTGCGGGTTCCGGGCGTATATCGCAACAATCGTTCTCTCGTAGCACGCCGTTTCAAAATCCGATGGAATTGTTTGGCGTTAACATAAAGGGGTGATTCCTCAGTATGGCCCGAAGTGCCCTCTAGATATGAAGGCTGAGGTCGGGAGTCCTTGGGGGTTCGAAGAGATGGAAGCTGAGATATTGGACTCGAAGGTGAAAGCGGAGATGTCTGACTTGATGGTGGAAGCTGAAGGCCTTCGGGTGAGTGAATAGGTAGGAATTGCTCTCGTTTGCGCGTTGTTGGATACGTTATTGGCGTATGCATCACTAGACTCGTGGCCGCCGTACGTTTGAGAGGGGAAAGTTGGTATGTGGTTTATGGGCTGAGATGATGTTCCATGGTCTAACTTGATGGGATGCGTTGACTCTGCGTGGTAGCTGGGAACCCATCGTGCGTTCTCAAATCGACCTTGGGTAGATAAAAAGTTGCTCATTTCGTTCGGTGTATGTGCTGATGGCTGGATCGATAGGAGATCTAAATAGAGCAGGAAGAAGATGCGGTCAAACTAGCCTTTTAGCTTTTGCGAACGAGATGGACGGAGATGCTCCCTTTTATATGTGCGCTCGTCAACAAATAGACCTTCGATGAACGCGATGCGTAGAGGTCATCCGGTGTCCCATCGCCGCCACGGCCGCTTATGGCTCCTCAGGCTTCACCGTATGTGTCATATCATTTGGACATTGCAATTCTGAGACGTCCATCGCGACATTTAGGGACTGTAAATGGCGGACTGGCCATTAATCGTCTCCGGGAGAGTATCACAGTGTCACCTGAGCCTCAACCTTTTCGCTTCCCCGCCAAGAAAATTCATCGCGCCCCAACCACGGCTCACCTGTAGAACGCTGTATCCACCCCAGTTATTTCCTCACTGATCAACACAGGCGTTCCATTGCAGAGCATTGTGCCAGCAACAGACAACATCGGTGTGCCAAAGGGACTCATCTTCCTCGGTTTTGCACTCGCATACTTCTACACTACAGCGGCACCGATTAGCCGCGATGTCCTCCGCGGGGACGGCGATACCACATCTCACGCAGCAAAGACTGAGCCCAAAGGACAAAGCGATCATGGAAGGATTAGAGGACTGGCTATCCTCTGCAGAATTCGAACCGAAAACCAAAATATGTACAGACAAGAGACTGGGCGAGAAATGGGCCTTGTTGCGTGAGATGGACTTAGCCAAGAAGGTTGGAATATTGTCCCAATGTCAAAGTTTTAGCTAATCAATGTCTAGTTCACTCATCCGGTTTATCAAATTATTCGAGTACCACTTGGTCCGTCGAAAATCTTCAATCCAAAGGGTCCTCCCAACGCAAAAGCGCCGACCTCCATGACACCAATGCGAATCTTGGAAGGCAATCCAACCGTGTCAGGACAGGATACAAAGGGAAAGAAAGTAGTCCTGCCATTGGCCACCGGCTGGACAACATACATCACGGAACAGGTGGAGGCTTCGCCAGCCCTGGATATTTTGTTTATCACCTCTCAACCGGAAGATGGAGCTGAAGTGTACTCTAGCGGGGTGAGCAGTGTCTCTTCGGGCGCGATGTAGGAATTCCAAAGATTATGTTCTGTTGGGCAAGCCAGTGTCCCGTCGGGGCAGATGTAGGAACTCCAAAGGTTGTGTTCTGTCGAGCATACCAGTGTCCCATTCGCGGCGATGTATGAATTCCACAGGTTGTGTTGTGTTGGGTTGGTAAGTGTCCCATCGGGGGCTATGTAGGAATTCCAAAGCTCGTATCCTGTGGGGTTGATTTGCGCTGCGCCAGGAAAAGTGGCAAGTGTGAAGGGATCATGGGCCGTATTCTTCGTCATTTGGTTCGATTCTTTATCGTTTTAGTTATGAGGAACATTTAGCTGAGCTGAGACTTGACTTACCTGTTCCAAACTCACGCAGCTGCTCTGGTCCCACAGCATTGCCAGGAAAAGATGCTGAAGGTGTGTTCTGAAAGGGTGAAACTGTGGATATCGAATCGCATTCTTCGTTTTGTTGCCCAATTTCTGTATTGATAAGTACAATATTAGGACGTGAGAAGCGATCACCTACGACGAGAAGCAACGTTCGCTGCGTGTGATAGAAGATCCATCGGCGAGACCCCACTCATCACTTATTCGTTAGCTGAGTGTCAAGTTTTCCAGACATGAGAACATACCGTTTGACTGACCATCATTGAATGCTGGTGTCAAATAATAAGGGTGTCGTGGTTCGTCAGTCATCATTAGATTATCAGCTTCGATGCCGGCTTGATATGGATGCTCTTGACCTGCATAGACTCCTTGTGCACAAGTCGAAAGACTTGTGCACGACGTAGCATTGCTGGTCGTCGAATTGTCGGTGGTCGATGAATTGTCATCCTCGATCTCCTCATCATCTGTCGGGTCCTCGTCTGCCATTGGTTCCTCGTGGTTAAAGTCGACAGCGTCAAGATGCAGCCGATCGGCATTTGAACGATTTGAGAGCTCCGTTGATGTGCTGTCCTGTTCTAAGCGGCGGCGTTTCCTGCATGGCTCGGGGGCAAAAGTCTGAACCTTACCATGAGCCAGCTGCTCCCGATCCACATATCGAAACAATTGTGTCATAAGGTCGCCCCGACATTTGGAAAGCTCGACGTAAGTCCAGCCATAGGCGACCAGCCCGTCCAAAATGGTTCGGGCACTGAGAAAATCAAGGTCGCGGAAGTGTCTGTCAACTTCAGGAAACTTCTCTTTTCGAAAGCGGATCAAGACTGAGATGTCGTCTTCATGAAGCCTTCGTTCCCATCTAACAAAAACACAGATTGTTAGTTGTTGCTGCTGCACACCGTTCGGGTATTGCAAGCTCACAGATTTGAGACACTATTGCCGAGTTCCAGTAAGTCACCTGGACCAGACTTTGTCAACAGGGACAGATAATGTCGACTATGCGCCTTATCACTCTTTAGGGCTTTGACAGTCGTGGAAAGATCTCGAGCGATGCGCTCGTATGCAACAGTTGCCTTCTTTTGTCCCTGCCTTAATGTTATATCCTTGAGTGATGCAACGGTTTCGTCAATGTCATGGCGCAGAAAGAGGAGGGCGAATCGACCGGCACAGTCGTACTCTTTACTGCCTTGTTTTATCTTCCTGCGACCCTCATGCAACCGACGAGTCCGTGATATATGTCCTATCTTCGATTGCTCAAATATGTCCGACTTGGTCGACCAAAGCTGTTCGTATGACGAGCGAGGAACGGTCAGCTTTTGGACGAAGCCACGAGCAGCCTCGACCAAGAGTTGCACTCGGACCGCATCGTTGACCTTGAGTTCACTCGTGAAGTAAAGAAGAGCGAAGTCGTCGAAAGATGGCTGAACTGGAAGAGAGGGCAGGGAAGAGTTGGATAATTTCGCGGAGGTGTAGATTCCCTAATTGAATGTGATCTGGTTTTAGAGGCTGCCGGACTTTGGTCGGTCAAGTATTGGCTCGAGAGTAGCGAACCCGAGGGGGAAGACGATTGTAGAGCACTAGATGGATGATCCATCGACTGGAAAAGCTTCTGCCGATCCGTAGGGGAGCCCCGAGCAAGAAATTCCCCGAAGCATGATAATAGTCGCTGAACCTTTGTCAGAGTGCGTCACCTTAATTACGACTGAACTTGCCTCTGATTGCAGGATAGAGGAGGGAGACGAATTTTCTAGAGCCGAAATCACGGCTTCCTCAAAGTTGTCAGCTATCGTGTCCATTGTTGGAGCTCAGGTTGAGAGAAAGGTAAAGGGAAATGAAACCCAAGAATGTTCTTGTTTTCCCAGACCAGGAATGGAATGGGCTATGCCGAAATGAGTCTGGTGTGCCGGTACAATGGGAACTGGAAACCATTCCTATTCTAGTTACACTAAAGCAACCCTCGCCACACTATCGATGCAGATCAACGCCGCCTCTGACTGCTTTCCTATGTTGACAATGTGCTAGTGCGCTATATCTTCCTACTCCGCCAGTCACTATTGCTTTATCGAGACAGAACCCGTCATGAATGAGGATCGTAGACCGTGGAAGTCAGGGAACTCGAGTCCGTACTGTGAAAAGGATACGCCAACGAGAAGATCGGTGCCGTTCGTCCCTCTGATCGTATTGAGCTCTGAACTCTCCTAATATAAAATCACGAATAAGGAGAGGAGCGACTGCTATATCATGTCCGTGCATCTGTGCATAGGAAGTTCTTTATTTTGTTTGCCTCGTTTTGCCTTCTGGACCAATCCACTGGACTGTCCCCTGCATTCTCACCTGCATGCCTCCTGTTTTAATTATGGAAAGAGTCTCACCGACAGTTCATCTTGGTGTTCTGGCTTGTGTTCTCGTTGCCACTCTTGCAGCACTTCTTCCTCTGCGTTGGCGACACGTTCGCTTGAATTCGTTTCAAGATCTGTGCCGTCAACTACAGACATGGATCACGATATTGAAATGCATCTCTGACATCGCCCTAGTCGTTTTAAGTGCCCTGGACGTCTCAACAATCGTTCACGATGGTAAGCAAAGGCATTTTCGACGGCTGTATATGTCGTAAGTCCTGACTGTGTCGTGTAGGAACACACCTTTGGGTCTCTATTGGCCTCCTTCTTCGCTTCTCCATCACATGTGTAATAATCTTAGAGGTATGCCTTGGGCGAACATCTCAGACCAAATGCTGATTGTCGGCCATAGCATTTAATGGTGCAGCAGATCTTTCGTCAAACTCCCTTTGGACGGTTCTTCGGCTCTGTTAGTTTTGTTGCCATCTTTGCGTTCACCGTCTTGAGGTTTTTACCGTTTATCAGGTACGATCGTGGTACCATTGCAGAACTTATGCATGCTCATTTGAACTGCAGGTTGTACAACGAGGCATTGCATTTTTGGACTGTTTTTGCCGCCAACTTTTCGGAGACTTTGTGCTTCAGTTCCGTTTACTGGTGGACTTTATACCAACTTCAGAGTGACCGCAAGTGGAAGTCTCCTCTTGCCGTCAGCGCCATTTGTAGTTCCTTGGTCACCCTTTCGACGCTAGTAGCTTTGGTAGTGGGACAGATGTATTCATGGATTCGAAGTCCCCTATTCTCTGAGGTAAGTCGGGTGATAATAGAAGCTCAAGGCGAAAGACAGTACTGATAAAAACCGCAGATTTTTCTACTACTCATCACCGGGCAGTTCTCGCTACGTAGCAATATCATGGAGAGAAGTCAGGCTCCCAAGAAAATTCACGGAAATATGCCGGACGAGGTCCCAAGTAAACCACGGCAGCTTCTCAATCGCAATACTGGCACTAGCAACGAAAGACCCTCCACCACATCGACATCAAGGAAACCATTGACCGGCGATTCGAACGACCCCAGAGAGCTTTACGCGTTCAGCTTATCAGAAATTCAAGTGGGAAAAAAGGAAGGAGACGGAGAAGGAGAAGAGGTGATTCTCCGCATGAAAGAAGAGATCGATGGTGTTTCTGGTGAGACTAGATGCCCCCTTGATTACCCTACCTTTTGTCGCCCTTTACTCTTCTCAGTCCGTTCTGACCTTACGCTACAGCTTATATCCCTGAAAAGTCCTCACATTCCGGCAATCCACGTCCATCCATGTGCTGCTCCTACATGTCGCCACCGCTGGGCTGGCGCCGTCGGATGACACACTTCACCAAAGATCTCCTTGCCAAGGACGAGGACCCCGAATCAATTGTGCTAATGCTGGAAGCGGAGTGGCCTCAAATGGCTGGCCGTGTAGAGGTCAAATGGGTGGAGTTTTGTGCATGGCAGGGCCAATCAGAGGAGTTGATAGTAGAAGCCAAAGAGATGGAAAATACAGCGGAGCTAGGTTATGATCACTGTAAGAAATACAAACAGCAAGAAGCGGACGAGATCATCGAGAATTGGAGCTGGTGGCATCCAGAACTGGAGGGGGGTTCAAGGGTTGTACGTCATAGATGAGGCTTATGTAGAGCACGCCTCCCATCTACGGTACTGCTACTTCCAGTACTGCCATTTTCAGTATCGTCACCTTCAGTACTCTCTTTGACAGCATTCCCTTCCACTTATGTCGCCGACACAACCCCGAAGTCCGGTATCAGAGCTTACTTTCTCCACGATTACGTATTTTCCTCATGGAGCACACATTAGACATAGTCTTTCGGTAGAGATAATATTACCTCATCATGCGAAATGGCCCGAAAGAAGGGTAACGTTCGACGTCGAGCCTTGCGCGCACAGGAAAGATGAAAGGCTATGATAAGTAAAGATTCATCCTATTTGCGGCTAGGTAGCATCTCCACCCCCAAATTTTGAGGGCTCTACGGCCGATTGGGACTTTTTCATCTCCATTCCTATTTCTGGGGCGGCTTCATTCCCCATTCTAGGACTTTCATAGGCTGTCTTGGAAGCAGGTTCATGGTTGATCTAATATCCATGGGGGGAGTCTTACGCCTGCAACCCTTTCCCGTCACATGTGTGTGTTCATCAATCCACCGTAATCCCCAACTGAGAAACAATCAACCTTGGATAACCTTTACTCTTTGGAAGTTAGCCCTTGTAGATGCACTTGGATCACGATCATGTTGGTCCCATCACATACACGGGACGTCTTGCAGGAGCCCTCCCTCGATCTCTCCGGCCACGCAGCTTTCAACAGAACCATAAGAACCTGTTGGGTCAACGAGAAAATTGGTTTCTTCAGGGTTTTGCATTCATGGCAAATCCTACCCCATTACCTTCTCCAACGGGACCTGCTTCAGCCACTCAAGCTAGAGATGCGAGAAAACCTCAAAGTCAAAAACCCCTCCAGGCTCCCAATGAAAACGACTCTGACGCCGCTCTCGACACATCATCTAACACTAAATCTTCAGAGACCGCCAACGGAAGGAGTGACAGTGGGCACAAGCAAGATGGAAAAGAAGCGCAGAATGGAGAGAGCTGTCTAAAATTGTGTCGTTTATCGAAGCGCAGATCAGATGTTGAAAAGTTGCTGGAAACCTCGAAAGCCGTGATTGACATCCGAGAAGATTCCGGTGATACTCTGATCGTCGTGGATACTGCAGTCCTTGATATCGCCAGTCTGGAAAGGTTGCTAGGTTGTGAAGCGAAACGAGGACGCGATGTGCTACATTGTACTCAAGAGAACGCAAGCTCTGATACTGGAAAAATACTGCTTAGTGAAATAAGGGATGAATTACGTTTCTGCGAGACTGCATTGCATGTCAGACGGGCTGGGGCTGAATCAGCTTTCAAATGCTATGAGATGACCGCAAAAGCCTGCGGGGTTTACGACGTTTGGGACGTTTGGAACGAAAGAGCAGGCGAAGAGAATGAAAACGCAGGGTTCGTCGCCCGATTCAATATTAAGATGAATGCTGACAATATCAATAAAGTGACCGAACATGGACATCCCCAAACTTGGCAGCGCCGTCTTTACAAGGCCGTAAGCGATGCAGTAGCGAAGCTCTAAGGGATAGCACATCTTCTCGGAAAACTTCACGGACGCAAGACTACAGTGACGGGAAAAGCAGTCAATCATTGCTCGACGAGGTTCGTACGACTTCGAGCGAGGCCAAACAACAGCGAGTAAACCAGCGAGAAAACCTGGAGCATGATTTTGAGGAGGGGGAACGAAGAGAGGGCAAGAGATGGTGTTGTCGTTGCAAAGAATGGACAGAACCGACGAAAGAATATCGGTGCGGGGATCGTTATTGCGATCATCCGCGCTGTAATGACTGCAGAAAGTAAAATGTCTTCCCAAGGGCTTAATAGGCTTTAGACTTTCTTCCTTCCTGTCTTCTTGATATGCGGAGAGGCCCAGATCGTTTGTGTAGATAATAGATTGTGCGATGGAACCTACCGTCAAGAGGTCGAGAGAATGTATGTATGCCAGATATGTCGCTGGAAACGAGCCAGACCTTGCATTTCCCAATCGGCGAGGGTCACAAGCCCCAAAACTTTGAAAAGCGTGAATGAGCCGGGCATAAGCTCGCCATCGTTTCCCAGTCCAAGGCCTCACCAACAAGGCTACTCCAAAGCTTCCGCGAAACCCTGGAAGTAAACTCGAGCTAGGTTACGTGATAGATCATACATAGACCGAAGGAGTTGATCACCTCCACCCCGAATTTGAAGGCGCTTTCCTGTTTTGAGGAAAGGAGACTCATCAGAGTATCTGCACCCCTGATCTTCACCCTGCGCTTGAGATGAAAGGGCGGCCCAGAGATAAAGCGTGTCTGTTGGAACTGGGCTTATATACAACGGCAAAGGGCATCCCATTCGATTCTCTTTTTCAACTTCGCTCGGACAACCTTACGTTTTGTCTGGTCCCCTGCTGGATATTCACAGTGCAATGGAATCGACCAATAGTAAGTCAGTAGCGACGTTTATCCGGCAGTAAAAGTAACAAAGGCGCAGGTTCCACCTCCGTGTCGCCACCCGTCGAGTATCGATGGACAACCAACGGCCCTTGCGTGTTTCTCACATCGTGGCGGCAGAATGATTGGGAAACAAGATTCCGACCGGAGCAGTACACTTTGCCAGATCTTTGTACTCAGTCAACACCGCTCAACAGGATTTTGATGATCCAACATCTAAGAATCTTGCCATTTGAATTCTTCAACTTTGTCTCTCAATTTGGGTCTGTTGATTACGCAGTGTGGTCAACACAGTCTTTGACTGTCAAATTTTTCTCAAAAGAGCACATCGATAAATGCTTTGACGAAGTTGTCGAAAAAGGGTACAATGCGGCGATCACTGCGGTAGGTGCGATATTCAATATGGAACTTCGATGGCTAAATCAGATACAGGAGCGCCCTTATCAAATACTCGAATTCCTGCCTCATGGACCCCTGCACACTAGTCAATGAAGGCAAGAGCGAGGTGGTGCTGGAACATAGATAGATATCGTGCAAAACGACAACAGTTTTCTTACCGTGTGCCTGCCTGATCGTAGAGCCCATCCCTTTCGCTGTTAGACTCATTCTCGTGCAGAATATGGCCGAGACCTGCCACCTAGGTGTCTTTATCCTTTGCTGTTCCTTTTGGGCCCCAGACTAGTGGCTCAGCCCCTCATCCCTCATCCGAACCAGACATCTAGCTCCTTGTTAGCTCGATTCGAAGACGGCGAATGGATGGATGGCCTTTCAGCCTCGTCTTTTGTAATGAGGCTCTTCTCCTTCCCACCATAAGAGATCTCTAAGATCCCATATATTCTTCACATAAAAACGACGGATCCTTCACATCTTTGACTTGACCACTCCTTTTTAAACTCATCGAACTGAAGCATGGCTTTTAGCAAAGCTTTTGAGGCTATAAAGTCTGCAGGTCCGATGGAAGGCAATTCAACGACGAGTATCACGCAGTTGCCTGCCAACGTTCTCGAAGCATTCATCCCAGGCTATTCGGTCATCTCGAAGTTCCTGCTCGATGTGCTAGGCTTCGATATCACTATCGTTATGTCCGCCGGCCTTCTGATCTTTGGGCTCTTCACTTCTCTAAAATTTCTTGGCCAACACGCATACGCTGTCTTTGAGGAGTACTTTACATGCTTCATCAGCATCGATTCTGACGATGACATCTATAACCACATCATGGAGTGGCTTGATGGCCATAAGGTATCCATTAACTCACGTAGCTTGATGGCCAAGACTGGACAGGAGCATGCCTGGGACTTCCACGACCTGGACACGACAGCGGATGAACTGGATCCAAACACTCTCATCAACTTTAGTAATTGGGATTTCAAAGTTCCTCCAATATTCCAGCCCTACTTTGGTCGTCATATCTTCTTCCATCAAGGCCGGTATTTTGAGTTCCGTCGCTCTATTAAACAGATGATGAGAGGTAGTGGTTTCCGTGAAGCAGAGAGCATTCGGCTTACCTGTATCGGACGCTCGTCCCAGCCTATCAAAAATCTCATGAAGGACTGCCGTAATCACCACCTGAATAAGGAAATCGCTCTTACTGTTGTACGCAGACCGGTAAGTAAAGAGGATAGAGGAGGACACAATATGTGGCAAAAAGTTGCAACGAGACCTTCTAGACCTATGCACACGGTCGTCTTGAACCACGATGAGAAGACTCGGGTTCTGGAGGATATAAACGAGTACCTGCATCCAGCCACTCTCAGGTGGTACGCCGATCGCGGTATTCCTTATCGTCGTGGGTATCTGTTTCATGGAGTAAGTATAATCCTATCCCAAAGGTCACTAAATGCCTTTTACTCTTGCTGACGTTTTCAAAAGCCCCCTGGGACTGGCAAATCCAGTTTTGCCTGGGCCATCGCTGGCGTTTTCGGCCTTGATATTTACTGCATCTCGCTTGCGGATCGAACTCTTACAGAAGAACACTTGGGGATAATGTTCAGTTCACTGCCCCGACGCTGTGTAGTTCTGCTTGAAGATATCGACAGCGCCGGCCTGATTAAACGCCAAGAAGAAGGCGAAAAATCCGCCAAACCAGCCGACGACGCGGCCGCGAAAATTGGCGCCGAACTTAGCAAGGCCCTTAAGGATGCTTCGGAGAACAACGGGAAAGGTAAAAAAAACAAGGGAATCAGCTTGTCCGGTCTCCTCAACGCTATCGATGGTGTGGCTTCGCACGAAGGAAGAGTTCTAGTGATGACAACCAACTGCCCCGAAAAGCTTGACGAAGCTTTAATTCGACCAGGTCGTATAGATATTAAAGTTGGATTTACCATGGCCACACGTTCCCAAATCTCCGAGCTCTTCACTCGCATGTACTCCCCCGATGACAGCCCTTCAAGACTCATTGCTACTTTCAGCAAAGAAACCCCCAGACAACAACAACAACAACAACAACAACAACAACAACAACAAGATGTCGCCGATCTTCTTGCTCAGGAACCTGCCGTCCTCCAGTCCTGCGCCAGCAAGCTCACGCCCATCGGCCCCCCCACCCTCGTCAAGAGTGCCAGCGATCTTGCCACCGTTACGCCTTCCAATAGCCCTTCCCCCAGCGCAGCTGTCACACCCGCGTCGATGAAGTTGAAGGATATGGCGGAAGACTTTGCGATTAAGTTGCCGGAGAACATGCTTACGCCAGCCGAGATACAGGGGTATTTTCTCACGCGGAAGAAGGACCCACGGAGGGCGCTGGAGGAGGTGGATGAGTGGAGGGATCGGTTGATTGAGGCGAAGGAGTCGGGAAGTAAATTGGGTCCTGCGCAGTAACCGGAGACGGAGAAGAGTGAGAGGGCATGAATAATGTTGAGAAAACCGATACAGTAGAATTTGTAATTAATTACAGATCTATTTACATTAGCCGTTCTTCATCTTGAGTGTGAAATGCGGGATAGCCCTACGCTGTAGAACACTACAATTCCCTGCCCGAGCTTCGTGTGGCAAAAGATCAATTCGAATCCGGACGAGCCTCGGAGATCCTCTTCACGGAAATTGGGCGAGCCTTTTTGAAACACCATGTCGAACATATACTGGGTGTTATCCTTCTTCACAATCATTTCCTCTTGAATCCCGACGAAATACTTGTTAATGTCGACTCTGTAGCAATCCCATGGGACGCTAGAAGCGGCTCAAGAGAGCTCACGGATGTCAATGCCAGTGCCTGGCGCTTCACCGAAAAGGGCATCGCGCCATATAAGTTCGCCCACGCGGCTGCGGGGATGCCTCTAGACGACCGCCATATGCAAGCATTCTTTGTCGAACTCGGCGCCATACTCGAGAAGTGGAACTTGGCCAACGTTCTTGGCATCTGCTCTCTAGGAGAAAACCCCATCGATAGACCTGCTACCATGGAATTCACTGTTGAAGCAATAGGAGCAATAGGAGGAGCAGTGGGAGTATGAGCAATAGTAGGAGCAGTGATATTGCACTGCCTGCTAACCTTGTTAGTACTAGTGCCGATATGTGCTAACCTAATAAGTACTAGCGGTGGTATGCTTCGACCTCATGTGAAAATCTAGATAGCCAACTTTAGACAATTATCAGATTTACACTTCATCATATAAGAGGAAAGTAAATGGTCGACAGGTTCGTCCTTGAATCAGATATGTGCGTAAGAGTTTTCTGACTTGCTCTAGATCAAGAACATTGTGATAACTGCTCATGCTCTTGCTGTGAGCGAGGGGAAGCAATTGTCGCGATCGCATTTGGACGTTGTCATTGAACTCGACGAGGAATTCCAGAAGGACTACAACGGCGCTGGTCAAATTACGAATAGGTCATCCTATGCATAGGCCTTACAGTGAAGTTCGGTGCATTTACAATGTTCCTCGTTACAAATCCATGTATTTTCGAACGTAGCTGGCGCGATGGTTGAAGCAAATTAATGAAACATTGATTTCGTCCGCGCTTGTGTAAAGACACAGTTCTTTGTAGATAATCCGAGCAATCGGCAAGACAGTCTGTGTTACAAAACCCGATAGGAACCCCAGCGCTGCATATCGGACAATCATACGTGTTCCTTTCCTGATTGTAAAGAATGAGATGCAAACAGACTACAACTCGATGAAATCACCCTGGAAGAAACGAAAACCAGTCAACTCTTCGCCGTCGAGATGTTCCAAAGCATGCTTAGCGTTCTTTTCCACTGCCAACTCCCTCGCAGTGCGTCCCGTCATGTCTCTAAATGTTACGTCTGCACCTCCGTCGATTAAGATCTTCGTCACTCTCCCATAGTTTCTTTGAGCAGCGTAGTGTAACGGGGTACATCCACACCTGTCTATAGGAGACACTTCGGCTCCTCTGCCAACAAGTAAACTGACTGTCTCCTTGTCCCGCCTATCGACCGCTACATGTAATGGCGATTTCCCCTCGTGATCCCGAGCAGACAAGCCAGATCCTTTGTCAACAAATAGTGCTACCGTTTCTGTAGACCTACTCATCACCGCTAGATGTAACAGTGTTTGGCCCTGTTTATGAACGCCGGACAGGTCTGCTCCATGCGAAAGAAGCTCTGCTACAGTCTTTTGGTGCCCGCCCTTCGACGCCCAGTACAACGCCGTTCGCTGATATCGATCCTGTTCTGCTACAGAGGCCCCGTGTTTTATAAGCAAATGTATTATCTCGTGGTGGCCTCCTTCCGCGGCTTCTAAGAGCGGCGTTGAGTCGAAAATGCATCGTGGTGAGGGCTGAACGCCTTTTTCAAGTAAATCCCTGACTTTGGTCAGATCCCCTTTGCCCGCGGCAGTTGCAAGGACAATATCCTCTGTTGTTTGACGAATCGGCCAAAATGTGAACACACTTTGAACAATCCTATTCAGGTATGTATAGCATATTCCAACACTCCCCCATGTTATGCATACCTTATATTCTTCCGATTGCCATGGTTGTTTTCCGGATGTGTGATTAATTATGTCATAACACATTTCAACATCCTCGTCCAAAGATGCCATGGACGTTCTGCAAGTTGGGCAACAGCTAGTCTCAAATGCAGCTTTAGCCAAACAGGCTTCGTGTGCCCAATACGGGCATTCACATCGCAGAGTCACCGCCTCATCCCCAATCTGCAAACCCTCCGTACAGATGAAACATGACTCCGCAGCCATGCTTTCGTCCACGTTCTTTCGGTATACAACATTATTGTGCAATGTGGTAATGCTGTCGCGATAAGCTTTACGCAGTGCACCGGGGTCCAGGATAAGCGCCTCCATTTGGATAAAGAGCTAGATGTCGAAGGAATTTAGACCTAATCAACAACCTTCCCTAATTCTATCAGTAGTGCAGTTGGAGATTGGTTCTCGCCAGATAAATGCCCAAGCGATATAGGCGCGGATGTCCGACGGTGTCGTGGGCCAGAGATTACCTTGGAGAGGGTCTTCTTTGGAAGTAAAAATCCAGACTTGCTTCGAAGCTTGGCATGACATCTGCCTCAGTACGGCGGGCATCGCGCGCTTCTACGCAATAATGTTAGTCATCCAAAACGCGCATTTTGTTTCCCACCATTCCTCCCCATCTCTCACCAACCTTTCGCCCATGACTTGAGGCTTTACACACAGCCTTGCTAATCAGGATTTCTCCGAGACACCACAATCGCAACAGGATAAGGCCCGGCACCTTCTGTCTTGAGATGGCGAACCTCTCGCAAGACGATCGCACCATCATTGCAGAGCGTCCTTTGGACAACGCTCTAGATCATTTACGAGATTCACTTCAAAAAGCAGAGCAGATTCCGAGCCAGGTTCCCTCTCTTAGTGCTGCTATCGATAGTTCCGACCAAGGACCTCGAAAGGCAATATCGAAACTCCTCAACACCTTGGAGGGCCATGAGGTAGCCCTTGATCTTCGCTCAAAAACTGGAAATCGAAATGTGGCTTCTGATTTACTAGGAGTTCGTGAGCGCGTCCACAAGGGCGACTTCAACTACGAACACTACCGTGCGCTATCACGACTTGCTATCAGGAAGGCATCGGACTTCGATATCTGGAATGCTGTCCTCAACCTCATCAGCACACTCTCACGGATAACACCTCCCCCATCTCGCCCGTCATTCACATCCTCATACAAGCAGACGCCTTGGTCCTTCAACACGGGCAGCTTCGCAGACACATCCGAGCACAGGAATCAGGTCGATGACGCGCTGAAAGAAGAACTTCTCCCAAGCCTCCGACTCGATATCCCTGACCTCGTCCACGCCGTCTTCGGGCAGGTCCCGCGACTTGATGAGCTGGCAGAGGAGGTGTTCGATACATGCCGGGAAGGAGATGCACCACTCTACATAC
>JAABUO010002057.1_pt1 | contig 25031 bp, 22 predicted proteins | sample 5559291 | NCBI WGS metagenome assembly JAABUO01 (sample SAMN10711878, study PRJNA513372) | rock metagenome | isolation source: Antarctica rocks | place: Antarctica: Victoria Land, Finger Mt sud
ATCAGAACCCAGCCCCACACGCAGAGAACATCTTCCTCCTCGTGAACGACAGAGGCGCTTGCAATCCTTTCCCAGGATACTCCCTGAACACCACAATAGATACGACACCACAAAATAGACCTTCACCCTACGGGCAACCTTCCTAAATGGCATGATTTGCAAAGAAAAAAGGGCACACTTTCCTTAGTATTGAGCAACTTTTGCGAATCAATTTCGTTTAGATGGGCAAGCCTTCGGTGCAAGGTGCCAATTTATATCCAGTTCTCATTCCCTTCCAGTCAAAATAAAAAGGGAACTTTTAGAACTGGTGCAATCTGATGTATGTGGACCAATGACGAAACCAGCTTGCGTCGCGCCTCACCTACGGATCACGGCGCCTCCAGACCTCCCAGCGAAGTCGGGTCCCAGCGAAGTCGGGACTCATCTCTACCAACAACGACTTCCAGCTAAAGGTCGAAGGAAGCGAGAGCAAGGTTCAAGAAAGCAAGTCATGTAGTTGAGTAAGTGAGTTCACAGCGCTTCTGGACGAATGTAAGTCAGTGATTTGCACACGCAAATGCAGGGAGCACCTAGTTTCCGAATATGATCCTCCTTATAGTCTAATGTTGATGATCAAGGAGATTATCGCTAAGTGAAGGACTGACGACTAGTACAGCGTCCTTCAAGTGATGGCGAAAGGATTTGAATGATATGTTGGTGGCGAGAATAGCAAGTCGAGTAAAGAACTCTCATATTTTCTTCCTGTTATGTTTTGCTTTTACTGACATACAGGCGGGTTGCAATGATAGACTACCTCCTCGTGGTGCAACCTTGGCAGTCTTCAAGACTGGCTTTGTGTGAAATCTTCCTGTAATTATTGGGAGTTTAATTTCCGTGATGATTGACGCTCGTTATCTCTCCTGGTGTTGAAAACATGCCCCAAGATTTATTCCACCAACGAGCCGTCTGACCAATGAATGGACGCATCGCCTCTAGCACAGGCCCACGCCTTTGTCAAGCAAGCCGACAGAGCAGCAGGTCAAGGGGATTTCGCTGCTGCGCATGATCTACATGTCAAGGCGGGAGACGAATTTCTTCGTGCACAACACGGGAGCATTGACGATCTGGAAGCCAAGCGCACTCTCTCGCTCCTCCAACAAGAGCATGTTAGGCTAGCAAACGACTACTTGGCACGATCAAAAGGGGCCGTCGCTCAAAATAAGGATGGAAGACGTCTTCCTTCCGCAAGTCAAAGAGTATCGGCAAGTACGTTGCAAGCAAGTGTGACGGCAAGCAGCAATCCGGTTATATGGACGGCAAACCCCAAAGATGACAAAGTGCAAGGGAACGAGGTTCCAAGAGGGAGGCAACGGCATGATTCGGAAGCATTCAATGGCTTCATGGCGTCCCTTCCGGCAAAAGGGTCGAAAGCCGTAGCATTTGCATCCCATCCCATGGACGAAACCAAAATGACAGAAGAGTCATTCTACGTGGTTCCTCCCGAAAGGGAAAAGAGTCACTCTTCCTCTGACTCAAATAAGGCCTTAGAACAGCTTGCCATGGAGAATAAGCAACTGCGCCGAGCACTCGATTCCCTGTCAAAGCTTCAGAGCAAGGACGAGATGGGCGCCCTGCAGACAGAACTTGCACAACTCAAGCTGGAATCGTCCCGACTGCAGATGGCAAACACCAAATATAGAGAACGCTGGGAGAAGCTGAAAGAAGGAGCAAAACGCCGACGGCCTTCGTAGTTTTCAACAATGATGTATCTTCACAGAGTGTGTAGAGACCGTCGTTATTTTCCTTGGTATTGTCGGAATTTTGATGGCCGGGAAAAATGTCTCCGATCTGACGACGACAAAACGTCATCCGGGGGCAAGTATGGGATTCGGAAGCGGTCATGATGATTACAGCAGAGTAAACACAACGCGCCTCCCCCTGCTCCATCATCCTCTTGAGTCCTCCTCTTCCCCTTCTGCATGATTGAAGAGCATGAGCGCCCTCACCTGGCCAATGTGGTCGCTACGCCTCTGCGGCAGGGTAATAAATTGAAACGGAAAATTAAGGATAGTCTGTCGCACCATCATCAAGGCAGTCGCAGCGCCTCCAACGACCGGGCATCTGACGCCCAGTCTACCCACACCGTGGGATCTACAAAGTCGCAGTCCAGCAAAGGTTCCACTGACCCCATGAGTCATCAAAAAAGCACGCTGGCGTCGAATACCGCTGTTTCCGCCCCGCATAGCCCGGAAGCCGACGGAGTGCGCGACGGAGGCGCTGGAGAACATGTCAACGCATTGCAATTAGACGCAAAACCCGAACTTTCGAAGGCTGGCACTCCGCGAGGAAGACCTACAAGCCCCGCTACTCATGGACTTGGAGACACTGTACTTGCATTGGAGCCTTCGCCAATATCCAGAACGCCGTCTGGCCAAATTGTTGAATCGCAATCTAGACCCAACCTCGTGAAGACAGCAGGTACTCCAGAAGTCAACAGAAGTTCGAACTCCTTTACTGGATCTCCTCAAAGTCTAAAGAGCGGCTCGGATGCGACGCCCGTCGAGAGAAAGGGGGACAAGATTAGTCGCCAGCCTTCGTTCTTCTCCTCCGTGATGTCCGTTGCACAATCTGCTGCTTCACAAATTACTTCGATTGGTAATAATAATGTCCAAGAAGGTTCGTCACAACGCACAGCATCCTCGGTGCCGCCGGAGCTTCATCGCCCTAGATCCTACACAGAGCCTGCATCAAGTGCTGAACCCATGGCCAACATCAAAGCGGCTGAACCCATGGGAGACGGAGATCTATCAATGTCGCATTTCGGTATTGATGACGGACATAATGAGAAGCGAAGCGGTCAAAATGGAGGGGAACGGCCAAGGTCTGTGTCACGATACCGAGAACGACGCGGGTCCTCCGCGGTGTCAGATAAGTCCCCCGAGCGATCGCAGAGCACTCCTGCACATCATATTTCGCTGCCTCATCGTCACAAAAGGGGGAGCGACAATCCGCCAGCCAAAGGATCGACCGGCCTTGCCATTGCCTCTAACAAACGACAAAAGGAGTTTCATGGGCTTTTCAAAAGTGTACCCGGTACGGACAGCCTGATTGAAGACTATGGTTGTGCCTTGGCACGAGATATTCTGCTGGCGGGAAGGATGTTTGTTTCAGAAGAGCACGTATGCTTCAATTCCAACATCTTTGGGTGGGTTACTACGCTGGTAGTTGCATTCCCTGAAATTGTGTCCATCGAAAAGAAATCAACTGCTGGTATATTTCCCAACGCTCTTGTTATATCGACGTTGCATTCAAAACATCAATTCTCATCCTTAATTGCTAGAGACTCAACTTATGAGCTTATCGTCAAAATTTGGAAAGTGCAATGCACTGGCGTGCGTGGAAACGATTCGAGTATGCGTCGGTCCTCCACCGAATTCAGCTCGAGCGATTCAGATTCTTCAGTCAGCCAAGATTCTGATGGGTCTGAGTTCGAAGACGTGAACGGTGGCAGTGAGAATGAATCGCTCGACAGTGCAAAATTAAAAACAGCACCTGCAGAGGCGAAATCAGAGGGCGGAGAAGGCAATTCGAAAGCCGATGTTGAGTCTTCGGGGCCCAAAGAGCATGGTCGAACGGAGTGCAAATGCGTCAATAGTGGGGAACATCTCTCTCAAATTCTGGATGAAACGATTGATGGTCCAATCGGCCGTGTCATGGACATAGCGTACGGCAAAGATAAGAAGTGGCTGGAGAATTTCCTTAGCGACAGGGAAAATTGTACAGATGTTAATGTGAGTGATTGGAAAGAAGAAAGAGATTCCAAACAAATGCGTGAGTTCAACTACGTAAAGCCATTGAATGCTCCTGTTGGGCCGAAGTCTACCAAATGCAATATTACGGAGACAATCGAACATCAGGATCTGGAATCTTATGTTACCATTACCTCCTCAACTTCCACCCCAGATGTTCCCAGTGGCGGCGCATTTTCTGTCAAAATGCGTACTTGTCTGATGTGGGGTGAGAACAATACCACTCGTGTTATCATGGGCTGCAATATTGAATGGACAGGGAAAAGTTGGCTGAAGGGTACGTTGTAGTTTTTCACCTCCTAACAATGTAGGTCCGATCGAAAAGGGAGTAAATGATGGGCAGCAAACGTACTGTCACGATCTCGTCGAAGCTATCAGAAAACAAATTAACCCGTCGGTATCTAAGAGATCAAAGAAAAGGAAAAACAAAGCGACGAAAGAGAAACAGTCGGCACCTGCTGCCAAGGATCAAGGTGTATGGTATTCAAACCTACTGGATATGTCACCAAGCATTTCTCATGTGGCACCTATTGTCATTACCCTACTTCTATCCGTCTTCATCTTTCGCTTATGGCGCTTCGAGAAATCACTTACTGCTGTCCTTGTTCAGCGAAGCGGCAGCGGTAGCAATGCTTGGGACGAAATCTGGGTCGCGGAGGAAGACGGGCTGTGGGACTGGATAGATGAGCGAGTTGGTGATCCACTGTCTTCGAGGAGGAGGCCTCCCGCAGCACGTCGGCACTCAAATAATCGAGAAATGAAGGAAGCCATTCGTGTCACCGAGCAGAAACTTGATATGCTAAAGGAACAATTGCACTACAATGAGTAGGTGTTCACTACCACTCTATTATGCTTGAAACGATCTGGCGCAATGACGAGAATGTATGTAGTAATTAGTCCGTGTGCAAGTAGTAATCTGAAGATATTGATTCGATCTGGCGTGGCGGGATCTCCTAAGTGCGACATCATGACCGTCATATGAAGTCCACGCATGAGCGAACGATCAGTATATTGTATGGTAGTGAGACTGGCAACGCAAAAGATGTCGCAGAACAGCTTGGCAGAGGGGTCAAGAGAATGCGCTTTGCTGTGAAAGTTATGAGCATGAATGACTTCCCCTTCGTAGGTTTGATCACAAAACAGCGCTTACACACGACCTAGGATGAAATAATATCCCGGCAAACGATCCTCTTTGTCTGCTCGACTACAGGCCAAGGAGATATGCCGTCGAATATGGCCTACTTCTGGAGGAAACTGCTCAGAAGGAAGCTATCTCAATCATTTTTGCAAGAAGTTTCATTTGCTGTTTTTGGGATTGGCGACTCGTCTTATGCAAAGTAAGAAGTCTAGGAGTCTTATTTATATCTTAGATTCAATTGGGCAGCAAAGAAATTGCAAAAGAGATTATTGCAAATTGGAGCAAACGAGATTCATGGCCTAGCAGAGGCTGATGTCGAGAATGAAGGCGGGTTCGCATCTATCTCAAATACATATTGACGATAGAATAGATACGCTTTATTGGCCTTGGGTCGAGTTACTATTCAAAAGTTTAATGGTCATGTTTCCTCTGCGTAACGGACTTCAAATTATTCCTGCGGACGACCTAATTCCACCTGATAATCCTGCAAGTTTACTCAATAATAAATCGCAAGACTCCAGAAATGGCGAATATGTGACTCATAGGACTCAGGAGATGGTCCTGATGTCGAATCAACGTATAACTGCTCCAGATCACTTTCAAGACGTCAGACATCTTGTCTTCGAGTTCACAGAAGAAGTCGATTACGGACCGGGGGACACAATTAGCATTGAGCCAAAAAATGCACCCAAAGATGTTGACGCTTTTCTGACCATTCAGGATTGGGAAAACATTGCTGATCTGCAAGTCAGCTTCCGACACGACATCTCTCCTGGGACTATGACCCTACGCAAGCTTGTCTCTGATCATTTGGATATTATGTCTATTCCCCGCAGATCATTTTTCGATTTAGTGCGGCACTTCACAACCAACGCACTGCATAAAGAAAAATTAACAGAATTTTCGAAGGTCGAAGGACAAGAAGAGCTATTTGACTATGCGAACCGACCGAGAAGATCAATTCTCGAGACACTTGCCGAATTCGATTCAATCAAAATCCCCATTGAATATGTTCTGGAAATAATCCCTCTTATCGCTCCACGCCAATTTAGCATTGCAAACTTTCACCGCCGTGAGGCTCATCTTGCAGTCGCCATCGTCAAGTACAGGACGATTCTTCGAAGAATCCGGCGGGGTGTATGTACTCATTGGCTGGAGCATATGCCAGTTGGAACGAAAGTGCCATTCACAATACAACACGGACAAATGCGGAAATGCGAAGATCCGCAAAAGCCAATTGTGATGGTTGGTCCCGGTACTGGTGTGGCTCCTCTTCGGAGTCTTCTACAAGAGCGAATTTCATCCAGTGCGAGTGGCGAGAATGTTCTATTCTTTGGGTGTCGCTTCAAGAAAAAGGATTTCCTCTTCCAGCTGGAAATGGAAGATCTCTGTGATCGTAAGCTACTCCGCTTCTTCACTGCGTTTTCTCGGGACGACAAAGTCTACGTTCAAGACATTATGAGGGGTCAAGCAGAACTGCTTTACGAAACATTGTACGTAAAGGGTGGAGTTATGTTTGTTTGTGGAAGCAGTGGTAAGATGCCGAGCGCCGTGAAGGAAGCTCTGGTGGAATGTTTCATGACGGCTGGAGGCATGTCAAGAAGCGACGCGGACGCGTATTTGCTAAGCATGGAGTCTTCTGGGCGATATCGACAAGAGACTTGGTAGTAGACATCGATCACATGTAAACTTTGTAAAGTATTTGCACAGCATATGAAGCAAATTAGAATGCTCGGGCCAAATGAGGCATCGCTTATTGGCAAATTAGTCGGGCAACGGACCCCTATCGCCAGGGTTAGGGTTAACCCACAGCAGTACACTACTAGTACGCGCACAATTAGTGTTCAATCAGCTCCCAGGACCAACAATGGGACTCACGCACATCGTCATGGTCTCAATGCCGCACGCAAGTGCTGAAGAGGCGCATAAGCTTCACGACGACTTTGTCGCACTACAACAAACTTCCTTGAAGAATGGCAAACCGTACATCGTCAGCATAAGAGGCGGACGACAAATTTCGATTGAGAATGAAACAACTTGGACTCACGTTAGAGGAGTTGTATACTCTGCTAATCGCCAGGCCTTTGTGGTGGAATTTGCAAGTGCGTCTGATCGGGACTTTTATGTCAAGGAATGCCCGGTCCACCAAGCCTTTGCCACAAGCGTTGGGGAAAGGAAAGTCACAGAGGTAGTGGTCATTGATTTCGTACACGGTGAGACTTAAGGATTACTACTTTGACCAACTTTGACCCTATGTGACCTCAATTCTCCCCGCACCCACATGCATCTTCACTGAGAACTGACATCCTCGAAATCAACTTCTAGACCGGAATAATATGTCCAGATCTGTGCATGCGGTATATTCACGAGTCTCGTGTCTTAGTCCAAATTCCCCCAAATTTGTGAGCGCATCACGTGATTCTGTTGCTGTAGAGATTATCCAGAGGGCGTCGTTGTTTACTTCTTCGTAAATTTCTTCGGCGCCCACAGAGAGCATGCTCAACAGCTATGACAAAGAGAGAATCTTGCCATCTCTCCCAGAACAGCGCTTCCTCAAATCGGGAGACCGACGGAAAACCAGGCCATTCAATCGCGTTCCCCTGTCTCAAGTTCTCAATGGTGTGCAGTCAGATATGCGCACGGAGCTTGCGGATCAGAAATCACGCTTATCAGCGGATGAGTTCAGCTCACCTTTATCGTCTTCCGTGCTATATGTGCCATCATTTACGTGCGATGCAGAAAATGCCTATGCAGTGGTGATGAACGATATATTTCTTTGTGCCAATGTCAACGTCTCGCATGTCAGCGATGTGCATGAAGCTGAGGGTATTAAGCAGGCTGCCAGTACGGCTTACAGGATTCTACCAGTCACGGAGTATACTCTAGATGGCCTTATTACGCATGGCAAGATTGCTCTTAGAGACGAAAATAACTTCTTTCGAGGATCTGCAATAGCTAGGACTTATCACCGGCTTTTGCGGAGCTATAATAGGCAATGGCTGGCATTGGGTTGTGAGGTGATTACGAAGAAGTCATTTCACTCTACACTCAATCCTAGCGAAGACGAGCTTTATGCATTTATTGATCGATATTTACTAGCCCACCCAGAAGATCTAACCAGACGTCTAAAACCAGCAAAATATGCTCTTGTAAAAGTCTTGATGCTTATAATACTACTGGATGTTGCGAAGAGAGCCCAACTAATGCCGAGCTGTTTGTTTTGCAATGAGGCTCATTTCAAATCTTCTGCTGAACTAGTCCGCGAGCTTGCATTGTTTGCCATGGTCGGAGAAGGAGACTTACTGAAACGTCTCATGCAAGCTGGTTACACTGTCGATTATGTTCAACATCCTTTGGACGAGTTAAACTTTTTGATCAAGAACACTGCCACAGACTTACGAGATGGTGTACGTCTGGCGCGGCTATTGGATTGCTTAGAAGAATCCGATCAGCACCTTTTGTGTCAAATGAAGTATCCCACTCTTTCGAGAGCTCAGCGACTTGTGAATGTTGATAGCCTTCTTCAAGTGCTTTGGGAGGGAGGAATCGAACTCTCGTTTAATGAGAAGTTAATCGAAGCTCATCACATTGTCGATGGACACCGCCAAAGCACCCTTTTACTGCTTTGGAAAATATATATCAACTGGAGATTACCAAGACTAGCTATAGCCGAGCATTTGCACGAGGAGATTGAAAGCATTGGCTTCCCAGATACAGAAGCCGAAGCAGACATTGTCTTTGAGGATGAATGCGTTGCTCTTCTCTTCCGCTGGGCGAGAAGTATCGCAGCCCTTCGTGGACTACAAGTCCTCGATCTAACGACTTCGTTTGCCAATGGCAAAGTTTTGACATACATCGTAGAATACTATCGACAATGGCTCGGGCCTTCAATTCTCAGTCGAGGAGAATCTGCTGTTGCGATCCTGCGCTCAATAGGTTACGACTCATTTTTCACTCCTTTGTTCAACCCATCGACGCACACAACTCCTTGTCAGGATGTCATTGTGATTGCTCTTGCATTTCTGGCTTCACAACTACTTTCACAAGCTCGTGAAGAGCGCTATAGGAGGAAAATTGTGAGCATTCAAAGATGCTTCCGTGAACATTTATTGCAACAGGTCGACGTACTCATCAAAAGTGTGATATTGAACCAAGCTTGTATACGTGGTATACTACTGAGAAATGGGATTGTTCGGACCATTCCAGCAAAGCCTCAAGAGAGCTCATTCCAATTCTCAATAACCACGAGCGATGTCGACTTCATTAATGAGACTCTCTGAGCGAGAGAATCTCCACAAGTTGTCGACAAAGAGTTCCATGATACGGGGAGCGTACTGATCAGTCAAACCGCTAACATGAAGAGTCACAATTACGTTGGGTGCCGACAGAAGTAGTTCATCCGTATTGATTGGCTCTGGATCCATCACATCTAATAATGCACCGCCGATTTTGTTGGTATACAATGCTTCGACCAGAGCATTTTGATCGATGAGAGATCCCCTAGCAATATTAACAACAACAGCACTATTCTTCATCCTGCTTAGTGCTTCTGCATTAATTACGTGATGGGTTGAAGGAGTGGAAGGAGCTGCGAGTACCATTATGTCGAGTTGCTCCTAAAATGTATATAATTCATCAATACCATACCACTCCTGTGGGATATCTCCACTTGGGTCTCCTGTTTTTGCAATGCCGATACCACGAGTCAGTTTTCGTTCCTCTGGGGTAATCTTATTTGAATGATTGAGGACCACAATGTCGCATCCAAAGGCTGAAAGAACCTTGGCTACTTGTCTCCCAATACTCCCATATCCAAATACACCTACTTTCTTCCCCAGGAATTCTTCGTGAGAGAAAGAGAATCGATCCTGAGGCCATACATGCTGGAATTGAAGTGAGCTCAATTGCTTGAGAAATTTATGGTAATGTGACAAGAGAAGCATGACGACGTGTTCCTTGGTGCATGGACTCCAGACGCCGTAGAGAACTTGATGTTCTCATCCTTGAAGATTGGTAATGACAGAACAACATTGAGGCCTGCAGAATAGGATTGGACCCATCGTAGATTAGGAGCTTGCTTTCTGTCTCTAGGGTATATCCTTGAGGTTATGAGGAACGTAGTTTTGAGCCAGACTTCGGTAGGTATGTCGGCGTGATTGGGGTAGATTTCCAACTCAATGTCTGGATAAACTTTGCGTATACTTACATGAAACTGTTTCAGCGCTACCTCTGCATCACTTTTGTCTCTCCCTCGCTTGAAGTCGACGGTGATTAAGAGCACCGGTGGATGACTCATTATAGATTCCCGCGAACTACAGACTGCAGGCTGATCGATGGGTAAGCCGTGTTGGGTCGACCCGGGCGGCTACCTGTGCGAGTTCCGGGCGGGTTAGTTCAAGACTGCTGGGATGCCTATATCAGGTAATTTGTAGTTCTTTCCTGATATAGCTCCGTTTCTCGTCAATCCCTCCTCTCAACATACAGATCGTTTAGATGATATTTGTGCAATTAGGTGATAGACCTTCACATCCCAGTCCACTCAAAACAGACTCAGGTTCTTCTTGTGTCTTTTGTATTGAAACTTACTTGTAGAACAGGATATATGTGGGGTACGTGGTGTACAGATATATCGCTGGATTTCCACCCAACCTAGCCGGCAGTCCAGTCCAGTCTAACCCACATCCAGGCAGTCTGGGTCGACCTTCTCAGTAATCCAGGTGGTCTGGATCTCGGCTCATAACCTAGACTGCTCAGCCTGACTGACTATGAGTTTCTGATTCCCTTATCGAGATCGAGATTAAGAGAAATGGATCACGTGATACGAATCTAAAGATCAAGCGAATGACGGACAGACGCCCGATATGCAAGGTTTCCCATCCACTTCCACATGTCTTGCTTATCACATTGGATCGGGAGAAACAACTGAATGCAATAGATAATCAAGGGCACTGGGAGTTGGATGATATTGTCTGTCGATTCGAGGAAGATGAATCCTTATGGGTGGCTATCCTGACTGGAACCGGCCGCGCATTCTGTGCTGGAGCAGACTTGAAGGAATGGCTGACTAGTACAACCAGTACGGAAGGAAGGACTTCCAGAAATTCGTCAATGCCAGCTGGTGGCTTTGGTGCGTTATCCAACCGTAGTCTAAGGAAACCTGTTATAGCTGCTGTAAACGGAATTGCGTTTGGTGGTGGAATGGAAATACTGGCCAACTGTGACATGGTAATTGTCTCGGAACAGGCGAGACTAGGACTGCCAGAAGTCAAGAGGGGTGTGTCGGCAAGTGCTGGAGCACTGCCTCGTCTGTCGCGGACGCTGGGTATACAACGAGCAAGCGAAATGGCGCTGACAGGCCGTGTCATCCTGCCGTTAGAAGCTGTCTCATGGGGTATTGTGAACAAAGTAGTCCCTCACGCACAGCTGATGGATACGGCACTGGCTGTTGCGCGAGAGTTAATTCAAAACTCTCCAGACTCAATCATTTATACGAAAGCAGCATTGCGAGAAGGGCTTGGGGTCGAGGAGGCCACCAGAAAAACAAACTCGGAATGGAAGAAACGACTTGATGCTAGCGAGAACTTGATCGAGGGCTTGACCGCGTTCTCTGCCAAAAGAGCACCGAAATGGAGCAACCCAAAACTATAGCCAGCCTGGTAAAATTTGAACGGATCATGACGTCATGATGCACTGAAATATGACGACTGACGACTCGTTACACTTTATTGTACATTATAACATTGAGCGCTAGAGTCGGAAGAATGTCTCCATGTATGGTCTTTGAGTTTCCCATGCCAGCCAGTCTGAACGGTGAGTAGGCAAGAGCCCCATGGAAGAGCACTTCCACACGCCGACAGCAACAGTAAGTATTTGCAGTAGAACAAAAGCAATCTTTGGGAGCAAAAGCCGACCGCCGGTTGTGGGTGAATCGAAGCGGCTGAATTGCTGGTTCATGGACGCAATCGCCTTGAACGGAGTCGACAAGAACATAAAAGTCATCATCATGCTAAATATTTGCGGTGAAGAGCCAGACATGTACATCATGAACGCCTGCATCGGCATCGATTTGGCTGGGGCGATGGCAATGTCCCAGGCCTTCTTGACTTTCAGCGTATCGCTCTCTTCTTTCGTCGGGCCATCTCTTACTTGCTGCTTGCTCTGCTTCCCCGTGCTGCCTCCACTGCTCCCGCTGTAGCCTGGCGGATTGACGATGGTGGTCATTGATGATCCTGCACTTGTCACACGAATTACCACGCCACGCCACGCCACGCCACGACACCATGGAGGTCCCTGTGGTGGTGAAGCATGGAGCGAACAGACACAAATTGGAGATCGCGCTGGAAGGAGAGGACGCCGCAGAGAACTTCAAACTGCAGCTCTACTCGCTGACTGGCGTCGAACCTAGTCGTCAGAAGATCATGGTCAAGGGTGGAGTGCTGAAGGATGGGGCAGACATGACGAAGCTAGGTGTAAAAGAAAACCACACCTTTATGATGATGGGGACTGCTGGAGAACTCCTAAAGGAGCCTGTGGAAAAGCACAAGTTTCTCGAGGACATGAGTGATGAGCAACAGGCGCAGGTCACAAAGTATCCATCTGGTCTTGTCAACCTCGGAAACACCTGTTACATGAACTCGACCCTACAGACTCTTCGTGCCATTCCGGAACTACGGGACGGATTGCTCGAGTACTCCGCCCCTGCGGCTCCTGCAAATTCGTTGCTTGCTGCTCAAGGCCCCAGCCTAACCACTGCTCTGCGAGATCTCTACCAGAGCATGAGCAATACGACGCGAGAGTATACCCCACTGGCATTTCTTACTGTTCTGAGAAATCAGTTCCCCCAGTTCGCAGAAAGAGGTCGGGACGGGATGTACAAGCAGCAAGATGCTGAGGAGTGCTGGTCGCAGATTATGCAGACGCTGAAGATGAGCCTTGGGGGGCGGAAAGACACGGACGATGCAGCGTTTGTGGACCAGTACCTCCTTGGCCAGTTTGCAACGACAATGACATGTGATGATTCGCCCGACGAGCCTGCCGTGGAGTCTACCGAAACATTCATTAAACTCGATTGCCACATCTCCATAAAAACCAATTTCATGCGCGATGGCTTGCTGGCTGCTTTGGAAGAGAAAATTGAAAAGCAATCCGCAGTGCTGGGGCGCCAGGCTACGTTTACCAAGTCATCGCGGATTTCACGGCTTCCGAAGTACTTGACCGTGCATTTCGTCAGATTCTTCTGGCGGCGTGATGTTAACAAAAAAACCAAAATAATGCGTAAAGTTGGTTTCCCATTTGAATTTGATGCCACGGAGCTGTGCACTGATTCTCTACGAAAAATGACCATCCCTGTGAGGGACAAGCTGAGAGATTTAAAGAAGGAACAAGGAGAGCGTGAGCGTGCTGCTAAACGAGCAAAGTCGAATGATGATACCTCACCAGAAATCAATGCTCCGGACGTCTCCGCTGAACTGGAAAAAGTAATGAATCCTGAGGTTGCCAAGGATAAGTCCTGCAACAAGTCTGGGCTCTACGGTTTAAAGGCAATCATAACCCATGGGGGGGCATCGGCAGAAGGCGGTCATTACAGGGCCTGGGTCAAAGAGGAGGAAAAGAAAGACACATGGTGGAAATTCAACGACGAGCAGGTTTCTCAGGTCACGCAGGATCGGATCGAGACGCTTGCAGGTGGAGGCGAGTCTGACTCCGCTTTCGTGCTCCTCTACTCGGCTGTCAGCTACTAGAGCAAATGCATGTATATACAAATTCATATCATTAGACCTGATGCCGTGCAATAAACTTTTCTTCGAGCTTACGCACTTCACTTTTGAAGTCTTCCACTTGCTGCCAGCAATCCAAAGGTCTGTTTTGATATGTTCGAAGGCAGCTCACTAATGCTTCCCGAGCCTTCTCCGTAGACGGTTCCATCTCCACCTGCTTGGGTTGCGACTCCGCTTTAGCACGCACTTGTTGAAGCAGTCGCTGCATCTCCTCTCTCCGAGCAATAGCTTTGGTAGCTGCATCCGAAGACTGTGTACTGAGCCTCTCCTCCACCTGCCTCATCATGTCATTCTCCTGCTCAGCCATGCGCCGCAACTCTTCGGCCACGCGTTCTTGAATGCGGATCTCGAGGGACGTGGCTCGAGTGGAGTCTGACTCCAATTGCCCATTCAAGTGCTCTACCAGCGGCTCTCCGAACTGGATGGGGACTTCGCTCGTAAACATCCGCTGCCTGCCGGCTGCATCCGGCTTGCTCTGCGAACCTCCCATTCCGTGGCTTGGATTGCTTGGAACGAACGAACGAGATGCCAGGCACGAAGCGCAAGAGGGACGGGGTTCGGGGGGATGGCGTGGAGGAGCTTCTGTGGAGGCCTGTGGAGGTCAATGGAGGAGGAGAATTCGAAGGACTGCTTGGTCTGGAGGAGGTGGAGGATGTTGACGTTTCCTACGAGAAGTCGAATGGCCTGACGCATGCCTCCTTCACCAAGACCGCGGCTCCCAAAGCTAAAACCAAACCTTTAAAGGCGAAATCAAAGAAGGCGGCTTCGAAGGGGATTGTCCAGAAAGACACAGGGGCTGTGGCGAGCGGATTCAAGGTGTTACAGCAAAGCCTTGATCTCCCCGTTTCAGCTGAATGGGAAAAGCTACACTTGTCAGACATGATCCTCAAGGCTATCGGAGCTCTAAAGTTCATGGTCCCAACACCCATTCAAGTGAGGTGTATTCCGTTGATCTTGGATGGTAGGGATGTGATTGGCAAAGCATCTACGGGGTCTGGCAAGACTCTTGCGTATGGGATCCCGATCATGGAGCAATTGCTATCCATGCAACCATCAAATCTGGAGAAGCGATCTACTTCAGCATTGGTGTTAGTTCCGACGAGGGAATTAGCAAAACAAATCGCAGAACATCTCACAGCAGTCTCCTTGTACACTCCGATCAGTATAATAACATTGACAGGGGGCTTAGCGCTCTCAAAGCAGCTAAGGCAGCTTGCTTACGGAGTAGATGTGGTAATCGCAACCCCAGGGAGGCTGTGGGAAGTTATGCAACAGCAAACCAAGGAGATGGTCGAATATTTCGCAGCTATACGATTTCTTGTTCTAGATGAGGCCGACCGATTACTGCAGTCAGGCCATTTTGGTGAACTCGAACAAATTCTGCAAAAGCTGGATGGAAGCCATTCTGCCTCGAAACGACAAACCCTAGTCTTCTCTGCTACATTCAACAAGAATCTACAGACGAACTTGAAAAGGAAAAGCTCTTCCAATTCCGAATTCCTAAACAAAGCCGATTCGTTGGCGCTATTATTGAAGAGAATCAAATTTCGCGAACGTCCACCCCCTTTTATTGATGTCAATCCAGATGTTGCAGTTGCAGACAAAGTCCAAGAAGGCATCGTTGAATGTGGGGCCATGGAAAAGGATTTGTATTTGTACCATTTTCTGCTTCGGTATCCCGGTCGCACGTTGGTATTTGTGAATAGTATTCATGGCGTCAAACGAATCGTTCCTTTACTGGCAGAACTTGGCATACAGACATTTGGTCTTCACTCCAACATGATTCAAAAAGCTCGACTGCGTACGTTGGAACGCTTCAAGCAGTCTTCCAAATCCGTGTTAATTGCAACAGATGTTGCGGCTCGTGGCTTGGATATATCTCTTATTCAACATGTCATTCACTACCACCTACCTCGAAGCGCAGATATGTATGTGCATCGGGCTGGCAGGACGGCAAGGGCTAGCGAGCGCGGTGTATCAATCCTTCTTTGCTGCCCCAGTGAGAAAATTGGCCTCAAGAAAATGTTTGCAAAGTTGGACAAAGATTTAGGAGGAATGTTGTCATTTCCTATCGAAAGACACTTATTAGAAAAGGTTCGAGTACGAGTGAGTCTCGCCAAGCGCATTGCAGACAGTGGGTTGGCAACTCAGAAAACAAACCATGAAAAGAATTGGCTCGCTGAAGCTGCAGATGATTTGGGGGTTGAATTGGACGAGATCACGAAAATGTAAAACTTTTTTTTGAAACATTCTAAAGATAGTGACAGAGTTGATTCATCGCCTGTTCTTGGGAAACAAGAAATCGCAAAGTTGAAGGCCGAGCTTCGAGAGCTCCTACAGGAAAAGATACAAAGTCATTTTTCGGCTCGTTATTTGACAAATGGTGAAGTTAACGTTGCTGCAAGGATACTACGGGGTGAGGCTGCTGACACATTTGTTGGCGAAGAGCCTTCTGTAGCATTGAAACCATTAGCCCATTGAGCCTGGCTTTGTACATATTTATATTGGTCATTACAACTTGAATGCAAATTCATATGTTGCTCTTCTGACCCCGTTTGACCTCCAAGGCTGTCTTATAGCTTGGATGTGTTGGCGGTTGCACAGGTTTGAGTGTCGGTCTTTTAGTACCGTCTTCTAAGTAGGATGGCATGCTGTAAGTCGCGTCTGAGTCGAAAGCGCTTAAATCGCCACAAGCGAGAAAAGGGGCGATCCAGCCAGCCGTACGTGTGTCACCGGCGGAGAGTGGTGTAGTAAGTGATGGCTTAAAGTCTGCCGGCGGATTGAAACTTTCGCACACCGCAAATGCTTCGATGGAGCTCCCACGACTACTTCGTGGCTTGCAGCATGTGACACGATCAAAGAGTAGACTTAGTTGCGCGTAAAGGAGAGTCACGTCTCTCCCTCTGAATATCTTTGCTACAAAATTTCCCCCGGGGCGGAGGACGCAAACAGTCAAGTTTAAAGCTGCGAGCAGGAGCTGCGCTTGGACATATTCGTCCATGTCGTGGAGGCCGGTCACATCAGGTGCTCCATCCGACACTACAAGATCTGCAGGCTCTCCCCCAAAATTGTCTAAAAGAAGCTGTAACGTAGATGGGTGCGTGATGTCTGCTTGAAGAGTTGTTACGCCTTTCAAAGGTGCCATGGGCTGTAGGTCGATAGCAACGACGGTCGGAGGCTCCTGTCCCTCTGGGACGTTCTGAACTAGGTTTCTAGATAAAACCTGTGACCAAGATCCTGGTGCAGCGCACAAATCTACAACTCGCCGCACATCTCTATATTAGGCGTTTTCTTATCAACGGGTTCCTTGCCTTTGAATAAGTCAAACTCTTCGTCGAGGTGCAACAATTTGAAGGCGGAGCGTGCACGCCAGCCCTGCTCCTTTGCCAAACGGTAATAAATGTCTCGTTTGTCCTTTGAACTCCCTCCCATTCATGTATTTATGTAGTTTTGTGGTTCATCACTCCTGTTAATCGCCGTCACGTGCGTCACATGCGAATGAAGAAGAAGAGTCTCAAGACGCTGAACGCTTTTGAGCAAGAAGATGAAGAGCTTGATGCCCCTCAGAAGATCGAAGATGAAGATGACGAGATTGATTCTGACGAGGCAATGAACTCCTCTGATGAGGAGAGGTTTGCCGGTTTCAAGTTTTATGGAAGCAAGTCAAAGAAGCTAGGAGTGAAGCCGCATGAGGAGGAGGAGGAGGAGGAGGAGGGTACTGGCGTACCAATTTCTGAGCTAGCAGATATAAATAGTGGAGAGGAAGATAATAGTTCGGATGTTGAGGAAACTCTTCTTTCAGTCGAGTCGGATGCAGACGAAGACGGTGCAGATCTGTTAGAAAATCTACATCGAGCCACGCTAGGGAAAGAAAATAAAGAAGGCCGCCCAGTGACAGATGCACAAGCACCACCATCGTATGGGTTGGTGAGTTCAGAAAAACTCAAACTCACAGACATCATCCCTACCATCTCCGATGCCCGAATTCGCCATGCTGTCTCAAAGCTGCAGAAAGGGAGTGAATTTGCTGCTCCCCTTGTGCAGCGTCAACAGAATCGAATCGATCGAGAAGCTGCTTATGACCTTGCGAAAAAGGAAGTCTCAAAATGGCAAGAGACCGTCAAACGAAACCGTGAAGCAGACCATCTCATCTTCCCCTTAGAAAAACAGACCGCTATAGACCTTCCTGCAACCTCTAATACGATTGCATCGACGACAAAGCCTGAAACGCATCTCGAACAGGAAATCGAACGCATTCTCAAAGACAGTGGCATGACCGACGAGAGGGATATTGCAACGTTCGAAAACCTTGAGACGGCTCCGCTTGATGCTGCTGACGTAGCTCAACGTAGAGCAGAACTCCGGAAAACGAGAGATCTCATGCTACGTCAGGAAATGAAGGCGAAGCGAATCAACAAAATAAAGAGCAAGTCCTATCACCGTGTCCGAAAACACGAACGATTACGCAACGAAAGAAAGGAGCAGTTAACGTACGGTCCTGATGACGACGAGATGGTTCGTCAACGTGCGGCAGAAAGAATGAGCTTACGACATCGAAATGCTGGGAAATGGGCAAAGCGAATGGTCCAACGTGGTGCCACGGATCCAAATGCACGGCAAGCCCTTGTCGATCAATTAGAGCGTGGTGACAAGCTACGAAAGAAAATTCAAGGCGAGAGTGATGTAGACAGCGGTCGTGAGAGTCCCGTGGAAAGCGATTCGGAAGCCCCTGAACGCGGAGGTTTGTTGGGTATGAAATTTATGCGAGTGGCCGCCGAGAAAGAGAAGAAGGAGAACCTAAAAGCGTTGGAGCAGTTGGATGATACAAACGACGAGTCTGATGCGCAGTCAACAGAGCATGTTGACAACAGGATAGAGAGAAATGCTGGTCGGCTCTCATTTGCACCTGCTAAAGGAATGGACTTCGGCCCATCTTCCCAAAATCCCAAAGATGTTCTCAACAACTTGTCATCCGCCCCGTCACTTGTAGTACCACAGACCGGCACATGGGAAACTATCGCGAGGCACAAGCCTGCAAAATCTCCAAACCCAAATGTGGATGAGCGTAAAGTACTCTCCGAGTCTGGACAAATCCTTCGCCTGGACGGCCAGCCGTTGGTTGACGATGAAGCTTTCTTGAACATGACGTACGGGGCTAGCAAAAATGGTGCGGATCAAGATGAGCTAATTCGGCAAGCTTTTGGCGGCGATGATGTCGTTGAAGACTTCACGAAAGAGAAGAGAAAAGTAGTTGAAGAAGATGCACCCCATGACGAGGACGTCACACTACCCGGTTGGGGAGCGTGGATTGGTCGCGGAACGAAAAAGACGAAGCGCAGAGTGTTTGAGCATGTACCAGGTGTGGAAAAGGAAAAACGCAAAGATGCCAAACTGAAACATGTAATCATCAACGAAAAACGGACTAAGAAGAACGCTAAATTTACGGCTTCACAACTGCCACATCCTTTTGAAACGAAGGAGCAATATGAGCGATCATTGAGGTTACCGATTGGAAAAGAATGGACGACTATCGGAGCACACCAAAAAATGACTAAACCACGCATTCTTCTCAAGCAAGGCCAGATTATTGATCCCATGACTGAAATGTTAAAGTCTTAAGCTGGATCTTAAGCTGGACCAATAGACTCAAAGAATATTTTATGATTTACGCGGAACTTCATAGGCAAGCCCCGCGCGTTTCCGCACTACCCCGTATATGGATGCAATATCACCCTTCGAACCTTGGTTTTCTCGCACTTCTTGCAAGTAACTACTTGCCGGCTCGTTGGAAGATATTACCACCGCAGCTTTGTCAGCAAGATGTTTAGCATGTCGAGCGTCTTTCCTTGCCAGATCGACGGCGAAAGCTGGTTCAGAAGCAAGGTAATCACCTCCGGTCATACGCTTTGAGTACGCCGTATAAGGGCCTGCAAATACATTATCAACAAATTGAAGGAGATGGTCCGTATCTAAGCCTGATTTTTCAGCGAGCACATTGGCTTCAGCAAGTGAAGTGACCATGGATAGAATCAGTGTATTGCCAGTGACTTTGAGTGCGGTTGCTTTGGAAACCTCGTTGCCTACCTCGACCACGGCCTTTCCCATGACACTTTTGCAGAACGGCCTCACGACTTGCAGAGCGGACGAATCTCCGGCGAGTACAATAACCAGGTTCCCAGATTGTGCCATCGGAGGCGCTCCAAATACTGGACAAGCTACAAAGGCTGCTCCAGCCCTGTGAACTAGTTGCTGAAGTTGTTGCGTTGTCTCAGGATGCACGGTGGATGCGTCCGCAAATGTCTTCCCTTTGACATCGGCCTGATCCAGGAAGCTTTGGTAGGACTCCAAGATCGCTGTATCGTCACTGAGGATTGTAAAGATGAGATCGGACATTTGAATGAGGTCTTTTGCACTAGAACAGACTTCTGCTGTATCCTTGAAGGGTTCGGACTTGGATTGTGTTCGGTTGTAAACCAAAACTTTTCCGTCGTACTTGCCCTTGGCAATCAAGTTGCTCACCATTCCCCTTCCCATATTTCCCAATCCGATCCATCCAACTCTCATTTGATCTGATGTTATTCTCGCTGATCTACGGTTCGTCAATCGGGTCAATGAACTCCGCAGCCAGTCTTTTCAACCCGAGCTAATGGACGTCAAAAGTAAGAGATAAATAAAGTAGTCTCGAGAAAGGGCGAGTAGACGTAGGCAAACAGCACAGAGAAGAGCGAGCTGGGAGAAGGTCACGTGGCTTACAGAACGCCCTTCCCGTTTCCGAGACCAAAAGAACGGAAAATGCGACCACCAGCTAGATCATCCAGGACTGTAAATGAGAAAAAGAGAGAGCCTTCAGGAGTCTACTTTGCTCTGCAAGAATTTACCGACGCCATTGAAGCTCTGCCCTTGGAGGTCGTGCGACATTTTACCCTCCTACGCGAATTCGACGCCAAATGTCAAGCCCTTCAAACCGACATTACCGAGCAAATCGAATCTCTCTTACAACGTGATACAAATAAAGCAATAGAAAAAGGGGATGGAAAGAGGGGCGCTGAGATGGTCAGCGTCAAAGACAAAATCTCCCAGGTGCTTCCTTGCTTTGAGGAGAAAATACACGTTTGCAATAGGGCAGGGGATGCGATTGGCAAGCACATGCAGCGTCTGGAGGACTGTTTTCTGCATATTCAAGACGAAATCCCAGCCGTCGTTTGCCTTGGTCCCAAGAATCATCCCGCATTTATAACGCAGATACCAATTACAAGGAGTGAAACAAGACGGGAGGCAGTTGCGGCTCGAAGAGCAGATAGAGATCCACAGGGCGCTCAAGGGACAAACTCATCACAACAGCCCCAGCCCACACCGAAGCGGAGGCGTGTAGACAATGACCGCCCGGTACCTCCATCTGGACGGAACTTGTCTATCACCGGAGGCAGCGTGCGAGGCATGCCCGGAGCGTTTGGGGTAGGTGATCCTACAAATGGCGGCACACGTAGACGGCAGCGCAGAATGGACCCGCATTCGGAGGAAGATCGATCGGATGATAACCGTGACGAGGAGATATTTTGCATTTGCAGGTCTGTCAGCTACGGTGAGATGGTCGCCTGTGATGGCGAAAACTGCAAGTATGAGTGGTTTCATCTTCCATGTGTCCAGCTTGACGCTCCACCCAAGGGTTCGTTATCTTTGGTGGTATTTACTAACTCCCAGGTCGCTGGTACTGCCCAAACTGTTCTGCGCAGCTCCGTCGCGACAAGGGGAGGACGAGGTCATGAATGTACATACAAGAGATGGATAGTTTGTCATATGTCCGATACCTTTCTACGCTCTGGCTGGAGCCATGAAAATACAAAGGCAGAGCCAATGAAAGCTGAAAGGATACTCGTCCCATACAGGCTGGGCGAAAAGTGTCCGCTGGTCAATTGGCGTGTGACTCCGTGGAAGCGTAGAGCACCCGTAGAGCACCAAAACCAATACATCCGAGACCCATCCCAATGAAAAGTTTTGGCTGCACCTTTGACGGCACTGAGATTTGCTTCCCATCGACGGTGCTGCTGAAGGCCGGAAGCGTCGTCTGCATGGTTTCCATCAGATGCCGGACCCTGTCCAATGCCACCCCGAACGCAGCAATGCCCAGCCCTGTGCGCATCCACGCGAGGAACGTGCGCTCGTTGGCAAGATGGTCACGAGCTGTCGACCCCTCGTTCTTCCACACGGGCGGTCTCCAGCGCCGCAGCATGCTGTTTTGGACCCCTGGCTCGTGACGTAGAAGGGGGAACCCTGAATCACGTGCTGTCAACTCCCGATCTCCGGAAATGATGCAAGCGTCTCTTCGACATGCCTTCCTGCGACGGCTGCGTACGGCCAGATGCCTTGGGCGGGCGGGCGTCAGGGCATGTCCGCGCGGCGTAAGGCGGCTGGCAAGTGCCTCCGAGGACAGGCTCCAGCAGGCTCCGAATTCCAACGACGCTTTTCTAGAAGGCAACAGCGCCAATTATATCGATGAGATGTACATGGCGTGGAAACAGGACCCAAAGTCTGTGCACATATCATGGCAGGTCTACTTCCGTAATATGGAGAGTGGAAACATGGAGTCTTCGAGTGCATTCCAGCCTCCCCCAACGCTCATGTCGCATCCTGACGGCGGTGTTCCATCCATCGAGCCAGGATCCCATCTCGGCGCAAATACTGATGTAACCCTACATCTAAAGGTGCAGTTGCTGGTCAGGGCATATCAGGTGCGAGGTCATCACAAGGCAAAGATTGACCCTTTGGGCATCCGGTCCGAGGCTGACCTTGATTTTGGTCATCACCCGCCGCGAGAGTTACAACTTTCTCATTACCAATTCACAAACAAGGACCTGGACACTGATATTGGGTTGGGCCCAGGTATCTTACCCCGCTTTGCCACGAATGAGAAGCAAAGCATGAAGCTTAAAGATATCATTGCAATCTGCGAAAGGATATACTGTGGTAGCTATGGTGTAGAGTACGTGCACATACCCGATCGCGAAAAATGTGACTGGATTCGGGAACGGGTGGAAATCCCGTCGCCGTACAAATATAACGTGGATGAAAAGCGACGGATACTTGATAGGCTGATCTGGAGCTCATCTTTCGAATCCTTCCTTGCTACAAAGTATCCGAATGATAAGCGATTCGGGCTTGAGGGCTGTGAGAGTCTCATACCTGGAATGAAAGCCCTGATTGATGCGTCTGTAGATCACGGGGTCAAGGATATTGTCATGGGAATGCCCCATCGCGGTCGTCTAAATGTCCTTTCCAACGTCGTCCGCAAGCCTAACGAATCTATATTTTCTGAGTTTGGCGGTGTGGCGGACCCTTCTGACGAAGGGAGTGGGGATGTCAAATATCATCTCGGAATGAATTATGAACGACCAACGCCATCTGGTAAGCGGGTCAATCTCAGTCTTGTCGCCAATCCCTCACATCTCGAGGCAGATGATCCGGTCGTCTTGGGTAAAACTAGAGCCATCCAGCATTACAATGGCGACGAGGAAAATTTTAACTCAGCTATGGGTCTTTTACTACATGGTGATGCAGCATTTGCCGCTCAAGGAGTCGTCTATGAGACCATGGGTTTTCACAGCTTGCCAGCTTTTGCAACTGGCGGGACCATTCACATCATTGTAAACAATCAGATTGGGTTCACAACCGACCCAAGGTTTGCGCGCAGCACCCCATATTGTTCTGATATTGCAAAATCTATCGACGCGCCGATATTCCATGTGAATGGTGATGATCCTGAGGCACTGACATTTATTTGTCAACTTGCTTCAGACTGGCGTGCAAAGTACAAGAAAGACTGTGTCATCGATCTCGTCTGCTACCGACGTTTTGGACATAACGAGACCGACCAGCCTAGTTTTACGCAACCCAAGATGTACCAGCGGATTGCGCAAATGGAGAATGTTTTAGATAAATATATCAACAGTTTGATCGAAGAAGGCACTTTTTCCAAAAAGGATATTGACGAGCACAAGCAGTGGGTGTGGGGCACGCTGGAAGAGAGCTTTGCAAAGTCGAAAGATTATCATCCTACCTCACGAGAGTGGCTCGCCGCAGCTTGGCACGGGTTTGCAACTCCGAAGGAACTTGCAACCAAAGTTCTCCCGCATCTACCGACTGCTGTTGACGAGACGGCTCTCGGCGAAGTTGGCAGCGCTATCTCCTCATATCCAGCCGACTTTCACATACACAGGAACCTAAAGCGCATCATCTCGAATCGTGGGAAGACGGTCTCTGAGGGCAAGAATATCGACTGGGCCACGGCGGAGGCCCTTGCTTTTGGTTCGTTGGTGAAAGAAGGTATGCATGTTCGAATTACGGGCCAGGATGTTGAACGAGGAACCTTCTCCCAGAGACATGCGGTATTGCATGACCAAGAAAATGAAACCACATTCGTGCCACTTCAACACATTGATCCAAATCAAGGAAGTTTTGTGATCGCCAATTCATCGCTTTCGGAGTTCGGAGCTTTGGGGTTTGAATATGGATACTCTCTTTCGTCACCGGACTCCTTGGTCATCTGGGAGGCTCAGTTTGGTGATTTTGCCAACAATGCACAATGTATTATTGATCAATTTATCGCATCTGGGGAAGTTAAATGGCTGCAGCGGAGCGGATTAGTCATGTCGCTGCCTCATGGGTATGATGGCCAAGGACCGGAACACTCGAGTGCAAGACTCGAACGCTTTCTACAACTGGCCAATGAAGACCCACGTGTATTCCCGTCCCCCGAGAAGCTCGAGCGGCAGCATCAAGACTGCAATATGCAAATTGTCTATCCTACAACTCCCGCCAACCTCTTCCATATCCTTCGCCGACAAATGCACAGGGAATTTCGCAAGCCACTAATTCTACTCTTCTCAAAGTCTCTTCTCCGCCATCCACTTGCACGGTCCTCCAAATCCGACTTCATTGGCGATTCGCATTTTCAATGGATCATAGAAGACCCAGAGCATGGTGCAGATATCAAATCGCCAGAAGAATGCAACACCGTGCTGTTGTGCTCTGGGCAAGTATACGCGGCTCTTCATAAAGCCCGAGCAAGTGCAAAAATCGACGACGTGGCAATTACCCGCATCGAACAACTGAATCCATTCCCATTCGCATTACTGCGAGATTCCATCGACAAGTATAAGAATGCAAAGCGCATTCTTTGGGTTCAGGAAGAACCGCTGAATGCCGGCTCGTGGACCTACACTCAACCCCGAATGTATACTGTTTTTCAAGAATCAAAGCACCACAAAAAGGCCACCATTCGGTATGCAGGTCGGGCGCCTAGCGCTTCTGTAGCTTCAGGCCTGAAAGGAA
>JAABUO010002063.1_pt1 | contig 24979 bp, 28 predicted proteins | sample 5559291 | NCBI WGS metagenome assembly JAABUO01 (sample SAMN10711878, study PRJNA513372) | rock metagenome | isolation source: Antarctica rocks | place: Antarctica: Victoria Land, Finger Mt sud
GGCGACGATCAGCGGGCAAGGGAGCCAAAGGCGACCGACTCTACGACTGGGCCAGAACACCGATCCACGGCATCAACTTCCCCGACTCCAACTATTGGCTGCTGGCCCGCCGCAGCATCTCCGACCCCACCGACCTGGCCTACTACCTGTGCCACGCACCCGCCCGCACCGGCCTGACCCAGCTGGTCACCGTCGCCGGGACCCGTTGGGCCATCGAAGAAACCTTCCAAACATCCAAAGGCCAGACCGGGCTGGATCACTACCAGGTCCGCCAGTACACCGGCTGGTACCGACACATCACCCTATCCATGCTCGCCCACGCATTCCTGACCGTCACCCGATCAAAAAAGGGGGCCTCGAACCAGGAAACGGCACCCTCATCGCCCTGAGCGTCCCAGAAATCCGGCGACTGTTGATCTATCTGATCTGGACCGACCCACCCGACCAGGACGCCACACTCACCCGATCAACCTGGCGACGCCGCCACCAACACCGGGCCCGCCAATGCCACTACCGAACCCGCGGACACCAACCATAGGTGCGACTGTAGTACTAGAGCGTGTCTACTAATTTCGGTGGCTCGCGCGGTTGATGATCTTCACATGGCGCGCGTGGGTGTGATCTCGGATGAGTTCTGGGCTGTGGTTGAGCCGTTGTTGCCGGCCAACGGAGGGCGGCGTGGCCGACCGTGGAACGCTCACCGGGAGGTGTTGGAGGCGATTTGCTGGCGTTACCGCACCGGGTCGCCGTGGCGGGATCTGCCGCTGGAACTGGGCCGTTGGCAGACCGTGTGGGCTCGGCATTTCCGCTGGTCAACCGATGGGACCTATGACCGGGTCCTGACGGCTGCGAAGTCGGCCGGGTTCCTTGGCGCCCCCGAGACTGACGCCGTTGTCCAGCTGTTGTCGGTTGACTCCACCGTGGTGCGGGCGCACCAGCATGCCGCCGGCGCCCGCAAGACCATCGCCCCGGAGGTCGTCTCGACGACCTTGGAGGGCACAGGGGGCACCGTCGAACTACACGAATCTGCCGGTCGAACCGGCTGATCACGCATTGGGTCGCTCCCGAGGTGGTCTGTCCACCAAGATTCACACGCTGACCGACCAGCGGTGCTGCCCGGTCACGGTGATCCTGACCCCGGGTCAGTCCGGCGACAATCCGCAGTTGGTGCCGTTGCTCGACCTGCACCGACGGCAGCAGCCGCGTGGGAGTGGTCGGCGGTTTCGGGTGTTGGCGGACCGGGCCTATTCCCATCCTTCGACTCGTAAAGAGTTGCGGCGTAGAAGGATCGGGAACACCATTCCGCAGCGAACGGACCAGCAGTCGCAGCGGAAGGCGAAGGGATCACGCGGTGGGCGACCACCGGGCTTTGACGCCGACGACTACAAGCTGCGCAACGCCGTGGAACGTGGATACGCCCGGCTCAAGCAGTGGCGTGGCATCGCCACCAGGTACGACAAACACGCCCTGACATTCCTCGGCGGCGTCCACTTGGCGGCCAGCGTGCTGCATCTCCGGTGAATTACCAGACACGCTCTAGGCAACCCGGGGCCTGGCTCTGTCACCCCTCGCCCGCGAGGCTGGGGACACACCCACCACCTCGGAGGACACCATGACCGACCACCTTGAATTTCAGGGCCGCACCGCAATCGTCACCGGGGCTGCCGGCGGCGTCGGTCACGCCACCATGGACCTGCTTCTGGAACGCGGCGCGAACGTCGTCGCCCATGACCTCGACCCTGCCGTTCGCGACCTGTCAGCGCGCAATCCCGAGCGGGTCGCGGCGGTCGTCGGCGACGTCGCCGACGAGACCATCGCCGCCCTCAACGTCGCCACCGCACTCGAGAGGTTCGGACGCCTCGACGTGCTCGTCAACAACGCCGGCCGTACCCTCAACAAACCCCTCATCGACACCACCGTCGCCGACTGGGACAGCATCCTCACCACCAACGCCCGCGGAGCGTTTGTGCAGTCCCGCGAAGCGATGAAAGCGATGCAGAGTGCCAGGCGCGGCTCGATCGTTACGGTTGCTTCCTACGCGGCTACCGTCGCCCTCCCCGAAGGAGCGGCATACACGGCGTCGAAGGGCGCCATTTCCCAGCTGATGAAGGTCGTCGCGGTTGAGGGTGCGCCGTTCGGCATCCGCGCCAACGCCGTCGCCCCCGGCGTCATCGACACAGGGTTCCTGAACGATATCCGCCCCGACGGCCAGGAGTATCTCCGCACGTTCGGACACACGCACCCGCTCGGCAGGATCGCCCAGCCCTCCGAGATCGCCGAGGCCATTCTCTTCCTCGCCCCCGACCGGGCCAGCTTCATTACCGGCGCACTCCTTCCCGTTGACGGCGGCTACACCGCCCTGTAGAAGTCGAAGCGACTACCCGCGGTCATGGTCTATTTTCCCGAACATCGACCGCGCGATTTCGCGGTGTAAACAGGCTCTTTGACGGGTCACTGGCGCCTGATCCAAACTCGGCCCGTTCAGCGATCGGTGACCGGTCACGGATCGCCTATCGGGTTTGGTCATCCGGCGGGTTGGGCGAACAGCGTGATCGCGAGCATCACTGCGGCGAGGGCGGCGTAGCCGAGCTTGCGTGGCGCGGCGGTGGTGGTGCGCATGGCCACGACCGCCTCGATTGCGTAGTAGGCGGCGAACGCGCGTGAGGCGACCGCGACGATGGTGAATGTGGGGACGGTCGCGGCCAGCACGATCGCGCCGATCCCACTGACAAGGTAGGCGCGGGTGCTGCGCATCCACGCGGTCAGGCAGCGCAGGTTGCCCTCGGCGGCGACGGTGTCCGCGGTGGCCGCGCTGAACTGGCTGAGCACCGCGATGACGACCAGCGGCACGGACAGAAACGGCGCCACCCGGCCGGTGATGTTGAGCAGGGTCGCGTCGGCGCCGGCGGCGGTGCCCAATCCCATCACCGGGGTGGCCGCCACCACCAATGCGAGGTAGATCGCCGTGGCGACGAGCTGCGCGATCCGGGAGGACCGGATGCGGGTGGGGGCGTCGTATTGATCGGCGAGGTAGCGGACGGTCTCGAAACCCTGCACGGTGATCACCACACCGCCCAGGGTCAGCAGTGCGCGGCCGACACCGACGGAAGGACCCGGCGGGATCCGCAGCCCGCCACCCAGGGTTCGCACGTCGTGGATCAGCAGCACCGCGACGATCACCACGACGATCACCAGCACGGCGATCAACGCGATCCGCTCGAGCAGATCCAGCCCTTGAAAGCCGCGGGTGATCCCGATCGTCATGATCACCGCCACGACCGAGCAGGCCAGGATCCGCTCGCCGACCGTTGAGCCGCTCCCCACGAGATGGAACACGTACTGGGCCAGGATCCGCAAATACAAAGCGACGGAGATTACGTAGGCCACCACGATCACCGCATCGGCGATCCGGTCCAGCCGGGCCGTCGTGCGGTCCAGGGTGCCCGCGGCGGCCTGCGGCTCCACCACCTTCACGCAATGCCGGATGGCCGTGCCGGCCACCCAGGCCAGCCCGCACACCGCGGCCACCCCGAACACCGACCACGAGCCCAGGGTCCGCTCGAGCACGGGAACGATGATCAAAAATCCCGATCCGAAGATCGAGGCCAACGGCGTCACCGTGGCGATGAGGACCAGCCGACGGCTCGACCCTTTCGACCCGGCCGCGGTCACCCGCCCATCCCGCCTGTGCCAGTCGTCCATGCGGACCCACGGACACCCGCCACGGCGGGCCCGTCAAGGACAAGCGCGCTCCACATGGACCTGAGGTAACCAGCACCACGGCCAACAGCACAAGGACGGAAGGCCCGACTGAGGGATCATCAGGCCGCGCCCGCCGTTCATCGGCACCAATTGACGATCCCCGAGCGGAGTGAGCAGCCATGCGAACAGGCCCGGACATTGTGTTGAGCGTTCGGCGTTTCCGCGGCCGGTGTGAGCGGGCGCGGCACACAAAGGAACGTTCTGCCGGTTAGGTGTGGTGCCTCACGGCAGGTGGGTCAAGTGCCCGGGGTGATCGGGGTCTGGGGGCAGTAGGTGCGCAGATAGTGCGCAGATAGACGGTTAGCTCCTCGGCCGGTGGCTGGCTCAGATTGGGTCGAGGACCGGAATGGTGTGGAAGACGTATCCGACGGTGCGGACAGTGCGGAGGTGCCGGCTGGCGCCGGGGTGGTGTTCGAGCTTTTTGCGTAGCCGCAGCAGGCAGATCGCGACGATGCCGATATCGCCGTTGAAATGTGCTCCACAACAGGTTGAGGATGTCCGCGCTCGAGATGATGTGGTCGGCACGTTGCATCATCAGTGTGAGCAGGCGCATCTCCTGCGGTGTCAGCTGGACGGTCCGCCCGCGGACGCTGACCAGCTGCGCGGATCGGTCGAGCACGACGTCTGCGATGCGCAGCCGGGCCTTGGTCTTGGTCGCCGGTGTGGGCGGGCGAATATTCCCCGGCTAAGTCATGCGGCTGGTGTGCGGCCGGTGCGTCGCTCACCGGGTGTCGCTTGGGGGATTTCGCCGGGCCCATGCAATGCCGGATTGGTGAGACCGCCGCTGCGATGCTCGGGACGCTTGCCGGTGATGCCGAAGATGGGGTGCCGGGCGACCGCGACGACGTGACCGGCAAAACGCTCGTAGTAGTAGCGCCCGACCACGGTCATGTCGATGCCCACTTCGGCGTCGTTGGCCCACTGTGGTGTTGGCCCACTGTGGTGTTCGCCCACTGTGGTGAGAGTACGACGGTGCAGCGTTTGCGGCGCAGGGCGTCCATCGCGTCGTCTTCGGCCTCGATCGCTTGCCCATGCGGGCACCTGTCAGTGACTGGATGTCCTGCGGACAACAACCTTGATCATCAGCCGATCGGCCCGCACGGGCTCCGAGCGAGGTTCGCGGTTGGGTCTGCGAGGGGCGCCGGCTCGCCGCGCGGTCGATTACGGGTGTTTGGTTGTGCAGCAGCCCAATCCGTTTGAGGTTCGGCTGCGGACGAATGAATATGACAGTCAACTTCGCTCGACGGGGTTCCGCCCTTGTTGGTGGCGTTGCCCTGGCGGCGGCGTTGAACGCCTGGGGCTCGTCACCAATCAGAGGGTGAATGGAATCAATCGCCGGGCCGCACACGTACTCTGCTGGCAAGCACGACTGTTGCCCGGGAAGGTCCCGGACACGAAGTGGAAGGGACAGGCATGAAAAAGTCACTGCGTTGGGCGGTTCCGGTCGCCGCGCTGGGGATCGCGGGTTTCGGGCTGGCGCTACCCAGTGCCGCGTCGGCATCGGCCCCTCCCCCTGCCGCTGCCACCTACCAGGCCACGCTCAGCCCGGTGGCGCTGAACACGCCGTCCGGCGCGGCGTCCGGTCAGTTCACGTTGACGCTCAACGGTGACCAGGCCACGGTGAGCGAGCAGGTTTCGGGGCTGGCGTCCACGCTTCCGACGGACACCAAGACGCTGTCCGCGCTGGGCATTCCGGCGGCGTTTGCTGGCAAGCCGTTTCCGCATGTGCAGCACATCCACATCAACGGTGGCGACGCCTGCCCGACCTCGTCGGCCGACACCAACGGCAACGGCGCGATCAGCATCCCCGAGGGACTGCCCGCCTACGGCCCGATCGGCACCACGTTGTCCACCAGCGGCACGACCGCCGCGTCTGCTGGCGACGATGTGACGGTCGCGCCGGGCGGTGGCAGCTTCACCTACCAGCGGACGTTCACCCTCAACCAGGCCACCCTGACGGCAATCAAGGACAACAAGGCAGTGATCGTCGTGCACGGGCTCAACCCGGCCAACGCGCCGAAGGCCTCGCTGACCACGCCGAACTCGGACGGTGTCACCCTGCCCGGAGCTAGCAAGAAGGTCGCGCTGATCGCGACCGCGCCGGCGCTGTGCGGCGTGCTGAGCGCGTCGCAGATGTCGGCTGTTCCGGTCGGTTCGAGCCCGACCGGCGGCGGCAGCACCGCCGGCCTCGAAGACGGTGCCCTGTTCGGTGTGGGCGGCGGACTGATCCTGGCTGCAGCCGGCATGTTCACCGTGCGGCGTCGCTACGCACGCCAGAGCTGACTGGTAGGACCCGATCATGAGCATCCGCACCCGCCGCACCCGCATTCTGGGCGTGGCGGGTGCGGCGCTGCTCATCGCCGGCGTGATCGCGATCGTCATCGCAGTGCAAGCGCAGAGGTCCGCGCCGCAGCCACCACCGGCCGCGGCCAGCCCGGTCAACGTGATCCCCACTGCCACGCCATCCGAGCCGGGCAGCACAGTGCCCGGCCCCACCCGCACTCCGGGCAGCACAGTGCCCGGCCCCACCCGCACTCCGGGCAGCACAGTGCCCGGCCCCACCCGCACTCCGGGCAGCACAGTGCCCGGCCCCACCCGCACACCGGGCAACAGCCCTGCAGCCGAACCGAAGACACGCGGGGCGGTCCTGGCCCACTCGATCCCGACGCGGCTGCAAATCCCGGCGATCAACGTGGACAACCCGCTGACACAGATCGGGCTGAACAGCCAAGGCGAGATTTCGACCCCGCCGCTGGTCAAGGACTCCCACGCCTACTGGCTGAACGTCTCACCCACCCCGGGCCAACTCGGCCCGTCCACAATCATCGGCCACGTCGACTCCGCCGCGTACGGGCCCGGTGTGTTCTTCAACCTCGGTCACATGCGACAGCGCGACAAGATCTACCTGACGCGCTCAGACGGCGTCGTAGCGATGTTCGAGGTCGAGCGCGTCGCCGAGTACAAGAAGAACGATTTCCCCACCGGCGAGGTCTACGGCAACATCGACCACGCTGGACTGCGGTTGATCACCTGCGGCGGAACATTCGACTCCTCCATTCACAGCTACCAGTCCAACATCGTCGTCTACGCGGCGCTGGTCTCCGCCCACCACGCATAAACGCGAGCCGACCAAAGGCCTTCACCACTCACCACTCACGCTTCGCGATCGGGTCGGCTCACGGACGCTCGGAAGCCCTCAGCGATGACCGCCGGTTATCCCAGCGGACCTCCGGACCATCATCGAGACCGTCGCGCAGCGGGATCCCGCTCCGGGCTGGCGACTGCATCGCTATTCGCAGGCCGTGTAGCCGGCCGCGGCCAGCCAGGTTCTGGCCCGGCCACGGCGGCGGTCCTCACTGAAGCTCGACCACCGGTCGAACAGGTCAGGCCATCGCGTCAAGACGTCTTTGAACCGGCGGAACGCTCCACGTCCGCTGATGGCGATGCTCAGTCTGTCGGCCGCATCGGCGTCATCAAGACCGTCGATGAACAGCTCCATGTCCCGGTAGCCGGGCCGCGACCCCTCGGAGTTGACCCACAACCACCGATCGGGATCATCGCCCTCGTCCAGATCGCCTTCGCCGAATTCCTGCGCATCGTCGATTGCGAGCTGCGGCCAGACCTGGCCGGTCTGCAGATCAACTCGGCCACCGCCGTGGCTCGGATCGCCTTCGAGCGCGCCGGCGAGGTCCTCGAGGTCGACCGGCAGTGGCCGTAGCAGCGGCGTCGGTCCGCGACCCAGCGCGCCATTGAGCTGATCGACGAGCTCGGCGTCCCCCTCCCAGCCGCGGTCGTCAAGGGCGTCGATGCATCGGAGCGCCAGTTCGGCAGCTCCCTCGGTCGGTGCGGCCAGCGCGGCCAGTAGACCATCGCCGATCAGCTGCAGCGCATTTTCGGGCCATGCCCCCTGGGTGAGCAATCCGACCAGCGCTCCGCCGTCGCCCGGGGCGAGGGCGCCCCGCATCAGCGACCTGTGCTCCCCGCGATCCATGCCGCACATTCTGCTCACCCCGCGGCCGGCACCGGCGCTCCGGGAGCCGCCCCCGCCCACCGAGCCCGTTCCAGGGCGATGGGCGCTACCAACCCCGTGCGGTTGTGGGTCTGTACTTTGTTGCTGTGCTGTCCGCCGATCTTTCTCACTTCCTCGACCTGCCCGACGACGCTCCCGGCCCCGCGCGCCGATTGGCCACCCAGCTCGGCGACCTGGTCCGGGCCGCGACGGCAGCCGAACCCGGCCCGGCATGGATCAGCGCCCTGCCGTGCCGGCGGCGTCCAGGTCACCGCGCCTGCCCCGGCCGGATGATGGTGGCCCGCCGGACACGGCGGCACCGATCGCCTTCGAATGCACCGACTGCGGCGACGGCGGGGTGATCAGCGGCTGGCAGGACTCACCGTATGACGGCAGCGACCACCGCCACCTGCGGACTGCTGCGGCCAGGGTCAGACAGATCTGGATCCCCGAACACGTCGCGGACACCCTGCGCGACCTGACGTTCCTGGACCGAAGCTGCCAGCGGGTCGTGTACGGGGCGCGCGTCGACCGAGCAGCCGTTGTCCTCGCGGTCACCGAGGATGAGCTGGAAGAACTCATCGGATCTGTGGCCGCGCAGGCCAACCACGAACCGGACCTGCGTCGGCGGCGACGCCTGGACGCCGCGTTCGACACGCTCGAGACCGCTGCCCGCCACGTCCTCCCGCTCCGCGCCGTCCCAGAGGTCACCGACGGAGCGTCGGCGGCGGCGCGGGCCGGCATGGCCTGGCTACCCGATCTGGACGTTGCGCGGCTCCAGCGCTGGTGCGCCGCGCGGGTACCCGAAGGGGCCCGGCACCAGGTCTACGTAGAATGCCAACGCGCGGCGGGGCACCTGACGATCGTGGAACGGCGCGCACCCTGGTCCCCGGATATGGGGCCCGAGTGGACGAGCTCCCCGATCGCGCAACTGCGTTACGACCACCCTGCGCAAACCTGGACGCTGTTCGGCCGCGACCGGAACATGCGCTTTCACACCTACGACCGATTGCCCGCCGCGCCGCACATCGATGTGCTGCTGACCGAGATCGGAGCGGACCCGACCGGCATCTTCTGGGGCTGAGCCCACCCACGAAACGGCCGTGGTCGTTTACGCGCCAGATCGCCCGGTGGAGGATCCTCAAATGACGATCGCGTGATCTTGGTCTTCAACAGCCGTACGAGCGTGAACCGTCACCGTAGGACGTTCCGCTTCCGCGACAAGCTGGCGTCTGCCGCCAGCACGTCAGTCTTCGCTGGACGTAGACGTGCGGATCGTCGCAGCCGGCCGCGGTCAAGCCGGGCGCAACCCGCGGGTGGTCGTAGGCGATCTCGTGTGCGCCGCCGAAGTTTAGCCATGTTGACCGGGCGCGTCTGGCAACCTAGGGTGCAATATCGGAGGCGATATCGCGATGTCGGACCGAGCAGCAGTCCTTTTGCGCAAGGCATTGCAGTCGTTGCAGCCCGCGGAGCGTGATGAGCTGCTGGACGCCATACTGCTGGGCCAGCTCAGCAGCATGGGCACGCTGTGGCCGAGCGGCGTGGCCCGGCCCGTCCCGCTGGGAGCTGATGTCGATCGGGACCGGCTCGCCGCCTTGCTGGGGTCAGATGACTACGTGCCCACCACGGGGCGGGGTGCACTCAAAGTGCTGCCGGTGCGCCTGCCCGAGGCCGACTACGAGCGGTTGAGAAAGTTCTGCCAGACATACGGGTTCAGCATGGCGGTAGTCATCCGGACCTTGCTGGAGCGCTTTCTCGATGACCACCCCAGCGACGGCGGGCGAGCGTGAGCGGCCCGCAACAGTGGCGTGACCGGCTGGTAGACGCCCTGGTCGCGGCTGGCCGCATCTGCGACGTGGCGGTCGAGGCCGCCTTCCGGGCGGTGCCCCGCGAGCTGTTCCTTCCTGGTATCCCCGCGGCGCAGGCTTATCACGACGAGGCGGTCGTGACCGGGTGGGACAGCGACGGACGACCGCTCAGTTCCTCGTCTCAGCCCTCAATCATGGCCGCGATGCTCGAGCAACTTGCCGTTCAGCCCGGTGATCGGGTACTCGAGGTTGGCGCCGGCACCGGGTACAACGCTGCGCTGCTGGCCCACCTGGCCGGGGCCGGCGGTCACGTGGTGTGCGTCGACATCGATGAGCAGGTCGCGCGGCAGGCGCGAGCCAATCTTGATCGGGCCGGCCGGTCGACGGTAGAGGTCATCCATGCCGATGGCGTCGCCGGGTGGGCGGCGGGCGCGCCGTATGACCGCATAATTCTCACCGCCGGTGCTCGTGACCTTGCCCCGGCCTGGCTGGCCCAACTGACCCGCACCGGTCGATTGGTGCTGCCACTGTCGCTGCGCGGTATGCAGCGGTCGGTGGCCTTCGTCCGGGACGGCGAGCACCTGACCAGCCACTCGATCGTGAACTGCGGATTCATGCCGTTGCGCGGGGCGCTCGCCGGCCCGGACGGGTCGCAGCCGTTAGGCCGACCCGGCACATTTGTCATGCACCAAGGGAGTCAGAGCATCAACCCGGGCGCGCTGCAGGCAGCCCTTGAGCAACCTGGCCGGCTGATCACCCTGGACATAGCGGTCACCGATGCTCAGATCATGGGCGAGCTGGGTCTGTGGATCGTCCTGCACGAGCCGAACGCCGCACTGTTGACCGCGGTCGGCTCCGCCGCCGATGCCGGTGCCTTGCCGGTATCGCGGCGGCTCACCGGTATGACCATCGCGCTCGCCGTCCTCGGCGACCGCTCATTCGCCGCCCTCGTCCGATCCGAATCGGCGGCCGCCCAGGACCCCACAACGATCATTCAGCAGTTCGGGCCGGACGCGGCGGAGCCCGCCGCCCGGCTATCAGCACAGCTACACGCCTGGAACCGCCACGGGCCGGCGCGGACTCCAGACCTGACCATCCGCGCCTACCCGAAGCCGACGACCAGACCCACCGCGCCAGCGGCCGCCCTCATCGAACTACCGCACACCACGCTCGCCCTCGACTGGCCCAGAGGACCCGACCACTGACACGCAGCGCCCGTTGAGGGACCTTTTGCGGGCTGAAGGTCCTGAACGCAGGCGTCTGATGTCACGTCAGTTCACTAGCAGTGCGAGCTTTCCTCTGACACGACTTTCGTGGCCTTCCTCGGTGTGATGCCGCGATATCAGCCAAGGCGAACGTGCGTACGACCGGGCCTGTCCAGCTGCGTTGAGCTAGTCCGACGGTCCCGAAGCTTAAGGCTGTTGCTGTGTCGGTCTGTCGTGTGGGTAGTGCGTCAGAAAACGCTCCGCCCGGGCGGAGTCGCGATAGATCAAGACGATCAAGATGAGATAGACGACAACCATGAAGATGGCCAGCCACCAGCGGAATGGGGCGTTTTGTGGCAGCGCTTGACCCAGAAAGATCAGCGGTACTGCGACGAACAACCCGATGATGGAGCGGTTCTGGCGCAAGAGCCCGGCAAGTTGACGCGAGACAGGCAGCATTGATTCGTCGATGACGGCGCGCCCGCGGATCTGCCGCAGAACTCCCCTCCGCTGCGCTAGGCTCAACACCGGCACTGTGCAGCACTATGCGCCAGGACTGCTGTCAAGCCGCACCCGCTGTTGCCTTGACCCGGATGCTACCGATCCGCCCCGGCAACGCTCACCGCATGCCGATCCCGTTACGGCGCTCGCCGTCTGGGTTCATGAGTACCCGCCGAACGTGGCAGTACTGCTGTCACGCCGTTTGGTTCTGGGCCGAGCGTGCCCATCGTCGCATGTGGGTGGGGCTGCCCTGGTGGTCGCGGATCTCTTCACCGTCCGGTATGAATCCTGCCCGTGTCGCGACGGCCTCGCTGGCGGTGTTGCCAGTGATCGTGAGCAGCAGAACACGCTCGACCCCGACGGAGAAGGCCCACTCACTCAACGCCAGGGCTGCTGCGGTTGCCGCTCCACGATGCCGACCCTGCGGCAACAGCGCATAGAAGACCTCGGCCGCAGCGGGATCGCCCTCACTGCTGGCGACGCCCGCCGTGCCGATCGCGGCGTGGTCAGCATCGAGCACAGCGTAGTGACCGGACAAGCGCTGGTTGGCGCTCTCGGTGATGCGCCGGCCCCTCCGGTGCGCTGCATCCTCGGTCATCTCCGGCGGATACAGAGTCCAGCGCACAACCTCCGGGTCCCGGGACATCGCCCAGGCGAGCTTCCAATCCGCGTCGGAGAGCAGACGCAGCCGCCACGGATCCGCGGCGATCTCGGCCGGCAGGTCCACGGGAAACGGCATGCCAACAGGATGCCAGGCTAGCGGGGAGCAAATCGAGATCGGGCCGCCCGGTCACCGATCGGTGACCGGAACAGGATCGTGCTACGGGACGAGGCCACGAGCGGCGCGTCCGGCGACGGGTTACTCGTAGTGCGTCCACATTCGCAGGACATGCACGATGTGGCGATCGGGGAAAATCTCGTAGACAAGCCGATGCTGGATGTTGATCCGTCGCGAGTAACAGCCGGCTAGATCCCCGACGAGCTTTTCGTACCGTGGAGGTGTACCAAGCGGATCCTCGGCGAGAACGTCGAGAAGCCCTTGGGCCCGCTGCTTCAAGCCCGACGACGCGAGCTTTTTGGCGTCCTTCTGTGCCTGGCGCGAATGGACTAGCGTCCAGCCACTCACCAGTCGAGTTCTGTCGAGGCAGCCTCAATACCCTCTGCCCGCGCCGCACGGATCGACTCGGCATATCCCGGAACGGCCTCCAGGAAAAGGGTCTCCTGGATCGCCTGCCAATCGGCCTCGCCGATCAACACGGCATTGCCCCGCTGCCCGGTGATCGTCAGTGGCTGAGAATCCTCGTTGACCTGGTCGATCAGCCGGTACAAGTTCGACCGGGCCGTTGTTGCACTCACTGCAGTCATGTCAACCACCTCCACCAGTACCGTACGGCATTCCGTACGTGCAATCAAGCTGCGTCCCGACCGCCGCGCCAGCAGCATCCGCCCAGACACCCGGTCAGCGTGTCCCGTAGCGGGATCCCCAATCGACAATCGCGCGATCTTGGGCCTCACAGTGACGGATGGTCACGACGGTCGCCGGTAGACGTTCGGCTATCGGACGACCCCAGCCTCTGACTGACAGCAGGTGTCTGGCGGAGCTTGCTGCGGGCAGCTGTTCTGCCGGTGGCGGTGTTCTCAGCGGTTGGGCAGTGTGTTGAGCGACTGTGATCGCCGCTTCAAGAGTTCGGCGTATGCGCCGTCACGCTCGGCCCAGCGGTGCATCAGCACGGCCTTAACGAGGATCTCGTGGGGCGTCGGCTGCTCCGCCAGTAGGTCCATGACCTCGTCGAGGTACGCGGCCAGCGGCAACGCTGCCGGGTTGACCTTCTCCTGTCCCGCGGTGGCCACAGCGGGCGGGACGAATTCGGCCACCTCGATGCCCGTTCCCGCGAGCTGGGCCCGCAGAGACTCCGTGTAGGCGTGCACGCCGGCTTTCGACGCGCCGTAGCTGGGCATGAGTGGAAACGGAAGAAACGCGATTCCTGAGCTCACCGTGAGAATGGTTCCGGAGCCACGACCCAGGAGATGCGGGGTGAAGGCGTCGATGACGCGGATGGTGCCGAGCAGGTTCGTGGCGATCGTCGTGTCGGTCGCGGCGAAGTGTGAAGGGTCGCGGAGGTCCTCGACGAGCATGACCCCGGACATCGTGACGATGACGTCGAGGTCAGGGTGCGCATCGAGCACCTGGTCCCGGGCCCGCCGGATCGAATCCGGATCGGTGACGTCGATCTGGACGGTCTCGAATCCGTCCTGCGGCTCAGGGCTGCGGCCTCCGACGATGACGGCGCTGCCGGCATCGACGAATCGCTGCGCGAGTCCCCGCCCGATTCCCGACGTTCCACCGACGATCAAAACGGTGCGGTTGGTGATCTTCATGATGTTCTCCTCGTGGCCCTTGGCAAGTATCGAATGGCCTGCAACAAGGTTGCCTCGGGCGTGCGGTGGGTGGAAGGTCCCTGTCGATCCGGGGAGTGACAGGACCCCCTCTCGGGAGCACACACCGGGCTAGGGTCGAGGTGATGAACACCGGCGAGGAATCGAATCGGCTGGGCGCGTATCTCCACGCCCGCCGGGATCTGGTCACCCCGGAGCAGGCGGGTATTGCGGCCGGACTGCACCGCCGCGTCCTGGGCTTGCGCCGCGAAGAGGTCGCGATGCTGGCCGGGATCAGCGCCGACTATTACCTGCGTCTGGAGCGCGGGCGCGACAAGAACCCTTCGGAGCAGGTGCTTGCGGCGTTGAGTCGTGTCCTGCACCTGGACGAGGTCGAACATCAGTACCTACTTGACCTGGCCAAACCGTCGCGCCGGGCTCGCCCCAGCAAGCGGATCGAACGCGTGCCCACCCGGTTGCATCACCTGCTCGCCGCCCTTGAGGTGCCGGCGTTCATCGAGGGTCGGGCATTCGACGTGCTCGCGTCGAACCCGCTCGCGCTGGCTCTCTCACCCCGGCTACGACCAGGTGAGAACCGTCTGCGGTCGCTGATGCTCGATCCCGAGGAACGTAGGTTTCAAGCCGACTGGGATTGCGCCACCGCAGAATTTGTCGGATCGTTCCGCAAGTCCATCGGCGAAGACACCGCCGATGCACGCATCGTCGAGCTCGTGGGGGAACTGTCCCTGGCCAGCGGGCGGTTCCGTGCGCTCTGGGCGCGTCACGACGTCCGCCAACTCGCCGGTGGTACGACCATCGTGAATCACCCCGTCGTCGGCGAGCTTCACCTTCACCGCGACAAGCTCCCGGTCGGTGAACTGATCCTCGTGTTGTACTACCCCGACAGCGGCAGCGGCAGCGCCGAGAAGCTGCATCTGCTGGCGTCGTTGACCACGACTACAGCAAATGAGCAGGCGTCCCATGACAGCTACCAGCGGACGTGAACGGACGCCGTTCGAGCCCAGAGGATTAACGGCGCACCTGCACATCGATATGACCGAATCATTGCAAAACTCAACCGAAGTGTCTCAAAGCCGCTCCGCAAAAGGAACGGTGGGGTCAGGGGTAGGTGAGGCCTGGGCACGGGCCAATTTGCAGCATGACAGCGTCACCCCGCCCTCGGCCGAGTGGGCGGGACCAACTGTCCGTTGTCGCGGGGGAACCTCTGGGGTCGTCGTCCGCAGGTAAGGAGTACCGCTGTGTCCGGGCCGGTATCAGATTGTCGAGGTGATGAATCGGTCGGTTACCCATTGGGCGACGTTGTCGGGGTAGGGAGCAGGCAGCATGAGCACGATGTGCCGGAATCCGGCGTCCAGGGCCTGGTCGATACCGGTGCGGGTACCGCTGGGGTGGTCGTAGGAGACCGGCACGTTGGTGGAGCGGATGACGGCGGCGGGGTCGCGCCCGATCTCGGTGCACAGGCGGTCCAGGATGGCGCTTCGACGGGCGCCGTCGGCCATGTCGCCGCCTTGGAAGTTCCACACATCGGCGTACTGGGCGACCACCCGAAGCGTGGGGGTCGCGCCGCCGCCGATCACGATGGGCGGGTGCGGTTGCTGGATGGGCTTGGGGCTGCCGAATGCGCCTTTGAGATGCACGTAGTCACCGTCGAAGTCGAAAGGTTCGTCCTCACTCCATAGCCGCGTGATGACGGTGAGCGCCTCGGCCAGCGCCCCGACGGCGTGCGCGGCGTCGTGGAACGGCAGGCCGTGCGCCTCGTATTCGCGTCGGGCGATAGGTGCGCTCGGACGCGAGCCGGCGCCGATACCGAAGTCGAGTCGCCCACCGGAGACGACGTCGACAGTGGTCGCGATCTTGGCCAGCATCGCGGGTGGGCGGAACCGGTTGCTGGTCACCAGCAACCCGATGCGGAGCCGCTGCGTCTGCGCGGCCAGGGCTGAGAGCAGCGTCCAGCCTTCGAAGGCCGGGCCGTTCGGATCGCCACCGATGGGCATCAGGTGGTCGAACAACCAGGCGTGCTCAATCGCCGGGATCTCGTCGGCCTCACGCCAGACCCGCACGATGTCGTGGTAAGCGACGTTCATCGGCGGGGTCATGATCCCGAAGCTCGGGCGGGGTGGTGGGCATCAGCGTCGCCGCAGCGAGGCGTCGGTGATCGACGGGCGGGTGTCGATCTTTTCTTCGGGCGACAAATCAACTCCGGGCGCGACGATCTTGTCGATGGCGTCCAGGACGTCCGCGGACAGCACGGTGTCGGCGGCCGCTAGCTGGGACTGGAGGTGCTCCATCGTGCGCGGGCCGATGATCGCGCTCGTGACGCCCGGGTGCGCGGTGACGAACCCCAGGGCGAGCTGGATCATCGTCAACCCGGCATCGGCCGCCACCTTCGCCACCTGCTCGACGACGTCGAGCTTCGCGCGGTTCGCCGGGACGTCGAGGTCAAAACGCTGCGGCATGAAGTTGGACCGGTGGGTGGTGATCTGCTGGCCGGCGCGTACCGCACCCGAGAGCCACCCCGAGGACAACGGGCTCCACACCAGCACCCCGAGCCCGTGGTTCTGGGTGACGGGGAGCACGTCGGTCTCCGCACCGCGGTTGAGGATGGAGTAGTTCAACTGTTCGGCGACGTACCGGCCCAGATGGTACTGCCGTGCAGCCCATTGGCCCTCGACGATCCGGTACGCCGGGAAGGTCGAGGACCCGAAGTAGCGGATCTTGCCCGCCCGTTGCAGATCCGTCAGCGCCGACAGCGTCTCCTCGTCGGTGGTGCTCGGGTCCCAACGGTGCACCTGATACAGGTCGATATGGTCGACGCCGAGCCGGCTCAGGCTGGCATTGAGCGCACTGATCAACCACCGGCGGGAGGAACCGCGGTGGTTGCGTTCGGCGCCCATCGGCAAGAAAGCCTTGGTAGCCAGGACCACGTCCTCACGCCGACCGGCGATGGCCCGGCCGACCATCTCCTCCGACTCGCCCTGGCTGTAGAAATCGGCGGTGTCGATGAGGTTCACCCCGGCCTCGAGTACGGCATCAACGATCGCGGTGGCATCCTGCTGCGTGGTTTGGCCGATCGCGCCGAAGTTCATCGCGCCGAGCGACAGTGTGCTGACCTGGACACCGGTCCGGCCGAGCGTGCGGTACTGCATCTGCGTCTCCTCATGTGATGATGTGAGCGGAACGTTGCTCCGCCTACTATACGGAGCGACGCTCCGTATACGCAAGGCGAGGAGAGGATCCAACGTGCCAGAGGTGGTCGAAGGAGCAACGCCGTCGTCGGTGCGCAAGCGTGCCGACGCCCGCCGCAACGAACAGGTGCTGCTCGACGCCGCTGCCGCGGTCTTCATCACCCACGGGGTCAACGCCCCGGTCCGCACGATCGCCGCAAAATCCGGGGTCGGCATGGGCACGATCTACCGACACTTCCCCACCCGGGCCGACCTCGTCGTCGCCGTCTACCGCCACCAGGTGGAGGCGCTCGCGGGTGCCGCTCCCCGGTTGCTTGCTGGCGTTGAGACCGCCAGTGCCGCGCTGGCGCAGTGGATGGACCGGTTCGTGGACTTCCTCGTCACCAAACACGGACTGGCCGGTGCGCTGCGGTCCGACGACTCCGGGTTCCAGACCTTGCACACCTACTTCCTGGACCAGCTCGTCCCGGCGTGCACCTCGCTGCTCGACGCCGCGGTCGAGGCCGGCCAGATCCGGCGTGACGTCGACGCCCTCACCCTCATGCACGCAGCCGGCAACCTGTGCATCGGGGTCGAGGCCGGGGGCGACACCAGCTACGACGCCCACCGCATGGTCGGCCTGCTCATCGCAGGACTACGGCAGTTACCCTCGGCCTGAGCTGAGGGGCGGACGCCTCTCTACGCCAGATACTGAGGTGCCCGGTTGCGGATCGTCGGCTACCGGACGCATGGCATAACTGACCGACGAATACCGTCGATGTGGGCCAGGTGATCCGACGCCGTTATCCGGTTCTTCACAGTTGACGGTGTGGCGCGAAAAGTTTCAGATGTTGAAAGTGAGGGGTCAGGTGGTGTGAGCGTCGTGGTTTTCGCGATTGGCGAGCACCTGGGTCATGTGCGTCTGGGCCCAACTTCTGATGCCGCGCGTCATGTGGTGGAGCGAGAGGCCGAGATCGGTCAACTCGTAGGAGACGGTGACCGGGACGGTCGGCGTCACGGTGCGGGTGAGTAGGCCATCACGTTCCAGTGACCGCAGGGTTTGGGTCAGCATCTTCTGGCTGACCCCGACCAGGAGACGAGAGATCTCCGAGTAGCGCAGCGCCTTCGGATCCTCTGCTGCACCGGGAGCGGGAGAAGCGTCGCCCAGCGCGCACAGGATCAGGACGACCCACTTGTCCGAGATTCGGTCGAGCAGCTGGCGGCTGGGGCACACCGCCAGGAACGCGTTGTACTTGACCTTGGCCTGAGCCTTCTTCTGAGCCGCCGCCGTCGTCACCGATTGCGCCTTTCTCCATTGGGTGGGTTACGCACTCCAAAGTGCCTGCTTCCCAACAGGAACTTACTCCCCAATACTGGTGGGAGGCGGCGGAACGCGCCACCCCCCAATGAACTACGAAGGGCACCACGTTGAGCACATCCTCCACATCTCTTCCCGGCGGCACCTGGACCCTGGGCGGCATGACGGTCACCCGGTTCGGCTACGGCGCCATGCAGCTCGCCGGCCCGTGGGTCATGGGACCGCCTGCCGATCGCGACGGTGCGCTGGCGGTGCTGCGCGCGGCGGTCGACCTGGGGATCACCCACATCGACACCAGCGACGCCTACGGGCCGCGCATCACCAACGAGTTGATCCGAGAGGCACTGCACCCCTATCCCGGGTCGCTGCACATCGTGACCAAGGTGGGGGCGAACCGCGACGCACAGGGTGGCTGGCCCACAGCCCGGCAACCCGAAGACCTGCGCAAACAGGTCCATGAGAACCTTCAAGCCCTGAAGGTCGAGGTGCTCGACCTGGTCAACATGCGTATGGGCGACGCCGAAGGGCCGCAGCCGGGCTCGCTTGCTGAGGCGTTCGGGACTCTCGTCGAGCTCCAGCAGGAAGGTCTGATCCGCCACCTCGGGGTCAGCAACGTCACCACGGAGCAGGTCGCCGAGGCGCAGAGCATCGCCCCGATCGTGTGCGTGCAGAACATGTACAACCTCGCCCACCGCCACGACGATGATCTCATCGACCGGCTCGCCGCCGAGGGCATCGCGTACGTGCCGTTCTTTCCCCTCGGAGGCTTCACCCCGTTGCAGTCCTCGGCGCTCACGGCAGTCGCCGACCGCCTGGGGGCGACGTCGATGTCGGTGGCGCTGGCCTGGCTGCTGCAGCGTTCCCCGAACATTCTGCTCATCCCCGGCACGTCGAACGTGGCGCACCTGCGTGAGAACGTCGCCGGCGCCGGCCTCTCCCTCGCCTCTGAAAACTTGGCAGAGCTGAACGACATCAGCAGCTGAAAACCAGTACGCGACGAAAGGTCGCCACACCCCGGGACCTGCGGCAGCACTCAACCAGCGTCCGTAGGCTAAACCGTCACCGGTGGAGGGCTCTTACGGGCAGTGCTGAACGTGCCGGAGCTGCCGCGGGCACCCGCCAGCGCAATCTATAAGGCGGCATCATGGTCGCGGGTGGCGGGGAAGGCAGGAATATGAAGTCCAGCCGGTGCTAGTGGGTCGAGTTCCCGGGCACGAGCTGATCAGCTGGTTCGATTCCAATCGTGCACGGTGAGAATGGCGTCGCTGAACGCGGCGGGTGCTTCGTACGGCAGGGCATGCCCGGCGTCGATGACTCGGTGTTCGTGCTGGCCGGTGAACATGGAGGCGTGGTCGGCGGTGCCCCCGGGTTTCCAGGGTGTCGCTCGCCCCGTCGAGGGTGACCGTGGGCACGGTGATGACGGGTCGTTGAGCCAGCCGATCCTCCACTGAGGTGACCACTGAGTCCATAGCATCCGGCACAGGTCGGCTCGGAAGCTTGTCAGGACGGAACGTCCGCGCTCGGTTTGGAATAGGTGCTGATACCAAACGGCATGTTCGACACCCGGTCTCTGCGGCTGCCGCTGCTGGTCGATATTAAAGATGTCGTAGCCGGCCACGGTCACCAGACCGGCAACACGGTGCGGCCACAGGGCTGATACGACGCACGACGACAAGTCGCCCCAGCGTATCCGCAAAGGATCACGGTGTCCAGATCCAACGCGTCGAGCAGCCCGAGTAGGTCTGAGCCGAGCGCCGCCTGTTGCCCGCTTCGCGCCGTCGCGGCCGACAGAAATCGGGTTAAGCCGTGGCCACTCAGATATGGACGGAACACTCGAGCACCACGGTCGGTCAACGACGGCACGACATCGTCAAAGGCCCTGCACGTCGTAGGGAAACCCGTGTGATAGAACAACGGGCCATCCACCCGCCGGCCCGTCTTCAAGGTAGGCAACGTTCAGGACACCAGCTGCGATGGTCTTCACCCCGCTATCCTTCCAGCCGAAGAAGACCCGTCTCGCCCGCCGACCCTTTGCGGCGTCGATCCGAACTGCGCACAAGACGATCTTCGTGCCCGTTGGACGATCGGTCCGCTTGTCTCGTCCACACGACTGACCAGTACGGTTCCAAGGTGGTAATCGTGGAGGACATCGACCGGGCTGCCGCCCGCATCGACGGGCGGGTCCGGCGCACACCCGTAATGACCGTCGAAACCGGGGCCGCGGGCCTCCCGTCCGCCACGGTGCTCAAGCTCGAACTGTTTCAGCACACCGGGTCCTTCAAGCCCAGAGGCGTGTTCAATCTGCTGCTGTCGCGGGAGTCCGTCGAAGGGGTCGTGGTGGCTTCGGGCGGGAACGCCGGACTCGCCGTCGCCTACGCCTGCCAAGAGCTGGGACGGGCAGCGACCGTTTTCGTGCCGTCGAATGCGCCGGTGGTCAAGGTCGACCGGCTCAGGCAGCTGGGCGCGCAGACCGTTGTGGGGGGTGAGGACTACGCCGACGCGTACGAGGCTGCGGTCCGGCGCGTGAGTGAGACCGGTGAGCTCATGGTTCATGCCTACGATGGCCAGGAGCTGCTCGCAGGGCAGGGGACCGTGGCCAGGGAGCTCGAGGAACAGGCACCCGACCTCGACACGGTGCTTGTCGCGGTCGGGGGCGGCGGCCTCGTCGGAGGTATCAGTTCCTGGTACGCCGGCCGGGTTCATGTGGTCGCCGTCGAGCCTGAGCGCGCACCGACGTTGCACGCGGCGCTTGCGGCGGGTGGGCCGGTCGACGTCGAGGTCGGTGGCATCGCGGCGGACTCCCTGGGCGCTCGGCGCATCGGCGACCACGGCCTTGATGCCGTGATCCGCGCACGGGTCGGGAGCGTGCTCGTGACTGACGCGGCCATCCTCGAGGCTCGACGCCTGCTCTGGCAGGACCTACGGTTGGTGACTGAGGCTGGGGGCGCCGCCGCGTTCGCGGCCCTGACCAGCGGCGTGTACGTCCCGCAGGACGGCGAACGGGTCGGGGTCGTGCTCTGCGGCGGCAACACCGATCCAGGCGACCTGTCCCCCTCTGGCCCGGCCGACACGAAGTGGGAGCGGAAATGACTATCACGATCGACCGGCTCACCGACCGGGCACGGCAGGACCAGGTCGAGTCCCTGGAGCGTGAGTACTTCCACTGGGTCAACTCCGAGCTCGGTTCGGAGTTCGGCATCGCGCTGGACACCGACACCATGATCGTCAACGATTTGGCCGAGTTGGAGATCTACCTCCCGCCGGACGGTGCTGTGCTGCTCGCGAGCGATGACGGACAGCTGGCTGGGATGGTTTTCCTGACCCGGTTGCGGCCCGACGCCGCGCAGATTCGTCGCATGTACGTGCGCCCGGCTTACCGCCGGAATGGGCTCGGCGGGCAGTTGTTCGGGCAGGCAATCGACCTCGCACGCACCATCGGTTACTCCCGCGTGCTCTTGGAGAGCCCGCGCTCCTGGGCCGGGGCGCACGCCGTTTACAAGCACTTTGGCTTCGCCCCGGTGGACGCGTACCCCGAGAGCGAGGTACCCACCGACTTAAAGCAGTACTGGATCCACATGGGCCGAGACCTTTAGCCGACCGGGTTCAGAGAGCTGCTAACGCTCGTGCGCCTGCACTGGCGCGCTACGGCACCCCCCGCACCAGCGACGGCACTCCCGCAGAACGATCCGCCATCGGCGCATCCACGGCACGGATCGAGACATGACAAGACGTTGGGTGATCCTGCTGTGGTTGCTGCCGGGGCCGGTGATTGCGTTGCGTACGTTTGTGGCGACTCCGCCCGCTTGAGTGCTATCAGCTCGCGTCGATGCCGGCTATTACGCCACGCACCACTAGGTCGATGAAGTGGCCGTCGATGGGCTCGCGGGTGAACCAGCGCCGGAAGTACAGCGGCCCCCGTAGCGCCGAGGCCATGGCGTTGGTGTCCGCTTCGGGCGGGAGCTGCTCTCGTTCGACGGCGCGCTCGAGGGCCGCTCGCATCGGCGCGGCGTGCCGGGCCTGCAGCCGACTATGAACCTCGGCCATCTCGACCTCACGCTCGGCGGCGTCGATGATCGACGGCATGATCGACGACCACCTGGCGGTGGCGAGCAGGTCCGCGAGCTTGGTGAGGATGGCGCGCAGGTCGTCCTCGAGAGAGCCGGTGTCTGGTGGGGCCTCGTCCTCGTCGGTCATCCGCAGGCACGCGTCGATGATGATCGAGTTCCGGTTGGTCCAGTGGCGGTAGATCGTCGTCTTGGCCACTCCGGAGCGCTTGGACACGTCTTCGATAGTCAGGCCCCCGAGGCCGGACTCGGTGAGCAGCTCCAACGTCGCCGACAGGACCCGCTCGCGGGACAGGGCAACCCGCGGATCGGTCGACGGTACGAATTCTGCTGCCTCCACCGGGGCCGCGGTTGCCTTCGTAGTGGCGGCCGTGACCCTCGCGGGCCGCCCGACCTGCGGCGCCCTCGTTGCGCGAGCACGAGGCTTCGGAATCTTGTTCGTCACGACTCAACGCCTCCTGCTTTGACCTATTCGCTACGATACGATAGCGTAGCGCAAATAAGGCTGCTCGATGCGCAGCCCCGAAACCCCGCAGAGTGGAGACAGTCCATGGACCTCGCCTCGGTTCGTATCATCACCGCCAACCTGGACACCATGATCGCCTTTTACGAGCAGGTAACCGGCGTGTCGGCCTCCCGGCCAGCACCGGTGTTCGCTGAGTTGCACTTCCCTTCGTGCACCCTGGCTCTAGGCGATGCGAGCACCGCGGCGCTGTTCAACGACGCAGCCCGGCCCGCCGCCAACAAAACCGTGATCATCGAGTGGACCGTCGGCGATGTCGACGCCGAGTTCCAGCGGCTCCAGCCGATCGTGACCCAGTGGGAGCAGGAGCCGACCCAGATGCCTTGGGGCAACAAGTCAATCCTGTTCCGCGACCCGGACGGCAACCTCATCAATCTGTTCACCCCCGTCTCGCCGGATGCGATCGAGCGATTCAGCAAGGAGCGCGGCAAGTAGGGCACGAGCAGGCAGCCTGTGAGATTCCCTCCACGGCCATGGCTGCGGTAACCACGCAATGTGTAGACGCTGGGGCCAATCATCCGGGCATCCGCAATTCGGCATAGAGGGCATCCCGTAAGCCCAACGTCCTACGGGAACGCTGCAGGTGGCCGGGGTGCGTGTTGCCGAACGTCCCGTAACACCCGTCCGGTGAAAATTCCCGCAGGGGTACCACTTACGGGACGACTGCGCCCGATCTCGTCGGCCCTGCGCAGGCCTCCCTGCCGGCGGTTCAAATGATCGCACCCGTCACAGAACGTAGCCGCGTTGGACGAGTCCATCGCCGCGCTGACCACGCGCGAAAACCTGGATCCGGGCCGCCGATACCGTCAGCCTGCCTGCCTGCCTGCCTGCCTGCCGGCAAGTCGGCATCGTCGGCAGCGAGAGCGGCGATTTCATCGTCATACACCGTGACGGTCAACAGCCCAGCCGCAAATGCCCAGACCCATGCCTTACCCCCCGCACCGGCACGGCCGGATCGGCTATCCCGGGCCAGCTTCAGGTGTTCCGGCTGGGTTCACTGCTCTGTCGGTGGCTGGGTTGGGTTCGCTGAAGTCCTCCGAGTTTGTGGGGGTGGGGGCCCGTCCGGTCAAGGGACGCGTCCCCAGCCGGCCCCATCCGATCGGGCCGACCTTTGCTCCTCCGCTGCGCTCCCCCGAAAGGTCAACACCGATCGGACGAGCCCACCTGGTGCCACTCTTCGCCCTTGACCGACCACCCCACCCCCACACCCCCTGCGTGCATCAGCCGAACGTGCCGGTGCAGAAAAGGGGACACGCGTCATGGATCACCTCGAATTCGAGCTCGGACTGGGCCTGTTCGAAGCGTTCACGGTCATCCACGGCAAGGTCGACTCGGCGGTGCAGCCCTCTCTCGACGCCGCCCTGGTGTGGCTGCGCAGCCGCCTCCTGGACTCGGTGATGAACACCGCAGTCGCCGTGCCGGACTGCACGGCGGCGATCTTCGACGGCGCCGAGGAGAAGGTGGCCTTGGAGTGGGGCGGCACCACCGACCACCTGGCCGCCCTGATGGACCACCTGGCCCTCTAGCCAGGCGCGGTCGGCCCGGGCCCGATCTCCGACACACCGGAGACCGGGCCCAGCCAGGCCTGTTAGATCAGGCCACGCAAAATCGGGTTGGCGCGATGCCGTTCGCGCCTCGCGGCCAGGTCCGCCGCCAGCGCCGGGTAGTCCAGCTTCCGACCCGTCTGGGCCGCCATCTGCGCGATGTCGGCCATTTTCCACACCTCGCCCCGGTTCAGCCGGACCGCCGGCGCCGGAAACCACGCCTGGGCGGCGAGTTCCTTGACGCGCGGCCGGCTTACCCCCAACAGCAGGCTCAGCTCTCCAGCGCCCAACATCCGCCGACCGTCTCGGGTCTCCATCGTGTACGTCGTGTCCATTTGCCTATCCCTTCCCTTGGTTGTCGTTGACCGCTGTATGAACGCATCGAGTCGAACCCGACGCGGAAAAGCTCTCTGACCGCTATCTGCCGGCAACAGCTCGGCGGCCGGCCTCACGCTCCGGCCGGTACCACGGGTGTGGCCGATCCAGAGCACCGCCGGGACTCGCGACTAGGACTCCCTCGTTTGCACTACGGGGTCGAGTCGTCGCCGACCTGGACATCGGTGGTCGGCGCTTCAAGGTGCAACGTGCGGCCGGTGGCCTGCGCCCATTCGATGACTTCGTTGAGATCCCACACGTTGCCCATTTTCAGCACCACGACAGGAGCCGGGAAGCCCGGACGGGCAG